>Ga0256914_1000652_pt1 | contig 33883 bp, 31 predicted proteins | sample HulkmetaG_FD_191571 | JGI IMG/M metagenome (GOLD analysis project Ga0256914, IMG submission 191571) | Hydrothermal chimney microbial communities from Main Endeavour vent field at the Juan de Fuca Ridge, Pacific Ocean - Hulk | ecosystem: Environmental > Aquatic > Marine > Hydrothermal vents ... | reverse complement strand
CCGCTTGACCTTTTCCGCGGCACTCATGGCGAAACCCACTTAACACTACGTGGGGGAAATAAAAGCTCTTGTGGGGCAGAATCTTATAAATATATCAAATTACATCTTTTTGCTATGAGTAAGCTCTATGGGTTGGGAGCTGTGCTCCAAGCCCCATGGGGTCCCCTAGATGGGGGCCCGTGCCGTTGGTCTCGACCGTCGCCCATGACCCGATGACGTTTAGTCGAGGCGGAATTCCCTAGGTGTGGCCAATAAAAACCACATGAATTAACTGGAGTGGCACCTTTAGGGAGAAACGGTTCAATTCATTATAACTAATCCTTTAATCATGAGTAAATTAAGGTTTTAGTAGAACCCGCTGGGTTCTTCGGTAAGGAAATCCTCGCCTCCAGCCAAAACCCTCTGGGTGGCAGCGTAGAGTGAATCAATGCCGTAACCCTCCTTAGCCGAGAGGGGGATCACTTCGCTGAAGGCGTTCTTCACTACTCTACATAGATTTTCGCTGATCTCCGGATCCACAAAGACCGTTGACAGGGTTAATTCTGCACAGCTGTGGGTATCCTCAAGGAGCTTCATGAGGTTCACACTATTCTTAAGCGTAGTAAACAGTTCATTCGGATTTGCAAGATCGGCGGTGATTAAATCAATCTTGTTGAGTGCTAGCGTCAGCGGTAGCTCTAATCTGTAAAGAGTTGAGAGTGCGAGGAGGGTTATTGAGAGCGCGGAAGTCATCTCAGTAGCTAGCCTAACATCCACTAGGAAAACCATGGCGGATTTGTAACCCCTAACTAGCTCCTTAATTATTATGGGTCCTAAACGCCTGAACGCTATGACCTCTAATTGCCCGGGCAAGTCAACTAATGCGTAATTAGCGCGTAACTCCTCTACTTCGTTCCTTAGGTCTGCGACGTAATTCACTAAGTAATCAACGCTGGCAATCATTGCACCGTTAGGACCTAATCCATGCTTAATCATTAAGTCACGAGCATTAACGTACCTTCGCACATCAACATCGGGAGTATAGGGAAGTACCTCAGCAGCGGGATCGAAGTTCACCCTAACGACATCCATTTGGTGATCCTCCATCCATTCACCGAGAGACTTAACTAGCGTTGACTTTCCCGAGCCTGCGGGTCCGGAGATTAAGATGTAATACATTAACTCACCACCAGAGCAGATGTCTCGGGCGCTTCTTATACTTTCCAATGATGTTAATCTTATGTCCACACTTAGGGCACTTATTGTCTTCACTTAAATTCCACTCGATTATATCGAAGCCGTACCTCTGCACTAGAAGCGTTCCACACTTGGGACAGTAAGTATGCTCTAGGGGATGACCAGGCACGTTCCCCACGTAGACGTAGTTCAGCCCGCATTCCTTAGCTATCTTGGCGTGCTTCTCTAGGGTTCTCAAGGGTGTTGAGGGCACGTCACGCATGAGGAAGTCGGGGTGGAATCTCAGCACGTGAAAAGGTGTGTCAGGGCCGAGGTTATCCACTATCCAGCTAGCCAGCTTCCTAAGGGCATCCTCATCCTCACCGTATCTCGGAACCACAAGATCCGTCACTTCTATGAACACCCCATGCTTTTTGAGTTCTAGTAGGGCGTCGAATATGGGTGTAGGATCGTTCACGCCCATGAATTTCCTGTAGAAGGATGGATCCGCATTTCCCTTGACATCAACTGTGGCAGCATTTAAATAAGGTGCTAGTTCCTGTATGGCTTCAGGGGTCATGTATCCGTTAGTTACTATTGTGTTAAACAGTCCGCGTTTCATCGCTAACTTAGCTGTATCGAGCATGAATTCGTAGAAGACCGTAGGTTCGTTATAGGTGTAACTCATACCGTCAGCCCCATACTTTAGGGCTAGATTCACGACTTCCTCCGGGGTAAAGTAGTCTCCGATGATCTTCTCCTGACGTGCCTGACTTATGGTCCAGTTCAAGCAGAACTTGCACATGAAATTGCAACCAGCGGTAGAGATAGACATTACTAGCGAGCCAGGGTGAAAGTGGGTGAGGGGTTTCTTTTCAATTGGATCTACGTTTGCGGCTGTAAGTAGACCGTAAACTAGTGTGTATAACTTGCCGTCATGGTTGTACCTGACACCGCAAACCCCGTATGATTCAGGCTGTATTACACACCTCCTTGAACATAGGTTGCACTTCACTCTCCTATGATCGAGCGGTTCCCAATACTTAGCTTCTCTCACCCAAGGTTTTGAAAGATCAGGTTTTCTAGGCATTTTAACACCACCGACCCACTAGGTAAGTAGTGTTTACACAAAGGATTAAGTTATCGAGTAACACCGAATACGTCAATAAGGGGAACCGTGAATTAAAACACAGGGGACGGGAATGATAGTATTAGTGTTTCCAGAGCTTGAGGGTATAGGGAGGAAGGTTGCTGAGGATTTAGGATCTTACTTCCAAGTAATTCGAAGGAAAGTGTTCCCAGATGGTGAGTCCTACGTCAGGATAGAAACTAACGTTGAGAATAAGGACGTCATTCTAGTGCAGACCACGTATCCTGAGCAAGATAAGAGGCTACTGGAGTTATTCTTCGCCGTGGATGCCTTGCGGAGTCATGGCGTGCGCAATGTCAGAGTGGTACTTACTTACTTAGCATATGCACGTCAGGATCGTGAGTTCCTGCCCGGCGAGGCTGTTAGCGTAAGGACTGTGTTGAGGCTACTGAGCGATGCGGGTGTGGACGAGCTCTACGTTGTTGACTTACATAAACCCGAAAGCCTAAGGTACTTCGCGGGTCAAGCGAGGAACATTATACCCTCTAAGGTTTTCTCCAGCAAACTAAGGAGCATGGGTCTTAAGAACCCCATAGTTGTTTCACCTGATCTAGGAGCATCTCATAGGGCTAAGGCGCTCGCGTCCGAACTTGAGTGCGAGTGCTTCGTAATAAGGAAACACAGGGATAGGATTACAGGTCAAATAAGACATGAGTTACCGGAAAACATAGATGTTGATGGGAAGGAAGTCGTAATAGTGGACGACATAATAAGTACTGGTGGCACCGTAGCTAACATAGCATCTTTCTTGCGGGGATGTGGGGCATCAGAGGTGTTCGCGGTTGCGAGCCATGGGCTATTCGTTGGTGAAGCCCTAGGAAAATTGAGGAATGCTGGCGTAGACAAGGTACTTACACTGAATACGCTGGCCGTTAGAATTAACGATGACTTAATAGAGTACGTGGACGTTAGCCCGGAACTAACTGCCGTGCTTAGGGAATACCGTGCTCCATGAGGTAATGAAGTACACATCTGAAAGACAGTGATAGACTATGAATTCATTACCACGAATTAGTAAAGCATACTTCTTCTTGTCAGGAGAGCATAGGACGCTACCTTACTCAGAGTTAATAGCACTTAGTGAAGCTGAGCACAAATACCTTAAGATCCATGCTAAGCTGGATCAAGTAGTTATTGGAGAATGTGAGGAGGGCTTCTTTGAGGTACTTAGAAGAAGGGCAGCCTTGGTGAGATATGCTGGAGTAATGCTTGGTGTAGTTGAAACAAGTGAGGGTGTAGAGGGGCTACGTAGGCTCCTGAAGGAGTGTGATGAGTTAAGGAAATTACCCTTCAGCCACGTAGCGTTCAAGCGAGTGAAGAGGTATGGATATAACGTGAGGTATGCTGACGTGATCAATGCGATTCGAGGAACGCTACAAGGCGCTATACGTTCCCCTGATGCCCCCTTAATAGATATCATATTGAGTGAAGGAGTTATTATTATTGGCTACAGGCTCTTCACAAGGAGAATGCGTGAGTTCGATGCGAGGGCACCACAGCATAGGCCAGTATATCTCCCGGGGACACTCACCCCTCTCTGGAGTAGGATATTCGTGAACTTGAGTAGAGCTGGACCTGAGGGTTTGTTCTATGATCCGTTCTGCGGTGTTGGGGGATTCCTGCTTGAGGCTTGTGTTATGGGACTCAAGTATGTTGGGAGCGATATAAGCGTACGTCACGTTACGGGTGCGGCAGAGAACCTCATGCATTATGGATGTGTGCCTCAGGTTTTCGTGGCTGATGCGTGTAGTATGCCTGTACGGAAAGTAAGTTCCATAGGAACAGACCCGCCCTACGGAAGGTTAACGCAGGTGAAGTGTAGCGGGGGGTTACGGGAGTTAATGGAGTGCTTCTTGAATGAGGCAGCGGAGACCCTAATCAGTGGTGGTTACTTAGCATTTGCCCAAAGAAAGGATGTTGAGGTGGAAGAGGTAATTGATGACGTCGGTTTAAAGATCATGGAGAGACACCTTAACTGGGTTCATGGAGCACTAACAAGGGACATCTTCGTGGTGAGGAAGCCTTGAACCCCATTAGAGCAACAATATTAGGGGCGTCAGGACCATACCCAGGAAGTGACGACCTTCCCTCTATAATCGTTTGCTATGGAAGAACACGCCTATTGCTGGATGCTGGCGAAGGAACGCAACATAGGATACACGAGGCGGGTTCCAGTGTTGCCTCCATACGCTATATCTTAATAACGCACATGCATGGCGATCACATATTGGGACTAATCCCGTTACTGCAGTCCAGGTCGCTCTCAGGCACCGAAACGCAAGTGACCATCATAGGGCCTGAAGGAATACGAGATTACCTTCTAGAGAACTTCAAACTCCTGTACTTTAGGCCTAGGTTTGACGTAGCTGTTATCGAGCTTAAGAGTGAGGACGAGTTACGACTCTCCAATGACGTAGTGGTACAGGCAATAGAACTTGATCACGGCATAGTTACTTACGGATACGTGCTCCACTTCGGAGGCAAGAGGACGCTTGCTTACATTACTGACACTCGCCCATTACCCAAGAAGCTCTCCAGCATCGTGGAGGAGCCTGACGTATTAATACATGATGCAACACTCTCATCAAACGACAGCGACTTAGCACTGGAGTACAAGCATTCAACGGCAGCTGAGGCAGCCCACGTTGCTAGGGAGGTTAGAGCAAGGATGTTACTTCTATTCCACGTTTCGCAGAGGTATAGGCATGGTTACGGGGATCACCTGAGAGAGGCAAGGAAAATATTCAAGTACTCATGGATAGCTAGGAAATTCATGCGCATTATGATCAAGTAGTTCACTACGATTTTCGAATCCTACTTTAAATACTTAGGGCGAAAAGAAGCTCTGGGACTAGTGTTGAAAGTTGTTGGGTAGGTGACAGGCTTGAAGCGAGTGCTTATCTGTGTAACCGGAATGCCGGGATCCGGTAAGTCAGTGGTTGTAGAGGGTATAGCTGAGGAATTCGGGTACCCCGTCCTAAGTATGGGTGACGTTGTCAGAGAGGAAGCGAGGCGTAGAGGTGTAAAGGAGGATCTTAAATCAATGATGGAATTCGCTAAACGCCTACGCGAGGAAATGGGGCCTACGGCGGTTGCGGAATTAACTTCCCGAAGGATCCGAAACGTGAGTTCTGATGTGGTAGTGATAGATGGTGTGCGAAGTCTTGACGAAATCGCGCGTTTCTCCAAGGAGGGTTCAGTGATAATAGTTGCGGTGCATGCCTCCCCTAGAACACGTTTTGAGAGACTCGTGCGTAGAGGGAGACCTGATGATCCTACAGACTGGGAGGACTTCCGGGAGAGGGATCTTAAGGAGTTAAGCTTCGGGATAGGGGGTGTGATAGCGTTAGCCGACATAATGATAGTTAATGAGGGGCGAGACATAAGCGATATAAAGAAGGAAGCCGTCTCCAAGCTAAGGGAGGAGTTAAGGAATGTTTTTGCTACAGGTACGAAGCGATCTCAGACCGACAGAGGATCTGGAGCGCGTGCTTAGATCCATTCGTAATTTATTCGATGTTGAGCACTACGATGTCATTGATGGCTCGCCCTATAAGGAGGTGGTTTGCGAATCGAATAAAGTAGAATCACTGTTGAGGTTCCACCAGGTTTTAAGGCAGGATAGGATACTCGATACAGCACGCAAAATTATGTTTTCTTCAAGAGTAGACAATAGGATAACGCTGAAACTACACAAGCAAAGCGCGTACGCAGGCCACGTATCCTTTGTTACGTATGACTCTGAGTCACCGTTGGGACCCATTAGGGTAGTCATAGTTAGCGATGACTTGGAGAGAATCATAGACTGGCTGGCACCCAAGACAAGTAAAGGTAAGCCTCTATGGGAGTACTCAATGCCGAAGGTCTAGGAGTAATACCTTATCACGTAGAGGCATCACTATTTTCTTAAAAATCCATTAATGGATAATACCGGTGCGATGTATATAAATGCATTACCATCGAACATGCTACACTAGTGATTGATTATCAAGTAATACCCCCTAGTATTTAAAGGGTAGCTTATTATCTACTTGATCAGCGTAAGAAATAATCGGTGTTCTGTAAGTGCCGGTAATATTTCGTTGTAAGGGATGCGGATCCATAATATTCGTATTTGAGCGGGTAGGCCAGGATTGCTTTGGATTACCCGCACCTTCCGAGTTAGCCATGAGGTACGAAGGTAAATGCCCCAACTGCGGTAGGATGCTCGGAACCCCAACAATAGATGACGTTAGGGTTCTGGGAAGAATACGCCAATCTTCACCCTTCTACGTACCTGAAACTACACCAGCACTTCTTTCCAAGGCAGTGATTTAACGATAGCCTCACTAAGCCACGCGAGGAAACTACTGTCACGGCACAAGGCACGAACATCTTTTTCAACTAAATTCACCGTAATGCCTGTTAATTTCAGGTGACTAGCACTTAACAGACCCTTATTCTTCCTCAGAAGATCCTCAGGATTACGGATCTTCCTAAGGGAGAGAGCCCTAGGAATTCCCTCCCAGTCTATCCAAGGCGGTACCGGGTCCCTAACGGTGTGTTTCCCAAAGAAGTTAAGTAAGCCAGCTCCAATCTTAGCAGGGCCTCTCACGGGTTTCAACTTGCTTAAGTTTCCTCCATGGAGTTCCACGTAAATCGCGGCATGGTTGCGTTCATCGCTCCAGAACCTCAGGTCCAAGACGTTGAAGTCGTTTACCTTGAGAATATTCGCTATGCGTCTCCCCACGCTCTTAAGCTCGCCCCAGATAATATCGGGCGAAGTTCCCTCGGTCACGTCATAGAGTATGAGGATGGCGCGTCTCTCAGTAGATTCCAAGCGAGACTGGAGTTCCTCGACGCTTAATGTCCTTCGCGTGGGGAAGAAGAATTTTGGTGATGGATTCCTTAAGAACTCATGAGCGGCGAGTATAGCTAAAGCCATGGATCTCCTAGAAACTGCAGCGGCAGCATTCCGTCTATTATCAACTGGGTCAGGGAATATCAGTGGCGCTCCCCTGAAGGTTCTCCGCAACACTGAGACCTCGTAGGAGTTTAGTCTGTTTAACGATATGATCTGGGGTTCCCTCCAAGTTACTGCTGACTTAAGGAACCCCTCGAAGGAACCGTACCTTATGATGAGCAGTTCCGTTAAGTAACCGGAGAAGCCCTCAACCTTTATCTCCGCGCCGTAAACCCCGATCCCCTTAAAGAATTTCTTTAGTAGCCGAACCTCATCGCGTTGCTCGTCGGTTAGGTTCCTCTTCACGAATTCTGTGTGGAAAGGCGTTCTGTCGACGGGTGTTTTTATGTCATCGAGGGATTCGGCCCAGTAGGCTGGCACTATATCCGCTTCTATGCCTCCAGCGTAGATCTTCACGTAAGGGTGGGAGGCGTACCTTAACTCTACCTGATATCCCCTCCCCAAATGACTTAGCTCTTTGCTCACGGGCTTCACAAACTTTTCAATAATCCATTCCTTGCTCAAGTCCTCATACCGTATGAGTACAAAGATGTCTAAGTCCATCTCTCCCCTCAAGGAGGTGCCCTTAGCTACAGACCCTTCCAGTTCGACTTTGAAGTCGTAGGGTATCGACTTAGATAGTACGTTCTCTAGAATTTCCTTTAACTCCTTATAGAGACGTAACGCTTCTTTTAACTCGGAAGGTGTTGGCCTAAGTACCTCTTTAACTTCCTTTACCACAGCACGGATATCGTGTCGCATCACTTTAGGCCCACCGACTTAACATCGATGTAGAGCGGGCCCTGGGGCCGAAGGATACTTCTCTTCAGCACCACCTTAGTTACTATGAATGACCCAAACTCGAAATCTTCATATGCACGCATCACTTCCGCTAAACATGCTCTGTCGAATCTCCCCTTAACTCTGGCGACAGTGACGTGAGGTCTAAACTCGGCGTGATCGGGCTTTGCGTAGCTCCTTAGACAGGGCTCTAACGTGTCACGCAGTCTCTTAAGGTAATTAGCTCCCTCGCTAATCCCAACCCATATCACCCTAGGCCTACTTATGCTCGGGAAGGCCCCTACACCCTTCACCCGGATGCTAAACCTAGGGATGCTTGCTACTCTCTCAAGACATTTCGACACATCCTTAACGTAGGGATCCGGCACCTCACCTATGAATCTAATCGTGATATGGATGTTCTCGTCCTCCACACCCTTGAATCCCTTGTTGTTGGAGCAGGCTAATACGCTATCGCGGAACTTAATGATATTAGTTAGTGTAGCGGGGTCCTCAATCTCTACAGCGACGAATAACCTCAATTATCCCGCCCATAAACCTAACATTAAACGCTTATAAAGAGGCTTATGGATAAAGTACATCGGATCGAGGGGCCGTCGTCTAGCTTGGCTAGGATGCCAGCCTGGGGAGGAATCCCCGTGGTCCCGGAGCGCTGGTGGTCCCGGGTTCAAATCCCGGCGGCCCCACCAGCTAAACCATCTTGAGCTTTACCATGAGTTCAGCCACTTTCCGGAGGGCTTCTTCATCGTTCTGGGCTTCCACGTTCACTACTATGTTAGTTCCCTTTAACCTAACTCTATACCTCCGTTGTCCATCAATGATGTATTCCTCAATTATCTCAAGATCCACGGCGTTTGACTCCAAGGAATTCCCCATTATAGTGTGGGTATGTGATCATTATATTTTATGAAGGAGGCTCCTGAGTTACATTATGGATATTGAATGATGGGATGTGATGATGCCCTATCCGCCGACGATTACCCTCGGTAAATGAGGAGGGGACACCCCGTCTGATCCCTGAGAAGATCTCCCTTGAGTTCCGGCGATTTTACCTCGTGCTAGATAAGATGCTAAAACTTTTTCACACCTAGCCGAATAATATGTTACTGGTGGTAAACCCTGTTCTACTACTACGATAGGTACAAGCCTGAGGATGTGCCGAAAATAGTGGTTGAGCCCCCAGGACCTAAAGCCAGGGAATTACTGGAAAAGGACTCACGATTACTTATGCAGTCATTCGTTAGGTGGTACCCACTGGTTGCTAAGAGAGCCTATGGCGTAGTCATCGAAGATGTTGACGGGAATCTTTTCCTAGACATGAATGCTGGGTTAGCGGTAATGTCTGTCGGGCACGGACACCCTAGGGTGGTTAACGCCATAAAGAGGCAGGCGGAGAAGTTGCTTCACTACTCATTAACGGACTTCTACTATGAGGAAGCCGTAACCTACGCCGAAAAGCTATCAAAGGTCGTCCCTATAGAAGGCGGTAAGAAGTTCTTCTTCGCAAATAGTGGTGCTGAGACTATCGAGGCGTCAATAAAGATATCTAGAGGAAGGGCGGAAGGTAAGCGACCATACGTGATAGCGTTCATAGGTGCGTTCCACGGAAGGACTACCGGCGCTATGGCATTAACAGCTAGTAAGCCAGTGCAGCGGAAAGGCTTCCAGCCGTTGATCTCTGGGGTAATACACGTTCCATACCCGTATCCTTACAGGTGCCCCTTCAACGTCGATCCCGACAAGTGCGGCGATGCGGTAATAGGGTTCTTAGAGGAGTGGGTATTCCGGAGGATGGTTGACCCGAACGAGGTTGCCGCAGTGTTCGTTGAGCCTATACAGGGAGAGGGAGGTTACGTCGTTCCTCCGGACGACTTCTTCCCCAAGCTGAGGAAGTTAACAAGTCAATACGACATTCTCCTAGTTGATGATGAGGTACAGGCTGGTATGGGCAGGACGGGTAAGTGGTTCGCCATAGAGCACTGGGGAGTTAAGCCAGACATAATAACGATGGCTAAGGCAGTGGCATCCGGGATACCCTTAGGCGTTGTTGCTGGGAGGGAAGACGTAATGAATCTGCCAGCCGGATCACATGCTAGCACCTTTGGCGGTAACCCGGTAGCGCTAGCAGCAGCCAGCGAGGTCATCGACATAATTCGCGAGGAGAAACTACTGGAGAACGCGGCAAAGGTTGGCGAGTCCTTACTCAAGAGGGCTATGGAGTGGAAGGAGCAGTACGAGATAGTAGGTGATGTTAGGGGTAAAGGCTTAATGATAGGCATAGAGTTAGTGCGTGATAGGAAGACGAAAGAATACGCCAGTAAGGAGTTGGCGAAGGTAATCAACACGTGCTTCAAGCGCGGCGTCGCGGTAATAGGGGCAGGATTCTCCACAATAAGGCTCTCACCGCCACTAGTAATAAGCGAGGAACTAGCTCAGAAAGGAATGGACGTCATAGAGAGCGTATTGAAGGAAGTAAATAAGGAGATATCAGGTATTAAACCATGAATTACCCTGCAGACCTAGTGGAGACCATAACAAGCCTAATAGGAGATCACCCAGAGGGACTCACTACGGAACAAATAATAAGGAAGCTCTTAGCACAGGGAATACCACCATTCGCAGTGAGAAAGGTACTTGCGGACATGCTAAGGGATGGAAAACTTCATAAAGAGCCGGAAGCGAGGCTCTCTAAAATGATTTTTAAGATTAAGGATACGTGATCCTGGCTTACCGTATTAGAGTAGGGTTCCAAGCCTTCTATGCACGCGGCGCTATCCAGAACGTTACCCGAGCCCCGTCCTCCGTTGCTAGGGCTACCCTCATGGGTAAACCCGCACCGAACTCAATAGTGACTACATCAGCAGCTTCCAAAGTTGAGGCTATGGACTTCAGTAGATCTAGGTCGTACTTACTAGACGCAGCGTCTTCCCTAGACTCTAAAGAGAGAAGTGGTTTATCAAGCGATAGCTTCTCCTCGAACATCCTCCCCTCGGAAACACTCTTGACCGTCACTTCCCCAGAGTTATATGATATTTCAAGCTCGTCACCTATGATTTTCGCATCCGCTATGATCTTCTTGAAGTCCTTAGACTCCATCTGCATTCTAACAGGCAGGTCCAAGTCCAGCGACTGTATCAACTCCCGCCCGGTCTCTAATACCGTGATCTGGTACGTTCGTTCAGCCCCAGTCTTCGTGTTCGTTAGCGTGAATATTAGGTGCCTAGCCCCGTCCTCATAACGGAGAGTCACCGTGTCTCGCTTCGTGCCCTTCCTAACAGCCTTGGAGAATTCGTCGCGGTCCAGGGTTAGGAGTGCGTCGCTAGTGACGTCGTACGTCTCGAAGGCGGTGCTCGGGATATACACCTCCACTAGGAGGTTCTTGTCAGGACTCAGTGCCCTGATCAGGAATGAGTCACTAGTCACGCTTAACGGTACCTCACTAAGGGGCTTTAACGAACCGTAGGTTAAGCGCTTAAATAGTGCTCCGTCAGGGTACTTCACAGTAAACACACTAACACCTATTTATAGGGTCTTCATAGAAGCTATAAGTTTGCTTCCCTCCAAGGAAATGGAAATTGTTGTCCTGTGTTGGAAGAAAATATTATCGTTAAGCCACCCTATTAACGGTGTCTAATTTGGTGTTGAGGGTTTCTAGGTCTCCCTTCGGTTACATATATGTTGAGGGAAGTCCCGAGGAAGTAGTATCACTGCTTGAATTGATACGTAATGAGTGGGGGCGTGACACTGATGATTTAGATGACGCGATCAGAATCATAAGTAATTTCGATGTCTTCTATGAGATGATGCGGAAGAAGTTTAAGGAGTACATATCCCCTAGGAAAAGGGAAGCTGACCTTATAAGAGGCCTAGTAGTCGTTGATAAAATAAAACTTGCAAAAAGCGGTGATGCTAGGATAGTTACAGTGGTCTTCGATAAACGTGTTGATCAAGACGAGCTGGAGCGATTAGTAGAGAAGCTCAGCGGCTCGTAACGGCGATCTTCAATAGATTAACGGGTTCTCGCGCGCTTAGATGATTGTTTTCGTGTTTTCCTCCTGCGGGGCCTAAGCAGTGTTTCTTGCACCTTACGTATTCTTTCAGCTATTTCTTTCGGATCAAGGTTTTCCTTGATTGCTTGAACTAAGAGGTCACTTATGACTATCATAGCCTCTAATGCCCGAACATCAAGGGAGGTTGAGGTGGAGGGTTCCTCATCCTCAAACAAGTATTCGCTAGTTTCCTCCTCTCCACTTTCTTTCTCAAGAACCTCACTCATCTTCTCTAAGCTCTCAGCGCTTTCCTCCTCTGGGATTCCGGGCGTTGGTTCCTCCTCTGGCAAGCTAGCCCCTTCAGATGTGGTGCGTTAACTCATTTTAAGTTTTACAATAAGCTTCCTTAGTTATTCGGCAAACTAGGTAGTCTTAGCAAGAAGACATCACCGCCCCTTACCCAAAGGAGGCACTCAAATTTATCCAGTTCGGCTAGCAGACCCCGTATCTTTTTGAAATGTTTATCATTCCCTCCAGCCATGAGCCTCGCTATCGTTGAGGTTGCTCGCTCCTCCGTGAGTTGCAGGCTGAGTACGTAACCGCAGTTATTTAGGGCCGCAGGCTCTAGGGAGTATGGTTCTTGGGTGATAGCAATTACGTTTATACCGAACTTCCGTCCTTCGCGGAAGAGCTTAGTCAGTATGCTCGCCCTATTCCTTGTTATAAATCTATGTGCCTCCTCAACGACGACTAGGGTTGGTTGCGGTCTCGATTTTCTGTAATTAAAGAGCATATGAACTAACGCCTCAAGATATATGATCTGGAGCGAGAGGCTCTCAACTCTAGAGAGGTCCGCCACGATTAGACCCTCACTAAGCTCTGATGGTTCGAGCCACTCAACCTTGCTTTCCAGGCCGGAGAGGGTCTTTAAATAAGGGATCAACGACCGAATGACGTCTTTGCTAAAGCCTAAGTACTCAGGAGCGCGAGGATCGGATGCTATATCGAGTAGGTCTGTTACCTTGGGGTTATCGAATAGTTTATACGCGTAGATTATCATGTGTTGTAGAACGGACTTCTGTACATTCCCTAACCTGAAAGCTGAGGCGATAAGGTCGGCCACTTCCTCAGCCCGTACAGCGGGTGACTTATCAAACCTAGCTAACAAATTAATGGGGTTTTCAGCTGGGTTAATTACCTTAGCTGCAGGCAATGTTGCGTACTCTCCATGCACATCGAGAACGAGTACGCTTAGGTTTCTTTTCATAGACTCACTAATTAATCGCTTAGCGGCATGCGTTTTACCCGTTCCCGAAGAACCCGTGATTACCATGTGGTTGTTCTCTCCCATCTTGAAGGTAAGGCATGGGACTTGCCTACCTTTACTCTGCTTCCTAATGATTTTGACGGTTCTTCCCAACATTATGCACTCGTTGATATTTGCTCCTGTCTCTTGATGTTTTAGTCCCTCAAGCACGACAGGTATGGGTAAGGTCAAGGGTGAGAGCAGGGTTACGAGGCCGGTAACTAGCAAGGATGCAGGGAACCTCACTTCATGACTCGCCAGTAAGGCCGAAGTTAGTAACGCGCTCGCTACCCAAGCAACCATTGTAGCATAGAGACCAATGCTATTTTGAGGAAGAGGAAGTGGGCAGGTGAAGTACTCGCAAACCCCCCTAATAAGGATCGCCACGCCTAGTCCTCCAATGAATATCGGCATAATCAGTCTAACATCCCACGTTTTAGCGGATGGTATGTGATGAACGGTTGGGTTACGAGCTGAGAGTGAGGCCCCACTAACCACACCTAACATGTACGCTGTTGCTATGATTGCCACTGATTGGGCTACATACCGGCTCGAGGTTAGTGGCGGAGTAGAGATGACGGCTAAGGTCATGAGTGCTAGGCCTTCAATAACTACTAGTATGAGGTGCCGTGACCTGCCAGCAATATACCCGCCTAAACCCGCGAGAAGCCACGAGGAAGCCACACCCATGAACACTAGGTACCCTAACCCTGTACTAGCATAGTACGCTAACACATTTACTACAGTCAATGCGAGCGCTGTGACGACTATGCTACGGTCTCTCAAGGTGCTTATCCATGGAAGAGCTTGTATTACGGTATTATAAGGCTAAAGACTCCATAGATGAGGGTGTGAATAGAAACACGTGTTACAGGAAGGTGTGCTCACGACATGAGCGACGGCTGGAAGTACCTGAATAGCCGAGTTGCTGATGTAGCGAGGAAGGCGGGCATCAAGGAACTCACGGAAGTTCAAGGGCAGGCGATACCTAGGATACTCAGTGGTAGGCACACACTCATAGTAGCACCTACAGGAAGCGGAAAAACTGAAGCGGCTTTGCTCCCTGTCCTATCAAGGATAGTTTCAGCTAACCGGCCCGTGAAGCCCATAGCAGTGCTTTACATAACGCCGTTGAGGGCGTTAAACCGAGACATGTTCCGCCGAATCGAGAGCATCTGCAAAGCCCTTAAGATTAAGGTAGCCATAAGGCACGGCGATACGTCAGGCTACGCTAGGAGGATGATAGCCAGTAACCCACCCCATATTCTGATAACCACGCCTGAAACCCTTTCAATAATGCTAGTAAATGAAGCGATGCGCACACACCTAAGGAACGTGAGGTGGGTCATTATTGATGAGTTCCACGAGTTACTAGGAAGCAAGAGAGGGGCTCACTTACTTGCGGATCTTGAACGCCTAAGAGAACTTGCAGGTACCTTTCAACGTATAGCCCTATCAGCTAGCATAGGCAATGTTAGGGCGGCATCCGAGGCTCTCGCACCAGGTAAGGTTGTTGAGGAGGTCGTTGTCCACGGTGCGAGGCAAGCTGAGATTAAGGTGGAGGTCTCTGGGCCAGGAAGGTACACGGACATCGTCAGGAGGATAGTTGATAAGATACGCAAGCATGGACGTGTCCTAATATTTACTAACACTAGGGATGAAGCTGAAATGCTTGGTAATAAACTCATAACGTACGTCGAGCGTCACGGACTAGGCTTAAAGATACGCGTGCATCACGGCTCTCTCTCCAAGAAGGAGAGAAAGGAAGTCGAGGAAGGATTACGTGAAGGGAAGATCAACGCTGTGGTCTGCACATCTAGCTTAGAGCTAGGTATAGATATAGGACATATCGACGCCGTAATACAGGTTGGGTCACCCAAGCAGGTAACTAAGTTCCTGCAAAGAATAGGTAGGTCGAGACACTACGTTAGTGGGGTCGCACATGGATACTTAATAGTGCGTGACATACTCCATGAGGCACTTGAAGCCCTAATCATAGGGCGAAGATCGATCAAAGGCGAAGTTGAGCCAGTAGACGCGTACAAGAACCCCTTAGATGTGTTGGCCCACGTCCTTGTTGGGATGGCTTTAGAGGGAGGTTACACCCCTAAGAAGGCATGCGATGTACTGAGGAGATCCTACCCGTTCATGAATCTGAGCGAGGACGACGTAGTATCTTTAACAAAATTCCTCAGTAGGCTAAGATACGTGAGGTTTGAAGGGGGCTCCTTCAGAGCAACTAAGCGTGGGAAGCTCTATTACTTAAGGACGACGATGATAGTTGACGCGCCCAGGTATGACGTTGTGGACTTAACGTCTATGAAGAAAATCGGCTACTTTGATGAGGATTTCATAGTCATGCTGATGGATGAGAGGAAGTACGATGAAAACGGTAAATTCGTCATACTCTCTGGCAGGGCGTGGAGGATCGTCGGGGTTGATGACGACGAAAAGAAAGTGTACGTTGAGCCACCAGTGTCAATAAGTGAGGCCGAGGTACCATTCTGGCGCGGGGAGAGCATACCGGTGCACTACCGGGTTGCCAGGGAGGTGTGCGCGAATAGGCGGCTACTTGCTATGGGGTACGTTATGCAGGATATAGCGAGGATAGCGGAAAAGGACGTTATTGAGGGACTAAAGAGAATACTAACCCAGCATACATCCTCAGGAGCGCCCTTACCGAGCGAGCGGAACATCGTAGTGGAGATAATAGGTAATGAAGGTTTAATAGTGATTCATGCATGCTTGGGCACGCGAGGTAACAGAGCCTTAGCAATACTGCTATCTTACGTGTTAAGTAAGTACTTAGGACGTAGAGTAGGGTTCACGATCACTCCCTACGGCATAGTACTGCTTACCGGGAGCATATCGCACCTCTCAGGCAAGGGTGAGTACGCCATTGTGAGGAACATAATCAGTGAAACGCTGAGGAACCCCAGAATACTTGAGGAACTGAATACTGCAGTAAGCAATACATCCATGTACTTAGTGGTTGTTTCCAGAGTCCTCCGACGTATGGGCGTTATACCTGCCGACGCTAGTTCAGAAGTTGTTAAGGCCCTAGTCAAGCGGTACGGTAAGGACGAGATTGTATCAAGGGAGGCCTTCAACGAGATATATGTTAGGTTTCTAGACAAGGATCACGTCATGACCCTATCACGGAAGCTTCGCAACGGATCAGTGAAGCTAACTTACGTGTCCCTAATGAAACCCTCAGTCATCGCGAGTGATCTGCTGAGATACGCTGGTCAGATAGTAGCTGGCGTTGTACGCTCCAGCGTGCTACCTAGCAGTACGTTAGCGGAATTAGTTAAGAGGAGAATTCAGGCTAAGGAGGCGTACATGATATGCATGATGTGCACACATACTTGGGTAGCTAAGGTAAAAGAACTCCCCGAACGCATCACATGTCCTAAATGCGGTTGCGGCTTAGTAGCGCCGTACTTCGGGAAGGACAGGGAACGCGTGTTAGGCATAGCTAGGAAGGGATTGAGTGGAGGACGTAATTACAAGTTTGTGTTGAGCGGTGAGGAAAGGAGGGTTTTCGAGGAATTGCTTGATTCTGCAAAGCTTGTGCTGACGTATGGTAGAAAGGCAGTTGAGGCGCTTGCCATGTATGGCGTGGGTCCAAGTACGGCGAAGAGGGTTTTAGGTAAGGAGGGCTTGGAGTTCTATATGGGTCTGTATGACCTTGAGAGGAACTTTATAAGGACTAGGAGATTCTGGAAGTCTTAATAAAGAGAAATAAAGGTTTCCAGTAGTAAGGCACGTTAAGCGACCGGAAAAGAGATATATCTTTAGGTTCAGACTTAGCCTAGTGAGAGTAAAGAGGTGGATTTAGGTGCCTTGGTCCGTCCTACAAACACTGAGAACGAACCCGGACTTAATGAGGGAGAACCTCAGGAAAAGGTTCATGGATCCTAGCCTAGTGGATGAGTTCCTGAGGGTCGACGCTGAGTGGCGTAGGTTGCAGACGGAGTTGAATAAGCTCAGACACGAACACAATGTAATAAGTTCACGCATAGCGAAGGCTAAGCCCGAAGAGAGGAGCGAATTAATAGCCAAGGCTAAGGAACTGCTGAAAGAAATAGGAGAGTATGAAGCAAAGCTGAAGGAGGCTGAAACTCGAAGAAAGCAGATACTCGATCAGATGCCCAGCTTGCTTCATGAGTCTGTACCCATAGGGCCTGACGACTCATATAACGCAGTTGTCAGGGTATGGGGTAAGGCCTTAGTACAGCGCAAGCATCTCAAGGACTTCCTCGCCGAGACCGAGGGCAAGGGCGTTAGGATGGAGTACGAGGTTACTGATAGGGAGATAGTGGGTCACGCGGATATGCTCGAAAACGTGCTGAGGCTTGGCGACACACTAAAAGCTGGTGAAGTAGCAGGTTCCAGGTTCTACTACCTCTTCGACGACCTGGTCTGGCTAGACATGGCGCTCCTCTCATACGCTATAGACTACCTAACGAGTAAAGGATTCACGCTAGTCCTCCCACCATACTTCCTCAAAGGCAAGTACATGCGGGCGGTCGAGGAGTTTGAGGCATTTAAGGACGCCCTCTACAAAATAGACGGTGAGGACCTATACTTAATAGCGACGGCTGAGCACCCGCTAGCAGCACTTCATGCGGGTGAGGTAATACCGGAGGAGGACCTCCCGCTACTGTACGTGGGTGTAAGCCCGTGCTTCCGTAAGGAGGCCGGAGCAGCTAACAGGGACATTAAAGGAATATTCAGGGTTCATCAGTTCCATAAAGTCGAGCAATTCGCGTACACCCTACCAGAGCAAAGCTGGGAAGTATTCGATCTCCTCATAGGCAATGCTGAGGAACTCTACAAGGGTCTCGGAATACCGTTTAGGATAGTCAACATTGCTTCGGGCGAACTCAACCTGCGTGCCGCCATGAAGTACGACTTGGAGGCATGGTACCCAGCACAGGGTAAGTTTAGGGAACTAGTAAGCTGTAGCAACGTCCTTGACTGGCAGGCATACAAGCTGAACGTAAAGTACCTCAGGAGAAAGGGGATGATTAGGGATTTCGTACATATGCTAAACTCGACAGCGATAGCAAGCACTAGAACGATAACTGCTATTCTAGAAAACTATCAGAAAGAGGACGGAGTTGTGGAAATACCGAAGGTTCTGAGGAAGTACCTAGAACCCTTTAACAAAGCGCCTAAGGATTACATCTACCCCAGGAAGAAGGATTAAGGGAATAAGCCGAAAAACCTTCTCTTACGACGTTTACTATTATCTCTCTTACTGATTTCCTCATCAATACCCATGGACTTTTTAATGAATGTACGCTCACTCCTCCTAGCGTCCTCACGCGTTAGCGATTTAGCCTTGTGGTAAAGGAAGTCCACTTCATCATCGGTCGCGTAGTCTAGAGGGACTCCACGCATACTACTGGACTCCCACCTTTCATAAAGGGTATCGAGTAGCGCGCTGACGTCAGGGTCTGAGTAAAATGCGGCCTTGCGCCAGTAATCGTCACATTCATCAATGAGTTCAACGATCTCCCGAATCTTCTCCTCTGTTGACCTACCCATGCACCCTCAACCACACTTTATTAGGTTAGCAAACCTATATCTCTTGATGGTGTCTTGAGCGGCGTTGACAGAAAGGTACTAGCGTTCCTGAAGAATAATCCGGGCGCCACACCCAGGGAGGTGGCAGACGCCTTAGGTCTGCCGTATAATGTCGTTCGTTACGCGCTACTCAGACTTAGGGAAGCGGGTTACGTGATACGGTCACCAAGGGGCGGTTACTTAGTTAGAGTGGGATTCCCAGCATTAGATGATGTTGAGGTGACTCAAGGCGAAAGCAGTAGTTCGCGGCCCGATATTTCGGTAGCTGAACTTGTCGGCACTATTGAAGAACTAAAATCAGTGGTGATGGAGCTTAAAGCTAGGGTTGATCGGCTGGAGCAGGAAATAAACTTACTGAAGAAGGGCATATCGACACACAAGGCAAGGCAGAGGAAGGATAAGAAGGTCACCGATTCATTACTGAGTATCTTATCTGGTAAAGGTCTGGTCACGCTAAGCGAGGCCAGGAAGCTTGCGAGTAAACCTATCGAGGCGTATGTCAATGAGGGCGTAGCGATACCCATCGGGGACTACTTAGTTGATCCGAAGTTCCTCGACAGATTCAAGAAAAAGTTCCCATTAAGCGTCAGCGAAGTTGGGAAATTAAGTCCCGAGGAGAGGGGCTTGCTCGATTCCTTAATCAAGGAGGGGTTAGTGTACCTTCACGCAGGTAGAGAATATCGGATTATAGGCTAGCACTAAAAATCACTTATGCCCAAGCTCATGGAGCAGGTCGGTTACGAATTTCACGATTCTGGATTCTATCCCTTCCAGAAGTTTCAGTCCTTTATCCTTAGTTGCTAAGGATGGCAAACCGAAGGCGCCCAGACCAACGACTTTCGAGGATTCCTTCGAATACACGAATACCTTGGGCCTAGTTGTTAGATCTAGTGAGTGCCACTCCTCGTTGTACATCCTAAACTCGGTTGGTTGAGGCGCGTTTCTTGGAGGCTCACTAACGGGCAAGTTAAGGGCTAACGCAATGCTTGTCTCGACCTCGTCAGCGTGGAAGAACGGCGTCTGGAATAACTCCTTGATTAGGTCACCAACAATTTCCCACACAGTGATTACAGCAATGGTTAAACCCTCGAACTCCTCGGCGGAGTCCCTAGCAACCACCCTAAGTAGATCCGCATTACCGGCATGCCCATTCACTACTACTGCAAGTCTAACCCCCGACTTCCATAGCGAGTGCAGGATGTCCTTCACTACGCCATACAGCGTTTCGGTCGAGAGCGTTATTGTGCCAGGATACGCTCCCCACATGCTACTCATGCCGAAGGGTAGAGGGGGGAGCTTCAACGCCAGAACGCCGTTCGCCCATAACCTCTGGCATGCCCTCTTACTGACCTCATCCGCTATGATGTAGTCAAGACCTAAAGGGAGGTGGGGGCCATGTTGCTCCACACTACCTATCGGGAAGAAAACGACATGATACTTAATTCCCTTTAGGTTCTCAGCGAGTTCTACCCACTTAAAAAGATCCCAGCGGAATTCCTGAGGTTTTTTGACGGGTGTCATAATAGCATTGGCACCTTCAGTAAGCTGTCCCTGAACTCTTGCGGTATGTCGTACCCGTACTTAACTTCTAGGAAGTTCCTCCGGAATTCTATGACTTTCTTCTTAATCTCTGTCGGGTCCTTGCCCTCTATTAGTACCTCTTTAAAGAACCTAGCTAGCTCTCTGAAGTCCCCTTCCTTCATGCCGAACCTAGTCATCTCCTGCACACCTATCCTTAAACCACTGGGATTCTTGACGGCCTCAGGCGGATCCCATGGGAGTAGGTTCTTGTTCAGTATGATGTTCGCGTCCTCCAGTAGTTTGGCCGCCTTAGCTCCGCCACCTAATTCCCGCACGTCAACCACGAAGGTGTGGGACTGTGTGAAACCTAGGTGCTCCGTCGGTATCTTAAAGCCCTCCTCTGCCAACGCTTCAGCAAATGCCTTAGCGTTCCTCACTATCTGGTCAGCATATACCTCACCGAACTCCATCATCTCAATGGCAGTTACGGCCATCGCAGGTAATCTATGGAGGTGATGATTGCTGACAAACCACGGGAACACGGTCTTAGCCACTGCCTTGTATAGTGCCCTGTCGTTTGTGAATATCAGCCCACCTTGTGGGCCCGGAAATGTCTTGTGTGTTGACGATGTAGCAACGTCGGCGCCCTCGTGCACAGGGTTAGGCCACCTCTTACCAGTTATTAGCCCTAGGACGTGGGCGACATCATGGACTACCTTAGCACCAACAGCGTGCGCGGCTTCAGCTATCTCCTTGGTTGGGTGTGGAAACATGTAGACACTAGCACCTAAGGTAACGAACTTGGGCTTCACTTCCTCAATCATCTTAACGGCCTTATCAACATCTATGTTCCAGCGCTCCATGTCAAAAGGTAACTCTACTTGCTTAATACCCAGCGCACCTAACGTGCCGAAACGCGTGTGTGAAACATGTGCGCCAGCCTGAACAGGCGCTATTAACGCCTTATCGCCCGGGTTAGCAAGGTTCCTAAACACTACAGCATTAGCTATAGTCCCACTTATTGGTCTGGGCTCAACATATTCAACTTGGAGCAAGTTAGACATGAGCTCCATTACCAGCAATTCTATCTGATCGGTGTATACGTTGCCCTGATAGTACCTCTTCCCGGGCTTGCCCTCAGCATATCTGTGCATCATATCGGTAAAGTACGCGGCCTCAGCTAAAGGAGACATAACGTTCTCAGACGCTATTAAGTTAACGCACTCAAATCTTCTCCAGCGGTTATGGTTACGTGTTATTTCCAATACTTGAACAAGCTTTTCTGGTAGTTTCATGTAATTCCCCAAATACATAAATTCTGGCTCCGAATAAAATGCTATGCAGTACTCAATGGCATTAATACCATAAGCTAATACTAACTGCCTTAGTGCTTAGGTTAACTCCTTGTGTCTATACTGTGTTAAGGAAAAGATGTTCAAGGATCATCAACCCGACATAGCAATAAATATGCAACCAATGATGCGTATATTTCGTGATCTATCCTTGTGATGTAACCACGATATCATAAAATAACATACCATGTTCCTTAGTATATATGTAGATTCGGCATCTATCCCCCGGTTCTAACGACTTAGGGGAACCAGCAATACTCCATTTATCGATAAGTATGGGACCTGAAAACCCTGCAGGTATATTAAATGTTGTTGTGTTAACATAATAGCCAGAGCCAGCCTTTATCTCCACTCTTAGTATTTCGTCACCACGTTGTCCCTTATTTGTAATATAAAGCTTTAGCACGGGCTTTGATGATAGTGAGCCATAACTTATTTGAATCATAGGTCTAATCATAAATGTTTCCTCTGTAGTGTGCCATAATCCCATGATCCATGATACTGCCAATGAAACCATTATTAGAGTTAGCGCTATTATTAACACCTCAATTATCATCGCGGATATTCCCCTGCATAATTTAATATTACACCTGCTCACGTGGATACCTCCGTATAGCTAATTACTACGCGAGTAAGATATATTTTATTATTCAGTTGAATATTGTGTAACATCTCTAAAACGATATAGTTAGGTGATTACACACCGAAAATCACTAACCTATTTAAATTTAGGCTTGTTAATAAAGCGTAGTACAGAATATTCATGATAAGTAGAATAATTAAGTACTTAGATCGAAACATTGTTGCGAAAAAAGCGCACCAAAAGTATGTAGCGTAAATATAGTACCACGGTATTGAACCATGTAGCACCGGAAATATTGATGATACTGCCAATATGAAGGCATATTTATGTGGGGTACTTAGTTTCTTAAATTGAAGTATCCCATAAACTAACGCAAACGGTACAAGAGGAAGTAAGAAAGCACCGAAGGTTGGTAAAATATCTATTTCGAGAGTATATGGTGCAGGTGTAATTGTAATACTCTGATTAATTACTGTAGAGTTAACTACTGTCAGCGTAATAAAAACATTTGGGAGTCTATGCCAGAAAGTAGTTTTCAAAAAAAGTAGTGTAAGTCCTTTGGTGAGCGTATGTAACGTTATAGAATGGTGGGATAACATAAATAATATCATCCTGATGTTATGCTGGAGGAAAACACTGAAAGATTTATTTAAATCACTAATGAAGGCTAACATATACGTTATAGAGGACATTACAAATAAAATTATAAAATATTTTTTGTAGGAGATCTTAATCGTAGGCCGGAAGAGGGAGCATATTATCCTTCCTAAAAACAAGTATAATGATGTCCACTTACTTGCTACAGCTAATCCCCAAAGAATTCCCTCAACAAAGCTGTATGTATATGCATGTTCTCTATTTAATGTGAGTATTGCTAAATAGAACGCAAGTGAGGAGAAAAACAAAGCAAAACAATCTAGTAGAGCATAATTAAATGTCTTAATAAATGGTATAGAAGAACATAGTAGCAATGAACTAAATAATGCCCTGTAATAATTGTGTGTAAGCGTAAGTACTGTGAAAAAGAAGATTATAACACATAGATAACCAACTAAAAAAACTATCACATGAGGATTACCTAAATATATTGTAGAAAGCCCTATCAAGTACTTAGCTAGAGGAGGATGTTCCCAGTTAATTAAATCTATATTACCATATTTTACATAATTAATTCCAGCTGTAATGTAATAATATTCATCACTATAGCTATAAGGAAAAACAACTTCAGAAAGGCGAAGCCCAGCAATATATGCAAGTAATAATAACATAAGTATAGGCAAGAGGATTTCAGCGCATCCAGCGGTTTTTCTAGTCACGTAATGCCGGAAGGACTTCATGATGAGTACTCCTTTGTCTTTGGAGGAGTATTTTACTATAAAACTTTGTGCCTTACTCACATCATTAAATTTAGCACTATAGCAGTGTAGCGCTAAATAAATAGGACTTAACTTATGCGGTATAGGCAGTAGCAGTGTAGGGTAAGTATAGGGTAAAAATATAACTAAGCTAACATTAATATTCGGCAAAGGCTTGATATTAAAAATTGTATAAGGCAGCTAACGTTTGCTAACCGACGGCCGTCACAGAGAATTGCTGTGTGCCTGAGTTTTCGAAGTACAGTTTAACAGTCAAGGTATCTCCAGGATTTATAGTTACGCCAGTATTGAGCTTGAAGTTTATTGTGATCCAACCAGCGTAATTTGCCGATATCGTCATAGTAGTTGAATTAGTACCAATGACTGATCCGCCACTTAGAAGTTCTGCACTAAGTAGCTTATCTGATCCGCCACCAGAGTTCTTCACATATATTATTAGTGTGCCATTAGTATTGAGCTTCTGGTTCGTAATTGATATAGCTGGTGATCCGCCAGCTAGTCCGCCCCATAGACCCATTAACCATCCTACTATGGCTACGGCAATTACTAACGTGACGGCTACTAGTATTACCGTTGCTATTATTGGGGATATAGCCTTGCGCATATCCATGAATTTTCCCCTATTTCAGTAGCTAGGAGGGGTTTAAATTAATTTACGTCCACTTTTCCCTTATTGAAAATCAATAATACTTTAATTGAATATTTAGATTAATTGCTATGATATTCGTTAATGTTTTATTTGTAGGAATATGTTTACATTAACGCGGTTCAGTTTAATAATGGAAAGCTATATCCCTAGGAACTTCAACGTTAACATTGTTGTTATCGTTGTTATTAATGTCATGAATACAGCATGCTTGAACCCAGCAGCTACGTTCATCCTGCTTACCTTACCAGCTACTATGCCCATAATATAATTGTTAATTAGAGCGCCGCCACTTAATATAAATATCAGTGGCGCTAAGGCATTAGGTTCTAGGCTCTTTGCTGACGCTACAAGTAGCCAAAGTATTACTAGCGGGGCCGCAGCCAGCATGATTGCACCAAAGTAAGGTAGTGCGACGTAGGCCCGTAATCTTTTTCGCATTTCCTCTTCAGATTCAGCAAGATTTTGCGTGAACCTAGCGAGCGCATCTATGATTTCTGGGGATCCGCCGCCCACGGTTATGGAATCCGTTAAAAACCTAAATATAGTTATTACGAACCATTCCTTAATCCCTTTTAGAGCAGTTCTTAAGGCACTTTCAAGTCCTATACCTGTAGCTAGTGCTGCCCCAGCTCGTTTAACTACTGTGTTTAAATTTCTGTAATCTCGCTCAGATAGAGTTATTATGCATTTCTCAGGACTTAATCCAGTCTTTCGCACTTCACTTAAGTCCCTGAGGAAATCAGCGGTTGATTTAATTATTCCTTTGGTGTCTTTTGCTTGCCGTTCATATGTAATCCAGGGCGGTATAGAGAGCATTAGTAGAGCTGCGGATATTGCTATTATTAGAGCTTTTACTTCCTTTATACCGAACTCGCCTGAAAAGATCCTAATGCCTCCAGTCACACTCAGCACTATTATAAAAGTGACTAGTGCGAAAGGAGAGACTACTAATAGTGTTAAATAAGGTTCATATCTAATTATCGACGATTTCGGTTGTGCGGAGTGTGCCATTGCAAGTACCATTATTCCTAGTAAGGGGAGCACGAGGAAGTTGTAGAGTGTTGGCGTGACAAGGTTCTGTGTGCCTCGTAATGCAGATAATTTAAGTACTGATGCACTACCTCCTGCTTGTGATCCAGCCATAGCTAAAGCACCGCTCACAGCGAAGAATACAAACAGAGTTATAGAGGTTATCACTCCTAGGACTATATATATCTCTAGGAAGGAGCCCATCTTTTCAGTAAGTGACTTTATTTCATTCATCCGGGCTGCGAAGAGTTCTTGTGTCCTTATTTCAAGGTAATGTAGGACATCACCGCCAGTTCTCAGAGTAGTTGTATAACCTAGCATTAGGTCCCTAAAACGACTGCTAGGATGATTTTTAACTACTTTTTCAATCGCGCTTAAAGGATCCTCTCCAAAGAACCTTATATGTAGTACTATACGTTGTGCTTCCTCCCTTAAATACTTGAAAATCTTTAACTGCGCCACTCTTTCTATTACTCTGTCAACGCTAACTCCTCCTCTCACCATTGTTGAGACGTACGCCATAAAGAAAGGTAATTCATTGTCAACCATAATTTTCCTAGTTGACGCCTTTATGTTAGGGTAAAGGAGTCCTATAGTGAATGTTATTGTTGGTGCTATTATAGCCAGTACTAGTAGGATTACTTTGATCACTAAGTGTACAGGTATTAAGGTTATAGCAAACATTGCAGGTGAGGTAATGAGCAGGAGAATAAGCATTGTCACAAAGAGGACTCTTGACGCATAAATTACTGGGTGGCATGTCATTCCTGCCTTTTGAAGTAGTGTATCTAGTTCGAATGAGTGAACTAGATGGCGGGCCCATTTTTCAAACAGAGCTAGGCTTAGGGCATTAAATACTTCACTTAATGTTACTCTTTTGCGACGCCGTACTTGTGGCATCCGTGGAGAGCTAGTCAAAGTTCACCAACCCCTATTTCACGTAATACTGACTTAGGATTAACATAGTATCTTTGTACGTATGACGCTACTTCCCTATATGATCTTATACGATTGGCAGCTAACCACTCCAAAATTGCTTTTCTTCGAGCAACCTCTTCCATTAGATTATCGATAGATTTACCAGTGAGTTCGCGTATTTTCCTTAAAACTATGCTGTCATTTAATCTAAGGTCAAATTTGTCGTGCACAGGATCATACCTAGCTATTTCTTTATATTTCTCATAGTCTTGGATTTCCCAGACGTTTGTTATTCGTCTAACAGGTCTTGGTCGACCTGTTTCATCAGTTTTTATTACTCTTTTAATAACCATTGCAACGTTAACTAACGGAATATATGATGGCGGTATATTCATTGGTGGTGATGTAAGCCTTTTTACTGCTGCATCGATGGACTCGGCGTGTAGTGTTGTCATGCCTGAGTGACCTGTAGCTATTGCTTGGAAAAGTACGTAAGCCTCTTCACCTCTAACCTCACCAACAACTATTACATCGGGTCTGTATCTTAGTGAGACCTTAACTAAGTGAAAGAGTGTTATTTCACCTATGCCACCAGCAGCTAAGTATGAGGGTCTAGAAACTAGTTGAACCCAGTTTTCCTGCGGCAACCTTAGTTCTGGAGTGTCCTCTATGGTTACTATCTTATACGTTGGTCTCAAAAGGTTGGCCATAGCGTTAAGCGTGCTGGTTTTTCCAGCACCAGTTACGCCAAGAATTAAGGTTGTCATCTTGTAATCCATTATTAACCAGAAATATGCAGCTATTTCAGGAGAAATTGTGCCGAAGTCTATTAGGTCAATGATTGTTATGGGATCTGCCCTAAATTTTCGTATGGTAAAAGTTGAACCCTTAGTGGATACTTCCTTCTGGAAGGTTGCAGCGACACGGTGACCTCCCGGTAGTATCGCATCAAGTATAGGGTAGGCTACAGATATGTGTTTACCAGCCATATGTGCTAACTTTAGAATATATCCGTCAAGGTCATTCTCATTATCGAAGGTAATATTAGTAGGTAATGACTCGAACTTTCTGTGCCATACATAAACTGGTATACCCACACCGTTGCATGAGATATCTTCAATGTTTGGATCTCTAAATAGGGGATCTAGTGGTCCATAACCTAAAAGATCTCGTTCTACATAGTAACTTATCTTAGCCCAAGAAAGACCTGGCGTACGGCCTAACCTTATTTGGAAGAGCCTGATTGCCTTACGGGCATAACGAATAAGGTACTCACGAGGATCTACGGATCCTTTGGGAGGCTCTAATTCCCATGTTATGTAATCTATGACCTCCTTGTAAGTTTTTTTCTCAGTTTCATTCATACTAACCTCCTCTACATTATAGATTATTTTTCCAGTACGCGGATCTTCCACTATGAAAGCATAAGCCCATGGCTCGTAGAGTGGGTAAGATGCTAAGAGGCGTCCTCTACCCGAAAGGAATGTCCTTGTCCGACGGGTTAGCCTAGGTATTTCTTCTTCCTCCTTCTCAAGTATTTCTTCTTCCTCTTTCTTCTTCCTCTTTAGCTTCATTCGGAAGCCTCTGAAAAGACCCACCAAATCACCATCACCCTTTGGGATTTGCCATGAGAAATACGTACTTTTACTGTTTTTTTATTTTTGTTCTACTACAAGAACGGATCGGAGTAATAATTTAAGGGGGACAGCTAAGGATTTTATATCGTGGGTTAGCTGTAAAGTTAGAGGAATAATCTAGGTTAACAATAGGGTTAACGTGGGGGGAAATGATGTACATAACTGGTAGAGAGGGATTAAGAGGGATATACCTTATAACAATATTATTATTTATAATGGTATTGTTTACAGTAATATTTCCTAGCGCTACGGGGTTTGTGGTTAATGCTCAGCAACCACAAGTTTATGCCTACTCAGTAAATCTAGGTAATATATCAATAGAACATGTTATAGTAATAAACGATCATGAGATTGCAGTAATAGGTAGTGCTAAGGGAACGTCGCTTCTGGCGGTTTACGAAGTATCTGACCCGATCTCCGGTGTTAAACAAGTAATGGTTTACCCAATTGTGGGTAGGGTTACAGCTGTTGCTACTAATGGATATCCCGTAGAGAGGATAGCTATCGGTACAGATAAAGGAGAAATATTGTTATTTGCTGTGAACGGGGGTAAGCTATATAAATTACTTCAGTATATTGGCGGTGTTGACTTCTACGTGAAGAAAATTATTGTCTTAACAGGAAAAGGTAACTCGTATAAGGTTGCTGCACTAGTTAGTGAGGGTGGTAGACCTAGCGGGGTATGTTTAACTTGTCAAGTATACGTATTCGATGAATTATCAAAGTCTGTATTCAGAGTAGGAGCCACGGTAGGTAACGCATCAGCTTCTTCATTTCATAAGGTATATCCTCAATTAATTGCAGCTCCCTTGGTTGTTGAGCCGGGTAAGTACTACTATGATGCATCGCATTTATTTGTAGCTTGGTTACCTTATACTGAATTTGTGCATTTACTACTTAATGTAACATACGTAACGAGTTCTGAGAAAAGTGCTATCCCTGCATCAAAAGCAGCTGTGGAGGTAGTTGTGTTCAATAGAAGTACAGGGACAAAGTATGTTTATGGTTTAAATGCCGACAGTCGTGGAATTGCTGACATAATTGTGCCTAGAGGGTTTGATGTAAACGTAACCGTATTTGATATATATGGGGTTAAGTATCATGCATCCTTTAACTTAAGTAAGATGCCTAGCTACGTGCGTGTTATACATGAGCAATTAGTCTTACGGGCACCGCCACTTACGACACCAATGGCCGAGATATATGGTCAGCCTAGCTTTACTAAGTACATTGTTGGTGTACTTGATGTTTCGACAGCACCAACTAATTATAAGCTTGTCAAGGTACTGGATTATAAATTGCCTCGTGGTACTCTCAGTATGAGGGTTGTAAGGCATAGCAATAAGTATGGTTCATGGTATTTGCTAGTATTTGTAGATCCCCTAAGTGGGAATCTTAACTTACTTAGAATAAGTAATAACTTTGACGTTACTAACGGATCAGTAACGGATTATGTTGGTAGATCACGTAGTGTAGCTAGTGTTATTACGTTTCCTAATTCGCCTTATGTTGCGGTTGGTTTGGATGATGGAACCATTAAGGCGTATGAATGGATGGGAACTAGTTATATGTACGTAAACGAATATGTATCTCCAGCTAAATTGGTTTCAATGAAACCTGTGCCAATGGCAGGGAAGAATGTATATGTAGTATATACAAGCAATGGATTGCAGGTCATTTCAATTGGTGTCTCGCAGTTTCCGTACTTGCGTATTAATACTCGATTGAGTTTTGCTCCATTGCATGTAGTGTCAGGAGATGCCTCGGCTTCCTTAACGCTGATAGCTGTAGGAGGGGGGTCTTCATTAGTTGTGGCAAAGGGACTAAATAATGTGGTTTTTGGACGTGTTCCTGTGGACATAAGTAAATATCTATTACCGTCCCTGACAATTCGGATTATCCCTCCAAATAAGGAGAAACTTACCAATGGTAGGTTAGTGTTTAGTTATCCAAACGGAAAAATAGTATATAATCTTTCAGAAACAAAGAATTATGAAGTAGTAGTGCCCCGAGTAATACCTGGTGAAACTTATGCTATATCAATAATGTCAAGCAACCCACACTTGCAGAACGTTACAAAGTTAGTGACGATACCCACATTCGGTAAGTACATTGTTTCTATTCCCATACCTTACAGAAAGTTTTCAGTAAATGTGAAACTAATGGACACTCTCACGGGTAAAATACCCAACGGGAACTTTACCGCAATAATTGACGGTAAAATGAAAGTTCCGGTAGTCAACGGATCGCTGAGAATGCAGTTGGTTTACGGTAACCATACAATTTCCATTGTCCCTCAGGGGATATACGCGAAAATCTACAGACCTAGTAACTTACTTCTCAATGTTAACAGATCGACTAGCGTGGTGATATCAATGTCGAGAATTATGTATCGTGTAAAAATAATGTTGCTTGATGACGTAACGGAATCAGCCCCTATAACGCCATTAATGGTTTATGTTAATGGAAGTACAACACAGATCTTAAAGCCAGGTAATGAGGAATTTACGTTGTATTTGCGTTCTGCTAATTACACGATAAGCATTAAGCCTGCGCGAGGCTTTGAAAAAGTTTATAATAATGTCTCATTACGTGTGGATCTAACTAGAAATTACGAAGATACGCTGCAGATACCTAGGAAGACCTATGTTGTTAATATTAGTGTAAGGGATATAACAACAGGTAAGTTGGAAGGGAAATTTGCGTTAATAGTTAATAATACTCAGGTACTCACTAATATTAGGGCAGAGGCTAATGTAACTTTACCTTATGGGAAATATGTATTCCAACTTAAACCTTTACCTAAGTATGAGAAAATGTATATGGAATCTAAACCTAAGACAATTAAAGTTGAAAACAATACTAAAGTAAGCTTTAACATGAGAAGGATGTACTACTCACTAAGTGTAAGTGTATATGATGATTTAGGTAACCCCGTAAAAAATGCTAAAATATCGGTTATTAACACTGATATGGGTTCACTACTTACACAGATGTACACAGATCAAAATGGTATGGCTAGCACAAGCCTATTTTACGGTCATTACAAGATAATAGTTGATGCTAAGGGTTTCTATCAAGCGGTACAGCAATTTACTTTAGACTCAAGCAAGAATATCCGTATAACCTTACAACCACAGATACTTACTGTGGTATTTAGGTATTTGCCAATCATAGCCATAGCAGCTATTGCTGGAGTTGCTGTCATTATCATAGCAAAACTAAAAGCAATATTAGCAGAAAGGTTAGCATCAAGTGAAGAAATATTTTAAGGTATATTCTGCATTTAAGGTAATTTTTAATGTTTAAAACTAAATATTTCAGTTAATTTACCACATCGCTTTTTACATTATCCTAATAAGGATGTTTTTAGGTAATCCATCGACATAGATAGCTGTAAGCTTTACTTCAATGTCCATTCCTCCTAGAACGTCTAAGTCTTTCTTTATCGCCTGCAGTTGCGTAATCTTATTATTAAGCATTTCAACAACCTGCTCTAAAGCCGATACTTCCTGTTCCGCTGTAGGGTTCATTATTAGCTTGATGGTTTTAAGTTCAACAATATTTGATTGTGCACCAGCCGAAGCAGCCGCTCCTAACTTGCTAAGTATGGACTTAATTTTCCGTTCCTGCTCCACCTTCACACGCAATTCCTCAAGCCTCCTCAAGAGCTCACCTAGCTTCCTACGCATTTCGCTGAGTTCATCATCTACACTCTTTATGAACTCACCAATACTGTTAAATTCACGCACGACAATCGACACTATTCAACACCGTGAAAAGTAGGGCTGGAATTGCTTAATAAGCTTTAGTTTGGAGGGGTTTAATACGTAACGATCTTTTTATAGAGTTATGGAGGTAACGATAAGTATGAGGGTCACGGTGCCGATAGCGGATGCACATGCGCATGCCTCACCGTCGGGGTTAGGTGCTTTCCGTATTAGCGAGAAGTTTAGTAAACATGGGGGCTGGTTCATCGCTCTAGTTTCGCTACCACCGCAGCATTATGGCCTACCGCAGACACTGGAGGGTGCTGTTAAAGCCATAGAGTTACATGTAAGGCAATGTGACGAAGCTAGAAAAGCTGGTATTAAGGTCGCGTGTATCGCGGGAGTACATCCAGCATTCATTGATCATTTAATCAAGAGAAGTAGGGGCGACACCTCCAACGTAGTTTCGTTTGTGCGTGAGAACATAATGAGGATACTGGCGATGATGATTGATGAGGGTAAGCTTCAAGGAATAGGGGAGTTTGGCAGACCTCACTACAAAAGTATACCCGAGTCATTCGCGGCTAACGACGCATTGCTGTTAGCGGCATTAGAAATAGTTCGTGATCATGGAGGTGTCCTACACTTACACCTGGAGCAAGGGGGTCAAATAACAGTAGAGTCCGTGGAAACTATGGTGAACTTGCTAGGGGTACAAAATACTAGATCCGTGATCCTACACCACTCATCAACGGGTATGGCGCTTCACGCCTGCGAGAAGGGACTAAGCACCACGGTAGTGGGTAGAGGTGAGGTACTGGCGCAGGCTAAGCGACTAGGCGCTCTATGCGTTGAGGCCGAAAGTGACTACATAGATGACCCTAAGAGGCCCGGAGTAGTAATGTATCCCTGGGAAATAGCGAAGGCGGTTAGTCAGCTACTAAGTACTGACATTGGGTTCCTAGAGTTCATCCATAAGGTAATGATAGACAATATCTCGAAGGTCTATGGCGTGGAGCCGCCCTAAGCCCTAGAAGCCAGGTACTCCTTAATCCTAGGGTTAAGCGATATTACCCGTAAGTTCTCTCGTGACGAGGAAACATGGATATATCCTCGGATTTCCAACATCATTAAGTACCTCATCATCTCGTGGTACGATATATCGAACTCTCTTCTTAGGGCTTCATAAAGGTCGGTATCCTTCATTATTCCAGTGTTCTCATTTAGTATTTCCAGTATCCTTAATACGATATTGGAAGGGAACCTAGTTATCAGCAATTACATGTCCCTCCGCTACACCTTCTTCTGTTAAGCCTTAAAGACGTTATTGCTGAAATTAGATCTGGTAGGTTTCCCTCCTGGTTACGGTGGGGGCCCTGCGCCGCATCTTAGTTAACCAGTTCTCGTAGAACTTAATCATTGATTCGCTGAGCGAGGGCGTGACCCTCTCCTTCGCCATTAGGAAGTGCCTCATCCTTACCTCAGTTGCGTTGATATTCTCTCGTAGCGCCATTAATGCCGCCTCCCTTACTAGGGCGGCTAGATCCGCCCCAGAATAACCCTCAGTTATCGCCGCTATGTACTGCAGGTCGACATCCCTGCTTAATGGCATGTTGTTTGTGTGTACCTTAAGGATCTCATAACGTGCCTTCTTGTCGGGCGGGGGGACGTATATGAGCTTCTCGAAACGTCCCGGACGGAGCAGGGCGGGATCCACTAGGTCTGGCCTGTTAGTTGCGGCTATAACAACCACGTTAGTGAGTTTCTCTATGGAGTCGAGCTCGGTCAGTAGTTGACTAACTACGCGTTCTGTGACGTGTGCGTCTCCGTAGGTACCTCTTATGGGTGCTATTGAGTCTATCTCGTCGAAGAACACTACGGCTGGTGCGTAAGTTCTTGCTTTACGGAATATTTCTCTTATTGCTTTTTCTGATTCTCCTACCCACTTGCTTAGTATTTCGGGTCCCTTCACGGCTATGAAGTTCGCGCCTGACTCCGTCGCCACCGCCTTCGCCAGTAACGTCTTACCACAGCCAGGCGGGCCGTAGAGGAGTATGCCGCGGGGAGGCTCGATACCTAACTTCGAGTATGACTCGGGGTACTTTAGGGGCCACTCAACCGCCTCCCTTAACTGTTGTTTGGCCTCGCTTAGCCCACCTATATCTTCCCA
>Ga0256914_1000651_pt1 | contig 33897 bp, 32 predicted proteins | sample HulkmetaG_FD_191571 | JGI IMG/M metagenome (GOLD analysis project Ga0256914, IMG submission 191571) | Hydrothermal chimney microbial communities from Main Endeavour vent field at the Juan de Fuca Ridge, Pacific Ocean - Hulk | ecosystem: Environmental > Aquatic > Marine > Hydrothermal vents ... | reverse complement strand
ACCTTCCACGCGTCAGGATGGCCGGTGATCTGACTCCATTCCACAGTGGCGGAGAAGTAGCCGATCACCGCGTCGTACCAGACGTAGATGCGCTTGTGTTCGTACCCCGGCAAGGGCACCGGAATACCCCATTCGATGTCCCGTGAAATAGGGCGGCCGCGCAGTTCGCCACTTTCCAACTGGGCCCGCGTGTAGTTCAGTACTTTAGGCCGCCAGTGTTCCTTGTCCTCGCGAATCCACTCCAGCAGAGGGCCGTTCAGTTTGGCCAGGTCGAGGAAAAAGTGCTCGGTCTCCCGAATCTCCAGGTTAGTCCCCCCACAGATGCGACAGCGCGGGTTCTTCAGTTCGATGGCGTCCAGGATGCGCCCGCAGTTGTCGCACTGGTCACCACGCGCTTCGGGATACCCACAGTAAGGACAGGTCCCTTCCACATAGCGATCCGCCAGGAATTTCTGGTCGTCCAGGCAGTACCACTGTTTCATGGTGTCCTTGTAGATGTAGCCCTTCTTCCAGTGGGTGAGGAAGAAGTCCTGGGTCACCCGCCAGTGGTTTTCCGTGTCCGTCTCGGTGAACAAATCGTAGGTGATGCCCAGTTTCTGCCACAGGGTGAGGAAGCGGGGGTGGTAGCGGTCCACCACTTCCCGGGGGGTGATGCCCTCTTCCTCGGCACGGACGGTAATGGGGGTGCCGTGGGTGTCGGAACCGGAGACCATGAGCACGTTATTGCCGCGCAGGCGCTGGAACCGGGCGAAGATGTCCGCGCCCAGGTAAGCACCCGCGATGTGTCCAATGTGCAAGTCGCCGTTGCAGTACGGCCAGGCAGTGGTGACTAAAATGTTCTTAGGCATAGGAATACGTCCTCCTGCTCTGTGAATCTGTGCCCGCGAATCGTACGTGTCTTCAAAATAATGTGGCTTGACCAATAAATACCCGCGCACACAAGCCGGAGGCAATAAGGTTGTAAGCCCCCGGTGATTCGTCATGTTTGGAAGATATTCCTATGCTACATCAAGGAGGGGGAAGAGGGCAATTTGGAGCCCACGCTCATTCGCACCTTCACTGCCCACGGAGAATGACATTCTCGGCGGCACGGTCGTCGGTCGTTGAACAGGGGGAATTTCTTCGGGGATGGGGTGAATTTGTGTGATTTTGGCGCCTACGGCGCCAAAATCACACAAATCCCTTAGACCTCGTATACGCCTTCAACGTCCAGGACGACGCATTTGGCGTCTGTTTCTGCCTCCACGCGTGCTTTGAACGCGTTCGGGTCCTGTTCAATAAGGGGCCAGGTGTTGTAATGGGCAGGGATGACGACTTTGGGTTTGATGAACTTGACAGCCTTCAGTGCATCGTCAGGGCCCATGGTGAAGTTGTCCCCAATGGGCAGGATGGCCACGTCCACGCCTTCGTCCGCGAGGAGAGTCATGTCATAAGTCAGTGCGGTGTCTCCCGCGTCGTAAATTTTCACGTTGCCCAGGGTGAGCAGAACGCCCGCGGGGTTGCCGCCGTAACTGCCGTCGGGCAGGATAGACCCATGATGGGCTATGGTCAGTTTGACGCGGCCGAAGGGGAAGTCGTGACCGCCGCCAATGTGCATGGGGTGCACCTTCTCCACCCCCTGGTTCTGCAGCCAGGAGGAAATCTCAAAGTTGGAGATGACCGTGGCCCCTGTCTTCTTGGCGATGTACACGGTGTCGCCCACATGGTCACCGTGACCGTGGGTGACGATGATGTAGTCCGGCTTCACATCATCCTTGGTAATTTTGGCGGCAGGGTTGCCGTCGAAGAAGGGATCGATCAGGATAACCACGCCATCGTGTTCAATGCTGAACGTTAAATGCCCATGCCACACGATCTTTGTCATGGCCCACCTCCTTTGTCCCACGAACACACCTGAAACCCACCAACAAGAAACTCACTCACCCTTCTCTTCCGTCTTTTTCGCGTCCGCCTTCTTTGCCGCGGCAGCCGCTTTCTTCGCCTTGGCGGCTCGCTTCGCGGCTAATGCCTTCTCCCGGGCTTCCTGCTTTTTCCGCTCCTCTTCTCGGCGCCGTTGTTCCTCTTCCCAGGCTTTAGGGTACAGTTGAGCGTAATAGGTGGAAGGCACACTCAACGCGTCCTTGTCCAGAACCAGGTCCGGGAAGCGGTTATACGCGGCGATTTCGTAATCGTGGTTCATTTTGATGGCATCAAAGGGACAGAACTCCGCGCAGTAGCCACATCCCATGCACACCGTGATGTCAATGTAAAACTCCGCGGGGCGTGGAATGGGCTTTCCTGTTTTATCCTGATCGCGCACAATCCAAATGCACTGGGGCGGACACACCTTAGCGCAAATACCACACGCTGTACATCGATCCTCCCCGGTCTCCGCGTCAAAGATGAGCATGGGAATGTAGCGGAAGTTCTCCGGCAACACTCGCTTCTCTTCAGGATATTGAATGGTAAAGATACCTTCCTCTTCCAGGGGTTGCTTGATCAGCCGTCGATCGTACGCGTATCGGCTCGGTATTTTCTTCACATCGTCCAGGTAAGTCTCAATGACGTGCCGAGCCGTAATCTTCAAACCCCGTAAGATACCCGCTCCAATCATTGTCTTGCCTCCCCACGTCGGGTGTACTTAACGGTCGGTTTCGCCCAACACAATATCGATGCTTCCCAGAATGGCCACCGAGTCCGCCACCTTGTAGCCAATGCACATGGGTCCCAGCGCTGTCAGGTTGATGAAGGAGGGTGCGCGCACGTGGTAGCGATAGGGATTGGCCGTACCGTCACTGACCAGGTAGAAGCCCAACTCTCCCTTTGGCGCCTCAATACGCTGGTAGGCTTCCCCGGGCGGGATGCGGAAGGAGTACTTCTGCTTACCCGGTGGCAACACGGGCCCTTCGGGAATGTCCCGCAACGCCTGCCGCAGGATCTTCAAACTTTCCCGCATCTCGCGGATACGCACCATGTAACGGGCGTACACATCGCCGCCGTCTTCGACCACCACGTCGAAGTCGAAGCGGTCGTAGATGCAGTAGGGCTCGACCTTGCGAATATCGTAAGGCACGCCCGACCCGCGCAACACCGGTCCGGACGTGCTGTACGCGATGGCATCTTCGGGGGAGAGGTATCCTACTCCCTTGGTGCGGGCCAGGAGGATCTCGTTCTTCGTCAGGTACGCGTCCAACTCGTCCACCGCCCGAGGTAGACGGTTGTGAACCAACTTGCGCGCCTCTTCGATCCAGCCGTCCGGCACATCGCGCACCACGCCACCCGGCCTCATGTAGTTGCACATCATGCGGGAACCGGACGCGGCTTCGAATAAGTCCAGGATGAGTTCTCGTTCCTCAATGGCGTACAACGCAGGGGTAAAGAACGCGCCCAGGTCGTTGAGGAGGAACCCGATAGCCCACATGTGGTTGATGATACGGGTTAATTCCACCATGATGATGCGCAGGTACTTCGCGCGCTCGGGCACCTCCACGCCCCCCATGAGTTTCTCCACCGCGAGGACATATCCCAGGTTGTTGCTCATGGAGCAGATGTAGTCCAGGCGGTCGGTGTAGGGGATGTTCATCAAGTACGTGTTCCGCTCCCCGATCTTCTCGTGGTTGCGGTGGAGATAGCCCATCTCCGGCTCGAGCCCGACAATGGTCTCGCCTTCCAGCGCCACGACCATCCGGAACACGCCGTGGGTGGAGGGATGCTGCGGCCCCATGTTCACGATAATGCGGTCGGTCTTAATCCCCTCCAGTTCCCGGTAAATATCCTGCCCCAGGCGGTACTCCACCACCGGGATGTCCATCTGGTCGGGATCGAATCCTTCGGGGAAGACCAGGTTATCGTGGAAGACTGCGCGCTCCTCATGCCAGGGGTACTTGGCCTTCAGGTCATACCGTCCATCTGGATGGCGGGACTTGTAAGGCTTCTTCTCCTCCTCGTAATAGGCTTCCTTCCAATCCTTGCGCAACGGATGACCGTGGAAGCCTTCCCAGAGAAGGATGCGCCGCAAATTGGGATGTCCGGGGAAGCGAATGCCAAAGAGATCCCATATTTCCCGTTCCTGAAAGTCCGCGCCCGGCCACACCGAAACCACGGAAGGAATTTCTGGGTCATCCTCAGGAGCACGGGCTTTGAGGACAAGGGGGCCGCCTCCTCGTTTGGTGGAATAGAGGTGGTAGACGACCTCAAAGCGTTCCACATCCTTTCGCTTGGGGTGGGTCAAATTGTCCACCCCGGTGACGCTGGAGAGGTAGTCGTATCCCTCGTGGTCACGCAAATATCGGGCCAATTCCAACAATTTATCCCGGGCGACGACCAGGGCCTCGCCATCGCGACCGATCACCGCACCGGGAACAGCGTCGTTAAACGGTAAGTCCACACCGGCCACAACAGTTTCAGGTTGAGCCATAACGCAACCTCGCCATTTTCTCCAAGCCCGCAGGGGCTCGGGTTATTTCAAGGATGGAATAAGGTCAGGACGATGCCTTCATTTCTTCCAAAATGCGCTTATACCGCGGTACCGACGCCTCGGCCAGTTCCTTGCTCTTGCGCTTGATCTCCTCCTTGCGCCGCAGATCCAGAACATCAGGGCCCAGGACGGGAACAGGGATGTCATCCCGGTATTCCTTGCGATACCAGGGCACCGTCTTAATGGACTGGCGCTTAATCTTCTCCTGCAAGCGCATCATGCCGTAGAGCAAGGCCTCCGGCGTTGGAGGACATCCGGGAACGTACACATCCACGGGGATGAACTTGTCAATGCCGGAAACGACGTTGTAGCCCTCTTTAAACGGCCCACCACCTGTTGCGCAGGACCCCATCGCCACCACATAGCGGGGTTGAGGCATCTGGTTGTAGAGGCGCACGACCTGCGGCACCATCTTCTTGGTGACCGTGCCAGAGACGATCATCACATCCGCCTGGCGCGGGGAAGGGCGCATGACTTCCATGCCAAAGCGGGCGAGATCGTAGCGAGCCGCAGCCGTACAGATCATTTCGATAGCGCAACAAGCGAGGCCGAACATCATGGGCCAAAGAGAGGATTTACGAGACCAGTTATAAATGGCATCGAGGGTGGTGAGGAAGACATTCCGCTCCAATTCGGGTGGCACTTCCAGGTGTTCGTTTTCAGCCATTGTACTTCACCCTCCTCGTGTATGATTGCGGGCACTTTGCATCGCCCGACCCCCACCCGACACGCACACAACGTTGTGCTCAAAGGGTTTGTCAAATTGTACCGAAGGTCACGAACTTGTGCCAAATGACCGCGGATTTATTGCTCACCTCCAGAAACCCCTTGAAGTTCCCGCAACTTCTGCAGCACAGCATCCACGTGGCCCTTCACCTTCACCTTGGGCCATACCCAGGCAATCCGCCCATCAGGAGCGATCAAAACTGTGGTGCGAACCACTCCCCAGTATTCCCGACCGTACATACGCTTCAGTTGCCACACCCCGTACATGTCCAGAACCTGGTGGTCGGGATCACTCAACAGACGGACACGTAACCCGTGTTTCTCCCGAAAGCGCCGGTGGCTCTGAACTGAATCCGGACTCACTCCCAGGACCACAGCGCCCAGACGTTGGAATTCATCCAGGTGTTGGGTGAAATCCACGGCCTCGCGCGTGCAGCCACTGGTGTTGTCCTTAGGATAGAAGTAAAGCACCACCCACGCGCCACGCAGGTGGTGGAGACACACCTCTTGCCCATCCTGGTCGGGCAGGCAGAAATCAGGAGCGGGTTGCCCCACTTTAACGGCGACGGCGGCCATGGCGCCTCCGGGAAACACTCCTGGGTGGGGACTCCTCCAGTTCGGACTTGGGACGAATGGTCACCTTACGGCGAGGCTCCTTGCCCACGCTCACCGTGTACACATCGGGATGATCGCGCAGGGCAATGTGGATTAAGCGCCGTTCAGCCGCGGGCATAGCCTCCAACACAACAGGGCGTCCCGTGCGGGCCACCTGTTCAGCCATGCGTTGTGCCAGACGCTTCAAACTTTCTGACCGGCGCCGGCGATAATTCTCCACATCCACCACAATGTTCATCCAGCGGTGAGTTTGCTGATTAACAATGGCCCGCATCAAATACTGGAGGGATGACAACGTCTCCGCGTGGCGTCCGATGAGCAACCCCAAATCCCGCCCCTCGATGTTCAGCACGAGAGGGGGCTTCTCGCCGGGTTCAGCCTCGCCCCAATACGTGGACACGTGAGCGTCAAAGCCCAGACGTTGCAGGATCCCCTCCAGATAAGTCTTGGCCAGGACTTCCACATTATCCGCGGGAGGAGATTCAGGTGGGGGGGTAGTTTCCACTTCCGATTCCTGGACAGACTCCCGGGGTTTCAACGTGAGCCGTACCTTGGCCGGAGTTGCTCCCACCAGGCCCAAGAGTCCCCGACTCCCCTTCTCCAACACCTCAATCTCCACATCGTCGGGCTCTACCCCCAATGATTGTAGGCCCTTCCGTATGGCGTCCTCGACATCCTTGCCCTCAAAAATGAAAACCTCTGTTTCTGTCATATGTACACCCTCGCAGACCGGGTTTGGCTGCTACCGCTTCTTGCGGCGCCGTTTTTTCTTGGCTGGTTTAGACGGTGACACATCCTTCTCGCGTTCCGCATCGGGGGCTACTTCCGGGGCTTCCGTCGTCACCCCACTTCCTCCTGCCGTAACCGCGGCAGGCGTTTGCACGGGTTTCATCATCCGGTTAACGTACAACTGCTGGAGAATACCCAACACATTAGACGTGACCCAGTAAAGTGTCAGGGCTGAAGGCACGGTCAAAGTGATGTAGAAGAACATGAGGCTCATCAACCACATCATCTGATTCATCATCTGAGCCTGTGTGTTCTCACCGGATGATGTCTGAGCCGTGGACAACTTCTGGGTCAGAATCTGGGTGACCACCAGCAGAATAGGCAGCACCAGGTAGCGAATAGCTGTCTCCCACCCCACAGATGGCGGCAAAGGCCATAACCAGGAAAGGCCTTCGTGAATGTCGGGGAACGCGAGGTTGGGGATCCAGAAAAAGCCCTGATTCACCAACTGCCCACTTTGGGCCAGTTCGCGAACCGCATAGTAAAACCCGAACAGAATGGGCATCTGGATGAGCATGGGGAGGCAGCCCCCCAGGGGATTTACCCCTGCTTCCTCGTACAAACGCTGTTGTTCTTGCAGGAGTTTCTGCTGGTCGTTCTTGTACTTCTTCTTGAGTTTCTCAATTTCGGGTTGCAATTCCTGCATCTTGCGCATACTGGCCATGGACTTCAACGTCAAAGGCAGCATGAGCAAGCGCAGGAACAACGTGACCCCGATAATGGCAAATCCATACGCATAGGGGAAGTGTATAGCAGAGAAAAACTTGTAAAACACCTCCAACAAAAAGACTAACGGCTCAACAAATATAGTGTGCAACATGCGCTCTTTACTCCGTCCTTCCTCTCTTCAATCTCGCCACGCAGGCCAACATCCCTTAGGGCACAGGATCGTACCCACCGGGATTAAAGGGATGACAACGGGAGATCCGCTTAATGCCCAACCAGCCCCCCTTGATGACACCGTACTTGCTAATGGCCTCGTACGTGTATTGAGAGCAGGTGGGCGTAAATCGACATGAAGGCGGAAACATCGGCGATATGAACTTCTGGTAAAAACGGATAACTCCTAGGACCAATCGCTTCACCATGGGACGTCCTCACTCCTCTACCCACAAATGCGCCCGGCGCAATAATGTTTCAACAGCGCGCACCAGATCCTCATGCGAGGCATGAACCATAGACGGGCGGGCGATGAACACCACATCATATCCGGGCCGAATGTGCGCCATCCGTTGGCGTACGATCTCGCGTAACCGGCGTTTACTGCGATTTCGCACCACAGCCTTGCCCACCCGGCGGCTCACCGAAAATCCAAAACGACTGTACGGCAACTCATTCGGCAAAACACAAATGACACAAAGGGGGTGAGCCCAGCACCGGCCCTCCCCCCTCACCTGTTGAAAGCGCCTTTTGTCACGTAAGCGATACGTTCGTTTCACGAGAATCAGATAGACGCCTTCTCCACCGGCGCCGGACTAAACCGTCAGACGCTTGCGGCCCTTTAACCGCCGTCGCTTGAGCACCCGTCGCCCCCCGGTCGTGCTCATACGGGCTCGAAAACCATGTGTGCGAGCGCGCTTCCTCTTCTTCGGCTGATACGTACGTTTCGGCATCGTTTACCCCTCACCTCTCCAATGTGTGTCAGACGTCTCCCCGCGCGACCGGAGATCCGCCGTTTATGTCCATTCACGCACAGCGGAAACAGCAAAACATGTGGGGGACATGCGTCCCCCACTGCATCAGGCGATTATACCTAAGCGCAAGAAACACTGTCAAATAGCCGTCAAGGTAGCGCACTCCCTTAGGCTTCCTGCAACGTGGGCGTGGGGACTGCCTCGGCCCCCCGCACCAAAGCCCCCAACTGCCCCACCAGGTGACCCTGCACCCAAATCGTCCACACCAGAGTGAGAATCACGCCCAGACCACAGAGCAGGGTTCCGATCACAACTGCCAGCAAATCGACAACCACCATGGTAACCACAATGATTATTATATTCCCCAACTGAGCCTTCAGAATGCGGAAGATCGTGTGAACATCAAAGGCTGCAGCCAATGTCCCCTTATCGGCCACCTGCCAGATAATAATGGGTGAAATCAGCGCGTAGAAAATCGCGTACAGAATCAACACACAGCCGGCAAGGGACGAAATAACCACCAACACCACAGAAACCACATCCCCATTTGAATCACCGAGCAGGAAAACGGGAACCAAACTGGGTATTGACAAAATGAGAGCGGGAATATTCCACACAAACGAGGCCAAACTCACGAAAAAACCATCCTTGAACAACTCTCCCAGATTATCCCACGAAGGCAATTCCCTATCAGATCCCGCGGCCACTGCCCGAGCAATCGCTACCATGTACCCGCTCAACAAAAAGAAAATCACCACCCCCACGAGGAACAGAGAAAACACAATCCCCACCAGTACCACCAACGCGCCCACAGCCAACTTGGCCAACCATTCGGAATCCTCAAAGCCGAATGTCAAGGCACGTCCCACGTTTATGGATGTCATCTCGCGCCTCCTTTCTCCTTGTGGTCGAACTGCTCACTGTTGTCGGAGTGAACACCGCCATCTACCGACCGGCCCAGGAACGCCTCCCCTAAGTATAAGCGGGAAGGAACCGAGAACGCGCCCAGGCCACCAACACCAGAACCAACACTCCCAATATCCCCCCGCCTAACGCGCACACACCCCGTGCCCACAAAGACATACGTACCCGACGGAACAGGGGAAACGCGCACAGCCCCACACCAAACACACCGCCCATCGCCAGCACCAGGTGCACCACACTCATCATCCCCACCGCGTACCGAACCCTATCCCCCCCCACACCCATCACCCCCACCAACCCGAATCCTGCCAGCAAAAAGACAACCACCTCACGACCACGTTCCAAAAGGGGCGCAAATTCCCGATAATCGAGAAACACAGAAGCCCACATAGGCCAGAAAAGCACGCCCCACACCACCCCGAAAAGAACCCCTGTGAGCAAACGCAGCGCGTTCACAGGCGCGTACAAGTGAACCAAACCCCATTCCGCGGCCCAAGAATTCACCCCATCCAACGCCCAGGCTCCAATAAACAGCGCCAATGCCGTCCACACCCTTCCACCAGGCCACTGAACTCGACGCCAGCGCCCTCGCACTGCCACGTACAGCACAGCAAAGAACGTACCCCAGTGTAATCCTGTACACCGCGCGCATAGAGGCAAGGGCCGACCCCACGCGTCATACGAATGAGAAGGAATCTGAGCGCACACCGCACTGCCCAGGTAACGGGCCAGGGCTTCCACCTCCCTAAGGGGAAAAACCACCAACAGTGCCAGCCCGATACCCCATATTCCCCACACCCAGAGCCAGGTTCGGGACATCTTCTCCTATCACCCACCCCCTGAACTGAATTTCCTCCATAAGTATAACACATCACCGCGTTTTGCATCCCTTTTCAAACTCCGCCCCTACCTGTGCTATACTCGCTCCAAACGTCCGGTATCGGACGTGTAGTACCCTCAGGAGGATGTGAGCATTCATCATGTTTTCCGTGGGGAAAACATGATGAATTTCATTCTGTGATGAAACCTGACCAATACATCTCACAAAGGGGGAGTGTGTCGTGGAAAAGACATTCGTAATGATCAAACCGGACGGAGTCCAAAGAGGGCTGGTGGGCGAAATTATCGCCCGATTCGAGCGCAAGGGCCTGAAATTGGTCGCCATGAAAATGGTCCACGTGGACGAAGCATTCGCCCGCAAGCACTACGAAGTGCACCAGGGCAAACCCTTCTTCGAAGGACTGGTCAAATACATCACCTCCAGCCCGGTCATTGCCATGGTCTGGGAAGGGAAAAACGCCATCCAAGTCGTTCGAGACATGGTAGGCGCCACTGACCCACAAAAGGCCGCGCCAGGAACCATCCGCGGGGACTACGGCATGGACATCGGACGGAACCTCATTCACGCGTCCGATGGGCCGAAAACCGCGGCATTTGAGATCGGCCTCTGGTTCAAAGATGAGGAAATCACCACCTGGGAGCGAGTCGCAGAACCGTGGTTATACGAGTGAAGCACCATGAGTAAGAAACGCCGTTGGCTACCTCGTGTTGTCGCGTTAACCGGGGCGGGTATCTCCGCTCCTTCAGGAGTGCCCACATTTCGGGGCAAGGATGGGCTTTGGCGAAACTACAACCCCCAGGATCTCGCCACGCCCCAGGCTTTCGCGCGGGACCCCAAATTAGTGTGGGAATGGTATGACTGGCGTCGGCAACGCATTGCACCGTGCGAGCCCAACGCAGCCCACTACACATTAGTAGAAATGGAGAAAATGTTGCCACCGGGGCACCTCGCCGTCATCACCCAGAACGTGGACGGCTTGCACCAGAAGGCCGGCACGCAAAATCTCCTCTGCCTCCACGGGAACATCTGGATGGTGCGCTGTGTGGAATGCGGATACCGCGCGGAAGACCGTCGGGTTCCCCTGCCGGAAATCCCGCCAAAATGCCCTCGTTGTGGCGGACTCCTGCGCCCGGACGTGGTTTGGTTCGGGGAAACTTTGCCCTACACCGTCCTCAACCAGGCGTTCAACGTCGTCCACGCGGCCGACTACATGCTAGTCATCGGCACATCCGCGGTGGTACAGCCCGCCATCAGTTTGGCGCTTATCGCGCAGCAAAACGGCGCGCGGCTCATCGAATTCAACCTGGAGCCCACACCCATCACCGAAGAAGCAGACGAAAGCATCTTCGGCTCGGTGGACGAAACCCTGCCCGCCTGGTGGGAACGGATGAAACGGGAATGGGGCCTGAGTGAGTAAAAAAGGCAGCGGGGGACACCCCCTCGCTGCCTCCGCTTTTATGCCATGCGCACGACCACAGGCGCCTCAGCCCACAGACCTTCCAGGTCGTAGTACGCCCGCTTTTCCGGGGCAAACAGGTGAACAACCACCCCACCGTAATCCATAATGACCCATCCGCTTTCAGGCACCCCGTGGATACCCAGGGGCTGGACCCCGGTCTCCTGTTTAATGCGAACAGCCACCTCATCAATAACCGCACGCGTCTGGCGATCCGATGTGGCCGTTCCAATGAGGAAGTAATCGGTGATCAGAGTAACCGGCCTCATGTCCAGGAGGATAATATCCTCCGCCTGCTTCTCCTCGAAGATCTCGAGGATCCGATGGGCCAACGCCAGAGAATCCACCTCTTCTTTAAATTGTACCTGTGTCTGTGTCATCTGTTCGACCGAAATCATTCCCTCCTTTTAGTATGGACTATGTTGAGGTAACATACATTGTACGATGAACAGGTCCTTTATGCCAAATGTCATCTTCACACACCTATTACACCACGGCCAGGTGAACCCATCACAGAAACAGGGGAAATCCCCTGAGCCGTGCAACCCGTGGAAAAGAGCATGTTGAACCGATTGCGTCGACTTCTAGCCCGCACGCGCGGCCACTCATGCTATACGTGTCGTTACGCCCGCGCGGTTCGCTCCGTGGGCGACGGCCAAGTCTCGCGCCTGGTTGTCCTCTGTACCCATCCTGCATCTCCCGCCTACAACCACCTGATTCCCCCAGAACGCTGGTGCCCTCTCTGGGAACCCCGTGAAGGCCCGCCCCTCCCACGCATGGAGGACACCGGACTCACACCATAAGGCAGGATCTACGCCCGTGACCGACGAACTCTCCCCCACATCCATCCCGATCACCCACATCACGCCGGAAAAAGCATCCACCATTCCCCGAACGCCGGGCACATACCTGCTCCTCTTCCGCGTCACCACGGCGACCCACATCAACATTGGACGGCTGGGACATCTGCGCCTGACCCCGGGCGTTTACGTATACGTGGGCAGTGCCCGAGGCCCCGGCGGACTCTCTGCTCGCATTCGACGCCACCTGCGACGGGAAAAACGACTCCACTGGCACATTGACTACATCACCCAACAACTGTCCCCCACGGCCATTCTCTTCACCACCCACCCCCACGTAACAGAATGTGGTTGGGTCCACACATTGCTCCCCCTCCCCGGCACAGAAACACCGCTTCCAGGGCTGGGGAACAGTGACTGTCGGGCTGGATGTCCTGCACACTTTCTCCGCATCAGCGAACACGTCGCCCAAAACTTATTGAACCTCCTCGCCACAGCCCCCAACGAACGCGCGTGAGAGCCCTTCGCGCCCGAACCCGTCCCAGAGAACGCCGGAGATCTTGCTGGGCAGATCTCAAAGCATAGGGTATAATGGAAACCGACGGAAAGCAGCGAAACCGGGTGGTACACACGCAAAGGGGGCAGACCATGATCATCACCCGAGAGATAAGGGAAGAACGCGAGCGCCAATACCTTGCCCCGTACGCGATGAAAAGCGGGGACACACGAGGACGAGTGTACCCGGAAGATGAAGATCCCCATCGCACACCTTTCCAAAAGGACCGCGATCGCATCATACACACCACGGCCTTCCGACGACTTGAGTACAAAACACAAGTCTTCGTCTACGGCGAAGGTGACCACTACCGCAACCGACTCACACACACCATCGAAGTCGCCCAAATCGGGCGCAGCCTGGCCCGGGCCCTGGGACTGAACGAAGACCTTACCGAAGCCATCTGTCTCGCCCACGACCTGGGCCACCCGCCCTTTGGACACACCGGAGAAGCCACCCTCAACAGCCTGATGGAAGCCCATGGCGGGTTCGACCACCAGCGGCAGACCATGCGCATCGTGGAGAAACTGGAACGACGGTACCCTGACTTTCCCGGGCTCAACCTCACGTACGAAGTACGGGAAGGACTGGTCAAACACGACACCGAATACGACGTAGTCCACGCCGAAGGGTACGAGCCGGAAAAAGCCGGCACATTGGAATGCCAGATCTCAAACCTGGCCGACGAAATCGCTTACAACACCGCGGATCTGGATGACGGCCTGCGCAGCGGCATCTTACGTCCTCGTGACGTGCAGCAACTGGAGATATGGCGATTTGTTATGGACTCGCTCAACGAACCCTGGGATGCCCCCATCACCGACATGTTACGTCACCGGGCCATCCGACGCCTGGTGGGCATTGAGATCCGTGACGTCATCCAGACCACCCACGAACGCCTGGAAAAATACCACATCCGCTCTGTGGATGACGTGCGGGACTTCGGCCAAAACCTGGCCACCTACTCCGCCCAACTGATGCGGCTCAACGCGGAACTAAAGCACTTCCTCATGGACAACTTCTACCGACACTACCGGGTCATGCGCATGGCAGCCAAAGCCCACCGCCTGCTCACCGACCTATTCCTCGCCTACGTCGCCGAACCTCGACAACTTCCCACGGAGACCCAGCGCAAAGTTCAGGAAGAAGAAGAGGGACTCCACCGCGTCGTGTGCGACTACATCGCGGGCATGACCGACCGATACGCGCTGGAAGAACACCGAAAACTGTTCGACCCAAGCGTGCGGGTATAACCCAGTACCCGCACGGGGCCAACCGTAGGCTGGGGGAATCATCAGAGCAGTCTCGCCGGTGAAGGCCGCAACTCCCAACAGCCGCTCCCACCGCGTCCGAGAGGGGGATGGTTCCCGAGCGGACAACAGCCGCGCAGAAACAGAACACCCATCACCAAACCCTCAACCACCCCACCCCAACGCGTAACCGAACTACACCCGCAAACGACGGTGGACATTCATCTCAACAATCAACTTATTGATGACCTTCTGCCTGCCATCAGGCATATCCAAAAACGTCACATCCTTAATCTCGGCCTCCAGGTACAGGGAATGGCTGGTTAACCGCACCACATTATTGGGTGCAGCCTTCAGCACTTTCCCCTTCTCCTCGTACTTATGCCGAATGTTAGCCTGTTCATAGGCCCAGGGACTCAACAAATACGCCTGACGGGTATGAGTATCCTGCTTGTCAAACAACCACACTTCCATACCGATAATCTGTTGCGGGTCGTTGTCCAGCGTCTCCTCACTAATACCGCACTCACCGAAATTGTGTCCGTTCTCCTCAATGGAAAACAGATTGTCAAACCCCTCCTCAGGGCGCGTCTGCGAAGTAAACACCACAGAGAACGTCTCCACCAAGCGCAATGTGGGTGGCGGTGGAATCTGATCCTCCGACTCCTCAACAGAGGTGGCAACCGTTTCCTCTTCGACCAGTTCCGGCTCCGCCATAACCAGCGTAGAAACCGGTGCCTCCTCCTCTTCCTCCTCAGAGCCTTCCTCAGCCTCCGATGCCGCAACCGCCTCAACCGGTGCAGTACCGCTCACCACCTCCTCGGGCCGCATGACAATCTCCGGGGCCTCCTCAACCTCAGGACCGCGCGACCAATCCGCGCCCCCCGGAGCCTTCCCAACACCGGGCACAAACGCCTCCCCACCGCGCAGAAGGCGCCACACCTGCCGAATGGCAACAATCAGCATCACAATGCCGATAACCAGCAGTACAGCAAAAACAACACTGCGTAGCCACCCTTTTTGTGCCGTAGTCGACGCCGACTGTTGAGCAGGCTGAGCAGGTTGGGCGGGTTCGGCACCCGTTTGCGATAACGACGCGCGAACCACATCATACGTGAACTTGAGGGCCGTCACATCATCGGGGTTCGAGCCGTATACCTGCATAGCCTGCTGGAACAACGCCGGCAAATCCGCGGGGTCAAACGTTGCCAATCGACGTTCCAGCGCGGCCGCGTCACGGGTGCGCAGGTAATCGTGGGACACCAGCAGGATGTAATCCAACCGATCTGCCTCGCGCAAATCCGCGGGAACGGTGTTCACATACTTCACTGGCCAGATCACCCAACCGATGAGCAAGCCCACCAGCAGGCCCAAAATAAGTCCCGATGTAAATTTATGATGTCGAACCCATGACATAATTACGCCTCCTCGTTTGTCACACTACCACCCGCCATAAAGGAGCCCGACTCACCACCTCCGGGCCATTATCCCACACAATCAACAATTCCTCCAAGCGGATACCCCACTGTCCGCTCAAGTACACACCAGGCTCCACCGTGATCACATGCCGCGCCTCCAGCACATCAAACGCGCGGCGACTCAGACGCGGGTATTCGTGAATTGCCAGCCCCACGCCGTGTCCCACACTGTGGAGAAACGCATCAGCCAAACCGTACACGCCCAACGTATCGCGAGCCGCGGCATCCACCTCCCGACCCGAAACTCCTGGGACCGCGGACACCAGAGCCGCGGTCAATGCCGCGCGTACCGCCTCCCACGCGCGCAGATACGCCTCTGGAGGATGGGGACCGTACCAGAACGACCGGGTGAGATCTGCGCAGTACCCATCCACGCGAGCCCCCATATCTATGCAAAGGGCCATATCCTGCTTCAAACGCCGCTCCCCAGGTTCCGCGTGGGGGAGCGCGGAGTTCTCGCCAAAGGCCACAATAATGGGAAAGGCCAACCCCTCTGCCCCGTGTTCGCGCATGTACTTCTCCAACGCCCAAGCCAAATCTGCCTCGGTCATCCCGGGCCGCAACATCTCTGGCACCCGAGCCATGGCCTCATCGGTCAGGTGGGCCGCTCGTCGAATCGCGGCCAGTTCCTCATCCGATTTGACCATGCGCAACTCCCGCAGCAAGCCATCCGCGGGCACCCAGGCAATGTGCTCCATTGGCTTCAAAACGCGCTCAAACTGGTTCACCGTCACCGTATCCCCTTCAAAGCCCACCCGACCGGCCAGAGAGGCGAGCACCTCGCGCAGGGAAGTATCGTAATCCCGGGTAACCCGCACCAGCGTATACGAGGGCGATTCGTGGGTCACCCGGTCCCAATAGCGCCCATCTGTGATCAGCAGCGCATCGGACCGCGTGACAAGGACCCACCCGGTGCTGCCCGTGAAGCCACTGATATAACGTCGATTGTGCTCTTCCACAATGAGCATACCCGTTAAGTTGGCAGCCACGAGCCGAGAACGCAATTGCTCAACGCGCTGTTCAACCGTCCTTTGAGATGATGGATTCATGGCGGTTCTCCCGACGGGATCGTGGATGATACCGGTCGTAGATCTCCTTTAAGTGGCGCTGACTGACATGTGTGTAAATTTGAGTTGTCTGGGGGCTTTTGTGACCTAGCAACTCCTGGACCACACGAATGTCCGCCCCTCCCTCCATTAAATGCGTGGCAAAGGAATGCCGCAACATGTGCGGAGTAACCGTCTTGCGGATGCCCGCCCGTTTGGCCGCGTCCCGCACAATGTTCGTCACACTCACGCGGGACAAACGGCGCCCATATCGGTTCAAGAACAGGGCTCGAGTCTCGTGTTTCGGGGAGACCAGCGCGGGGCGTCCTGTACGCAAATAGGATCGCAAGGCCGCCTCCGCAGCCCGTCCGAACAAAGCCACCCGTTCCGAACCGCCCTTGCCCTCACGCACCCACACCTCGCGACGCTCCAGATCGATGTCCTCCACATCCAGCGCGACCAATTCTCCCAGGCGAATCCCCGATCCGTAAAGAACCTCCAGAATGGCCCTATCGCGCAGGGAAAAAGGGTCGGATCCGTTGACTGCCCGCATCAGCGCTACCACCTCGTCCACGCTCAAGTAGCGGGGCAACCGGCGATCCAGGCGGGGACCGCGGACACCTTCCACCGGATTCGTTTCCAGGTATTCCCGCTTCACCAGGAAACGAAAAAAGGCCCGCACTTCATACATGCGACGCGACACACTGGCCGGAGCAATCCCCGAGCGGGCAATCTGTCCCAACCACTCATCCAGCAAGCGAGGGGTCACAGAGGCCCAGGAAGTAACGCCCTTCCCTGCCAGGAATTCCGCGAATTCACCGATCTCGCGGCCGTAATTGCGGACCGTGTACGCGGACGCGCCGCGTTCCACCTCCAAATAGTGTAAGTAATCCTGCAGCGGGGAGAGTAACGGGTGTTCTACGTTGTCGGCCATGCATCCTCCCCATCACCGCGTTTCAAGCAGGAGTGGGAACCGGTACGGTGGGCTCCTCATCCTCCTGGTGCGTGGATTCCAGTTCCTCCATATTATACCACGTTCCGCATTTTATGCACTGCGCTTTCTTCTTCCCCTTCATCACCAACAGACCACCACACTTGGGACAGGGTTGGGGGAGCGGGCGGTCCCACACACTGAACGTACACTCAGGGTATCGCGAGCACCCGTAGAAGATTTTCCCCTTGCGCGTGCGCTTGATCACCAAATCCGCGCCGCACTCCGGGCACTTCACCCCGATTTTCTCGTAATAGGGCTTGGTGTTCTTACACTTCGGATAATTCGAGCAAGCAATGAATTTCCCGTATCGCCCGGTCTTGATGACCATGGGCGCACCGCACAATTCACACACCTCACCGGTGGGCTGATCAGGGACCCGCCGGTCCGGCATGGATTCCTCGGCCACCTTTAACATCTCCGAGAAGGGCTCGTAGAACTCTCGCACCAATTGCACCCAATCCTGCTCCCCGGAAGCAACCTTGTCGAGCCCTTCTTCCATCCGCGCGGTAAAACCAACCTCGAAAACAGAGGGGAAATACTCCACCAGCAGGTCGTTTACAGTGAAACCCAATTCCGTGGGGACCAGACTCTTCCCCTGGCGTTCCACATACCCCCGTTGGCGCAGTGTGGTAAGAATGGGCGCGTACGTGCTGGGACGACCAATACCGTGCTCCTCCAACGCCTTTACCAGGGTCGCCTCTGTGTAGCGAGGAGGAGGTTGGGTGAAGTGTTGTTCGGGAATGAGCCGAATAAGGTCGAGCAGATCGCCCACGCTCAGTTCGGGAATGCCGATCTTGCCCTCTGCCTTGCCATTCTCTGCCCCGTTTTCATCTTTGGCTTCCTCATACACTACCAGGAAACCGGGAAAACGCACTTGTGAACCACTGGCTCGGAACAGGTAAGGCCGCGGGCCCGTTGTTGGTCCCGCACTGATGTCTACAGTCAGCGTGTCGTAGATGGCCGGCGCCATCTGGCTGGCCACAAAGCGCCGCCAGATGAGTTCGTACAGCCGATACTGATCCGCGCTCAGGTACGGCTTCACTTTGGCCGGTGTGCGGAACACAGAGGTGGGTCGAATGGCTTCATGGGCCTCCTGGGCCCCACGGGTCCGAGTTTTGTACTTGGGTGGGGTGGGAGGCAAGAACTCAGGGCCGTGCGTTTCAGCGATGTAAGTTCGCGCTTCCTTCTGGGCGATGTCAGCCACGTGAACGGAATCCGTACGCATGTACGTGATCAACCCCACACGGCCTTCCGGTCCCAGGTCAATGCCCTCGTACAACTGCTGGGCCACGCGCATGGTGCGCTGAGCCGTGAAGCCCAACCGTCGTGACGCCTCTTGTTGCATGGTACTCGTTGTAAAGGGTGGTGCCGGCTTGCGACGCCGCTGCCCACGCTTCACCTTCTCCACAATGTACACCGCGCCCTGTAAGTCCGCCACCACTTGCTGGGCATCGGCTTCGTTCTTCAGTTGAGGCTCCTTGCCGTTGATGCGGTACAGGTTCGCCTTGAAGGTGGGACGCTCCGGCTGATCCCTATCGGCCTGGCGAGCAAGTTCGGCCGCGATGGTCCAATATTCCTCGGGAACAAAGGCCTGGATCTCCCGCTCGCGTTCCACAACCAACCGCAGGGCCACGGACTGTACACGTCCCGCGGATGTGCCGCTACGCACCCGTTTCCACAGGAGGGGACTTACCTTGTACCCCACCAGACGGTCCAGAACCCGCCGGGCTTGCTGCGCGTTGACCAAATCCATGTCAATGGAACGAGGGTGCTGAAACGCGTCCTGAATTGCATCCTGGGTAATTTCGTGGAACACGACCCGTCGCACTTTCTCCTCGGGGATCTCCGCGGCCTGCATCAAATGCCAGGCAATGGCCTCACCTTCTCGGTCCGGGTCGGTGGCTAAGTACACCTCCCGCGCGCGAGCCGCTTCCTCTTTCAACTGCTTGACAATAGGACGCCGTTCCTTGGGAATGGTATAGCGGGGCTGAAAGTCGTGCTCCACATCCACGGAAAGGCGCGACTTGAGCAAATCCCGCACATGTCCCTTGGACGCGCGCACCACATATCCCTTGCCGAGGAAACGATCCATGGTGCGCGCTTTGGTCGGAGATTCCACAATGACCAGCCGTTCAATGGCAGCAGCCCGTTTAGTCGATGAGCCGCGAGCGCTCTTTGTCACTTTCCGCTTGCGGGATGTGGCTTTCTTCGCCCTGGATTCGGCCTTCGCGGCGGCGATCTGTTCGGGATCGGGAGGTGGGATGTGGTCATGGGCCGGGATCCGTCCCAAACGCACTAGTTTGGTGCCGCACACAGGGCATGTGCCGCGCACCGCGGGACGGCCTGTGGGGGTGAAATACGGTTCTGGATTTTGGATCGGCCGCTTTGTTTTGCACTTTACACAGTATGCTTCCAGTGCCGTGCCGGTTGTCACTTTCTCGTTCTCGCTCATCTTTTCACCCAGTTATTCGATAACGCATGGGCCCAATCTGTCGGACCAGACCCTTCAATTCCATCAGCGTTAGTGTACTCACCACGATCGCGGGGTCAAGACCGGTTATGCGCACGATATCGTCCACGTGCAAGGGCGCTCCGGCCAGGCATTGCCAGATCTGTTCCTCCACATCGCTTTTGGGAATGGCAATGCGGGCCTCTTGCTGTTCCGCGGCCATGGTAATGTCCAATTCCTCCAGGATGTCCCGGACCTGCGTTACGGCCTTGGCCCCTTTCTGGATGAGTCGGTTCGTTCCTTCAGACGGTCGATGAAAGATGGGGCCAGGAACCGCGAACACCTCCCGGCCCTGCTCAGCAGCGAACTCCGCTGTGATGAGCGCGCCACTTTTGGCGCCTGCTTCAACCACCACAACGCCTAAAGAGAGTCCGCTTATTATACGATTTCGGGGCGGGAAATTGGATGCCTCCGGGCGCACGTCCAGCGCGTATTCGGTGATCAGGGCCCCGTTTTCCACAATACGCCGAGCCAGTCCCCGGTGACGCGGTGGGTAGATGTGCTGAAATCCACTGCCCAACACAGCCAGAGTCCGGCCGCCCGCGTCCAGGGCCGCTCGATGTGCTACCCCATCGATGCCCAGAGCCAAACCGCTCACCACAGTGATGCCCTGGCGCGCCAGCCCTCCGGCCAAAACCCGCGCGGCCTCACGGCCGTAGTCCGTGGGACGGCGGGTGCCCACCACTGCCACAGCCCAATCGTCCTGGGGCAACAGAGTGCCCATGACGTACAACACTGGCGGGGGATTATAGATCTGTCGCAAGCGAGTGGGGTAATCCTCATCCTCCCAGGTGATAACCTGAACGCCACGCTCGTGGAGACGGGCCATCTCCCGGTCCAGGTCCAGGGTGGAACGGGCTGCCACCAGATTGTCCAGCGAGCGACGATCCAATCCGGCCTCTTTCAGCACATGTGCAGGAGCGTGCCAAGCCTCTTGCAGGGAGCCAAAATAGTCCAACAACGCCCGCACACGTGCGGGGCCCACCCCGCGCACCATATTGAAACCCACCCAGTACTTCCGTTCCTCGTGATCCATCTAACCTTCTTCCACCAAACCCGGCAACAGGTGAACAGTCATCCGCCCCTCATCCAGGTCCACATCGAGGATGACCTGCTTAATGGCCGGGAGGAGCACCTCGCCCTGGGGGCCGACCACAACATACACGTCGTTTGCTCCCGTGTAAATGATGTGATCCACCACCCCCAGGAATTCTCCCTCATCTGTCCACACGTCCAGCCCGACGATCTGGTGCTCGTAGAACTCATCTTCCTCCAAAGGCCATGCTTCCTCAACGGGAACGTGGAGCCACGCGCCCCGCCACACTTCCGCGGCCGTACGGTCCACCACCTCCGCGAACTTGATTAAGAGGCGCTTCCGATAGGGACGGACACTTTCCACGCTCATGGGTACTTTGCGCTCACCAACCAACAGGCGCGCGCCAGGCACAAAGCGCTCGGGGAAGTCGGTGTGAATTTCCACCTCCACCTCTCCCCGAACGCCATGGGGAGCGACAATTCTCCCTACAGCCAGGTACCGCGGTGTACGACGCTTCTGTCGAGCCATGATCCCTTCAACAGACACGGAAAGGCGGAGACATGGTGCCTCCGCCTTTCTCCCCTATGACGATCTTCCACCAGCACATCACCGACCACGTGTCTACGGAGACAAGAGATGTTCAATCCTGCAGGGCTTCTCACTCGCGACAACGCGGTCTTTGCGGGTACCCAATCAGCCGATATCCAAGGTTACCCGCTTTCCTTGACGCGTGGCTGCTACACGGAGCAGCGTGCGCATGGCGTTGGCTACCCGGCCGCCCCGGCCGATGACGCGACCCATATCCTCGGGAGCCACGTACAGGTGCAACACAATTGTATCGCCCTTGTCTTCCTCCTCAACCCGAACCTGAGAAGGATCGGTAACCAACGCCTTGGCGATATACTCTACAAGTTCTTTCATCGAAGCCCCCCTTTCTCCAGGGCAGCCTTCCATGCGTCATGCGGGAAGGCCCTACACAGAACCGGACTTTTGACCCGGGCCTCAGCCGAGAGGAAAGACCTTCCTCACGCGCCAAGGTTCCCATCTCTTATGTCGAAAGTCCCACTAGTTTAAGACGCCCACCTTGCGCAGGATGCGGGCCACGGCTTCGCTGGGCTGTGCCCCTTGCGACAACCAGTAGCGAGCCCGTTCCTCATTCACCCGAAATGTGGGTGGGTTCGTGCGCGGGTTGTAGAACCCCAAAATCTCGATAAAGCGACCGTCCCGTGGCGCCCGAGAATCGGCCACCACGATACGATACGATGGCTGATTGCGCTTACCCTGCCGTCGCAAACGAATTCGCACCATGATAAATTCCCTACTCCTTTTCGACCAAGATGATGAATGTCTGTTGGACCGATAAACTCCTCATGTACTTCGGCTTCTCACACCGACTTCTGCACACTTATCGTGCATCCACGCACCGAGACAAGCAATCGAGTATACACGATCATCCTAAAAATCCACCAAATAGATTACTCGGAAAACGACCTTTACGCAACTGCTTCATCAACTGTTGCATCTGGCGGAACTGCCGCAGCAATTGGTTGACCTCCTGAACAGTCGTGCCCGACCCCCGAGCAATGCGTTTCTTGCGCGAACTGTTGATAATGCGCGGGTTGCGTCGCTCCTCGGGTGTCATGGAATAGATAATCGCTTCCACCCGCTTTAACTGCTTATCCGTCATCTCAGCAGGCAACTGCTTGGCCAGCCGGTTCATGCCCGGAATGAGTTCCAGGAGTTGGGAAAGCGGGCCCAACTTCTTCATCTCCTGCAACTGTTCGAGGAAATCTTCCAGGGTGAATGTACCCTCCAGTAGGCGCTTCTCCGCCTCCAGCGCTTTTTGGCGGTCCAGTTCCTGTTCCGCCTTCTCAATAAGCGTGAGCACATCCCCCATGCCCAGAATGCGGGAGGCCAACCGGTCAGGGTGGAAGAGTTCCAACGCGTCCAATTTCTCCCCCACGCCCAGGTACTTAATCGGAACACCGGTCACCTCGCGCACGGAAATCGCGGCACCGCCTCGGGCATCGCCGTCCACTTTGGTGAGAATAAGCCCGGTAAGCCCCACCCGACGGTTAAACTCCTCGGCCACACGCACCGCGTCCTGACCGGTCATGGCATCAACCACCAGCAAAATCTCCCTGGGCTTCGTACGGTCCCGGATCGCCTCCAATTCGGCCATCATCGCGTCATCAATGTGAAGGCGGCCCGCGGTGTCCATGATGACGACGGTGTACCCGTTCTTGCGCGCGTAGGCGACACCTCGCTCACAGATGTCGGGAGGGGGAGGCTCTGTGCCCTCGCTGTACACGGGCACCTGGATCTGCTTGCCCAACACTTCCAACTGTTGCACCGCCGCGGGGCGATAGGTGTCCGCGGCAATCAACAGAGGACGGTGTCCTTCCTTGCGCAATTTAAGAGCCAGTTTCGCCGCGGTGGTTGTCTTACCCGAACCCTGAAGCCCGACCAGCATGAAAACGTGGGGGGGTGAGCCTGAGAAATCCAGACGACCCGGTTCCCCCAAAGTGCGTACCAGTTCCTCGTGAACAATCTTGATGACTTGCTGAGCAGGCGTCAGGTGCTGACGGGTTTCCTCACCAATGGCCCGTTCTCGCACGCGGCGGATAAAGGCTTTGACCACCTTGTAGTTCACGTCAGCCTCGAGGAGGGCCAAACGCACCTCACGCAAGGCCGCGTCGACATCTGCCTCGGTGAGTACGCCCCGACGACTTATCTTGTCAAATACACCTTGCAAACGTTCGGACAGCGAATCAAACATGATGACATCCCCAAATCGTCCCGGCCACAGAGAACGTTTTGTTCAGACCGAGGAGCAAACCTCTCCATACATTTATACAGGCTTCGGGGATTGTATATGGAGAGGGGGAGGGGCGTCAAATCAACAGGAGAAAGGGCGATGGGCCACTGAACAGAGTAGGGCGGAAATCAACGAAGGCCAATGATGGCAAAGTACAGGCGCTGCACCACAGGGGTCCGAATTTCCCCGTACCACAAGTCTGTACGCTCTCCATCCTCGCGATCCACCTGCCACAGGGCATCCACCTGGCGTCCGTTGTGAGGGGCGAAGATGAAGGAGAAGTAACGCGCCCCAAACCCGGCCAACTGCAGCGGCGCGGACCACGTCCAATCTGTGCTGGCTCGCCAGCGTTCCCACCAGCCCTGGGCATCTGCCCACCACACGTGGACGAAGAGGCCCTGTTCGCTGGTGCTCAGGGACACGTCCTTTACCGTGCCGGTTGCAAGGGGTTGAGGCCACAGCCATCCTTGATCCCGGCCTACGGAGTACATTAAGCGCGACTCGGTCCCGGACTCTTCCAGCCAAATCACATGGGTCCAATCCTCGCGGTCCAGAACAGATTGAGGTGCCACGCTGTTGAAGCGGGAATTATCGCTGATGTTCTGGGGCAACTGCCACACGTTGGATATACCACTCATGTGGTACACATCCCAAACTCCCAGGACATTTCGCTGCTGCCATATTACGTGTTCCACATTCCGCGCGTCGATTTCCAAGGTAGGTGCCTTGCCCCAGGCATTGGGCAACGGTGCGTCCACCCATACCCGCCCTTGCAGGACAGCGTGGTACACGCGATCAAGTCCGTTGTAGCGGTCTGTCCACACAACATGCAGTGTGCCATCCGGTCCCACATTAATGTGTGGGCTGTACGAATGCGCGCGAGTGTGGGAGACGTTGGTGGGAAGGGACCAGGTGGTCCCGTTGAAGACAGTGTGGTAGATCTCAAAATTCCCGATGACATTTTGAGCGAACACCATGTGGACCATGCCGTGAGGATCCACAGCCAGGGAGGGGGAGGTGCCGTAGTAGACGAGCCGCGGCGAATGCCACACCCGCCGCACATCTCGCCACATGTGATACAGTTGTCCTCGTTCCTCCCACACTACGTGGGTCTCGCCGTCCTGGGTGGAGACAACGGTGATGCGGGCAGGCTGAGAGAAGGTGCCCAACACTGTTGGGGGGGACAACCAGAGACCGGTGTTGAACACGCCGGGCGGATTCTCTTGACCATCCGATCCGCTAGCATGCACGCTCCAGGGCAGGAGGCACACCAATATAAGGAGAAGCCCCACATATATCCATATTCGATTCAAAGGGCGGCGACGTCGTAGGTCTGTCATGTAATCCGCTCGAACCATAACAGCCGGATAGGATGAACGTGTTCGTTGTGTGCCCCGATGCGAGTTCCCGCGCTCACCGTATCCGGACATCCACTGTCAAGCACTCGCAAAAGAGTGCCGAGGGCGCGCGGTAGGGCTCACCCACTCAACGCTATTAAGTATACCACACCTGTGCAAGGGGGACCATAAGACAAAAGTCCCATTCTGGTTCGCAGGCAGTCTGGCCGCGAACACTACTCCGAGGTTGAGGGGGTAGGAGTTGGTGTGGCTTTCTCCCGCACTCGGATGGAAAGGGCGTGATACGTGCCGTCCGGCAACTCCTCCACACGCACGTCCACCACATCGCCGACCTGAGGGTCGCCCTCGATGCTGGTGGCGTCATCCACCAGAATGACGTATCCACCAATGGTCCAGTGGTGGCCGTCCTTGGCCATGAGGACGGCCGTGAACTCGTGAATGGGGTTCTGCGGATGTACGTAAACTTCCCGAGCAATGCGCCGACCGTCCGCCTTGTGGATGAGATTCACGGTGACCGAACGGCCTACGACCGGGGTGCCGTAGATTTGGGCATCACCGGGCACAATGATGGTAATACCACTCACGACCCATACATCCCCGTTCATGGATTCGATGATACCCGTAATGCTCTCGGGGATGTCCATGTGGGGAATGGCCCACAGGACGACGACCTGTTCGGCCTTGATGTACTCGCCCATGTCGTAGCCACGCACCCACACTTCCGCGCCCACGTCCGCGCTGCCTTTACTTTCATCAATGGTGGCCTCGGACACATCCACGATGTGATTCATTATGAGCCACCGCGTGCCGTCCTTCTGCTGGATGTGCCCCTGGAACTCCACCGCGGGTTGATGCATAATGGTCGGGGTGGCGGTCGGGGATGGGGTAAGGGTAGGCGTTTCCGTGGGTGTTGGCGTCGCCGTAGGTGTCGCCGTGTGGGTCGGTGTAGGCGACGCGGTCGGCGTCGGAGTGGCGGAGGGGACAGGTGTCGATGTAGGCAAGGGTGTAGGCGACGGCGTCGGGGTGGCCGTCGCCGTAGGTGTCGCCGTATGGGTCGGCGACGGGGTCGGGGTTGCGGTTGGGGTAGGCGTTGGGATGGAGAGGACAGGTGGCTGTTCTTCGATGATGATCTCCCGCGCGATGAGAGTTCCATCGCCCGGAGCCATGGCAACCACGTCGGCCCACTTCCCTACGGCAGGCGTCCCTACGATACGAGCACTTTTCGGCACCCGCAGGGTTTGCCCGTCCACCTGCCACATCTCCCCCTGGATAGAGATGATGTAACCCGCCCACTGTAGCCGATCTACAGGTCGACGACGCTGCACGACCTGAGATACTTCGGATTGACGACGTTTGATGTACTCTGCCTGGAGAGAAGCCCGCTCCTCGGGTGAGAAGGTCAGGAGAACGGTGAGACCTTCCCACGTGCGCTTAAGCGGGTACAACGGATCGCCAGGCAGGCTTTGGGAGGCTCGCACCAGTGTGGTATGGCCCAATATCACAATGACCAGCAGGGCTGCAACGGTCATGGCAGCCCGCTGCCACGAGGGGGAAAGCCCTGCCAGAAGGCTGCGGAACGATTGAGCCAGATGATCCCACAAGGAGGGCCGGGCCTGCATCTGGGCGGCCTGGGCCAGGAACGCGGCGCGGCCCTGGGCCACGCGCTGTGGTGAGCGCGGCGGAGGTTCGGGGAACCCATCAAACAGGGTCACTACAGAGAGCAAGGGTTCCAACTCGCGCGCGACATCGGCCGGATACGACGCCAGCACCTGTTCTACAGGCTCACCGGCCTCTATTCGCTCAACCGCCTCTTCGAATAAGCGTTCCAAACGTGTGGGATCGCTCACGATACATCCTTCATCAAGTGCCGTAACCGTTCAACGGCCCGGAATTGTAAGGCTTTCACCGCGCCCTCGGTTTTGCCCATGGCCTTAGCCACTTCAGCAATACTGTACCCTTCCAGAAATCGCATCACAATCACCGTCGCCTGATCAGGCGTCAGTTGATCGATGGCCCGCCGTAACGCTTCCCGCTGCAAGGTCTTTGCAGCCTCCTGGAAGGGGTCCATATCCTCAGCATGAAGGGGCAGACCCGTGTCGAGCGTAACGTATTGGGCCCGCCCCTTTTTACGAAAATAATCCACCACCACATTATGAGCAATGCGATATAGCCACCCTGAAAAAGATGTATGCCAATCGCGTCCACTATGGATGGCCTCCAACATTTTGGTGAAGGTAAGGGCCGTCAAGTCCTCGGCGACATCCGGATTACCAACGCGGTGATAGATGTACCGGTATATCTTCGTCGAGTACATATCGTATATTTGAGCCAGTGCGCTCTGGTCTAAGGAGCGTACACGCTCGTACAAATGCTTGTCTGCGTTGTTGGCCGCCACGGATCCGCCTTGTACTTTCTCTGTGCTATGCCCTTACCCATTTATGATGACGCAAAAGGGGGCAAAAAATTACGGGGGACAGAAATTTTAAAACTTTCAGGGAGTGTTCCCCGCGACCATTACAGTGACTCTCCGATCAAATGTGACAGTATGACGCCATAGGAGTCGTCCATACGGCCACCTGATGACGCAAAAACAATCACCCCCGTTCGTCTGTGGACGCGTGGGCGAGTCTGCACCGTTCAACATCCTGATTCGCAGGAACTTCCCCCACTGTGCGAGATCCCATAATACCCGTTTTCCCGAGCGATTGACAAATTGTCAGAAGGCGAGGATAATGGAAGCCATGACGTAAGTGGACACCACCCAAAACGAGGATGAACCATGGCGCTACAGGAGGAATTGCAGGAACTCCAACAACTGGAAGCCACCGCACTGGAAGAACTCCAACACGTCCAAAACGAAAAAGACCTGGATGCCTGGCGGGTGAAGTACCTGGGCCGAAAAGGCCTGGCCACCCAAGCCATTAAACGGTTGCGTGAGTTGCCCCCGGATCAACGGCCGGCGTACGGCCAAGCGGTCAATGCCCTGAAACAACGACTGCAACAGGCCTTTGAGGAACGCCAGGAGGATCTCAAACGTCAAGCCATTGAGAGCGAACTCCAAACCGAAGCCTTTGACCCCACGTTGCCGGGGCGCCGTCCTCCTGTAGGGCGCTATCACCCTAGCAACATGGTATTACGGGAAATCGTGGACATCTTCAAGCAAATGGGGTTCCAGGTGTACGACGCACCAGAAGTGGAGACTGACGAGTACAACTTCGAACTCCTGAACATCCCGCCGGGACACCCCGCGCGTGACATGTGGGACACGTTCTACACCACGAACGAAGGTCAATTGCTGCGCACGCACACCTCCCCAGGTCAAATATGGGCCATGCGTGAGTTCGCTCCCGAACCCATCCGCGTGATCCTGCCAGGCAAATGCTATCGGTACGAGCAGGTCACCCCGCGCTCGGAAATGATGTTCCACCAGGTAGAAGGGCTGGTCATTGGACGCAACATCACCTTCGCGGACTTAAAGGGCACGGTTGTCAACTTTGTCCGCCAGATGTTCGGGCCGGAGCGCAAACTCCGCTTCCGATGCTCTCACTTCCCCTTCACCGAACCCAGCGTGGAAGTGGATATGGACTGCATCCTCTGCGGCGGGAAGGGCTGCCGCGTGTGTAAGTACACGGGGTGGTTAGAAATCATGGGCGCGGGCATGGTTCATCCGGTAGTACTGCGCAACGGCGGCTATGACCCTGACGAGTTCACAGGGTTCGCCTTTGGGATGGGGCCCGAACGCATTGCCATGCTCAAGCACGGCATCAACGACATCCGCTTCTTCTTCAGCAACGACATTCGTTTCTTGCGCCAGTTCACGTAAGGGCAAAGCGAGTCCACGTCCCCCTGGGGATGTGGACAGCCCCCATCGACCGGATCCGGTGGAAAGCGGGGCAAAGAGTGAGGCCATATGACATATCTTGATAGAACCGACACACATCGCCGCACACATCGACGCAACGGGTTCTCCTGGATCCTCCTTTGGATCAGCACCCTGGTGGCCCTTGCTGCCCTGCTCTTCCTCTGGTGGACCTCCCGGTACCAAGCGCGCATCTACCCGGGCGTAGTGGTCGGGTCCGTCCACGTAGGGGGACTTTCCCTCTCCGACGCCCACCGTATTCTCACCCGCGCGTACGCGGATCCCGTAGTCCCACCGGTCGAGGTCACCTACGAGGACCGATCCTGGTTTCTCTTTCCCCAACTCCGGGGAGACACCCGCACCCCCTTGCTGCAGGCGTACGCGTACGGGAGAACCGGTTCCCTTTGGGACCAGATACGCGAGCAACTGCGTGGCCTGTGGTACGGGGCCTACTTCCCCGGGCCTCGGTTTCACCTCATGTTAGGGGAACCCCGTCGGTGGTTCAACGCGCTGGCCGCGTCCCTGTATCGCCCCCTGGAAGAACCATCCGTCATGCTCACATCAACGGGCATCCTTTACGCGCCTGGCCGCCCCGGCCAGGAAGTGGACATCCCGCGCAGTTGGCACGCGCTGGAACAAGCGCTGGAGCAAGCCACCCAAACGCGCGCGCTCGTTCCTCCGGTCCCTCTCATCCTGCGCCGCAGTGGACCGCAGCCGTTGGACGTACACACCTTAAACGAGCAAGTGACTCGCCTGCTGACACAACCGTTCCTGCTGGATATGGGAGACCGGGTCCTGGCCCTGGACACAGCCTCCATCACCAAAGTGGTCCAACTGACGCCTCAGCGGCACCCGGATGGCCGCGTGGACGTGCTGATCCGCGTGCAACGCAACGCGCTGCGGACCCTCCTGGAGGATCTGGCAGAGCGCTACCGCCGTACCCCCATAGACGCGCGGCTGGATTACGACCCCAACACCCGTCAATTCATTGTCCTCTCCCCCAGTGCCGACGGGTGGGATATGGATGTGGACGCCGCGACGGAGAAGGTCGCCAACGCGCTGGAAGCGGGGAACACCTCGGCCCAAATCCCTGCACACCCAGTGCCCCCCGCGGTCCCCATGGATGCCACACCCGAGGAGTTAGGCATTCGCGAGATCGTCGCGGAAGGACGTACGTCCTTCCGCGGGTCCAGCGCGGCCCGAGTGCGGAACATCATCCGGGCAGCGGAAGCAGTGCGAGGCGTCGTCATCCCGCCCGGAGGCGTTTTCTCCTTCAACGAATCCGCAGGGGCCATCACCGCAGCCAACGGATACGAGGATTCCCTCATCATTTGGGGAGACCGCACGGCCGTGGGAATTGGGGGAGGCGTTTGCCAGGTATCGACAACACTGTTTCGGGCCGCGTTCTTCGCGGGCCTGCCCATTCTAGAACGGTGGAATCATGGCTACATTGTCTCCTGGTACGGGGAACCCGGCATGGATGCTACAGTGTATTCCCCGTATGTGGACTTAAAGTTCCAGAACACCACCCCCGCGTACCTGCTCATCCAGCCGGTTATCGACACGCAGAAGGGCATTCTCACCTTCCGCCTGTGGGGAACCAAACCCGACTGGACCGTAGAGATCGAAAAACCTGTCTACGAAGATGTCCAGGATCCTCCGCCCCCCCTCTACATCGAAGATCCTACCCTTCCCAAGGGCACGATCAAACAAGTGGAATGGCCCAAGAAAGGCATGACCGTGCGCATCACCCGCATTGTGCGCCGTGGGGATGAAATCATTGAAAAGAAGGAATTCGTCAGCAAATACGAACCCTGGCGGGCAATTTACCTCTACGGTCCGGGTACTAAACTCCCGAAAGGGGCCCAAACCCAACAACAGCAAACCCAGCAGGAAGAGGGAGACTAAGCACTCAAACCAACACGTGCCGGACTTGCACCATATGGTATAATACTCACAAACCGTGAGCGTGTGTATAAAAGGCACATTACTCCCCATGCTGAGTACGCACCTCGAGGAACACACATGGGAACAATCATCGCCGTCGTCAACCAAAAGGGAGGGGTTGGGAAAACCACCACCGTCGTCAACCTGGGGGCCGCGCTGGCAGAAAAGGGTAAACGCGTGCTCCTGGTGGATTTAGATCCTCAAGGCTCGCTTAGCAGTTCTGTGGGCATTGAAGTTCAGCCGGACACGCCCACCATGTACACACTTTTAAGCCACCACGACGCGCCCCCTCACTCCGCCATCCTGTCGGTCAAAGAGCACTTGGACGTTATCCCTTCCGACATTCACCTGGCCGCGGCCGAACTGGAACTGGTGGACCGAGCGGGGAGGGAACACATGCTGAAGAAGGTATTATCCCCCCTGCGCGATGAATACGACTTCATTTTAATCGACTGTCCGCCCAATTTGGGCTTATTGACGGTGAACGCGTTAACCGCGGCCGATGAGGTTATCATCCCATTACAGTGCGAATTCCTGGCACTGCGCGGACTGGGCACACTCTTCGAGAACATCGCCAGGGTGCGGAAACGGCTGAACCCGCGCCTGCAAGTGCGTGGCATCTTACCCGTCATGTTCGATCCCCGACCCTGGCACACGCGACAAATTCTGGAAGAAACACGAGCCCTTTTTGGGGACTACGTGTTCCCTATCACGGTAAGACGAAGCATCCGCTTTGCCGAAGCCGCGGTGGCGGGCATGCCCATCTTGGACTACGCGCCCAACCATCCTGGTGCACAAGCGTATCGTGAACTCGCGGAGGTACTTATCAATGGCCGAAAAGAAAAGTCGTCGTAAGAAGAGCAGCAAAACAGCAACAGAACTTCTCCACGAAAAAGTGAAATCCACCGTAGGACGGGGGGTGGAGGCGTTCTTCGGGGAAAGTGGGTTGGAAGCCGAGGACACCTCGGCAATGGCCGAAGAATCCCAACCCGTTGAAACGCCTCCACCGGACGGAACCAAGGCCTCAGCAGAAAGCGCGGACGAGATCTTAGCCAGCATGTTGGACAAGGAGGTGATGGCAGCCGGCAACGTCCACGAAGAGGTCGAACCCGTCTCCCCGGCCGCGGAGGACATCCGCCCAGCAGAGGAAAGCGAAGGAGTTACCAAAGCCATGGAAGAATATCCACCCCCCCCGGACATCGAAGAAACACCGCCGACCGAAGGTGAGGCAGAAGCACTCGCCCCGGACCTCCACCCGGCCGGCACGCTTGTCGAAACACCCATGGACGTGACAGCCACGCCGCCCCTACCTACTGAAACATCGCCCTACGAAATTCCCGAACCCACGGAACAAGAGACAACCTTACCGCGGGAGGAGATCATCCTGCGCATCTCCCAAGAACATTTCGACCGCCTGGAAACGGAGATCTCCACCCTCTACGAAGACATCCCGCGCTACCTTTCCACGAACAAACAGGCTGCAGACGAGGCACTAAAAGCGCTCCGTGAAGCCCGCGAACTCCTGTGGGGCGCGCCGGAACGCCTGGTAGATGCGGAATACCGGGTGAATCAGGTGAAGACCGTGCTCCACCGCTTCCAACAGTACGTGGAATGGGGGAGGACGTACGGGTACCGCCTGCTGGCGTACGAAGTGTGCTGCCTGGTAGTGTTCCTGGGAGCGTTTCTGGCCCTGCAAATATGGCAGACTCCCCTCACCCAGTGGGTCAAAACCGTTGTTGGCGGGGGAGAATCACCCTACGTTGATGTGCTCATCCCGTTCCTCACCAGCCTGATGTGGGGTGGTATTGGCGGCGTTGTCGGCGCGCTGTACAGTCTGTGGTGGCACGTGGCGCACGAGCAGGATTTCGACAAGCGATACAACATGTGGTATCTTATCCAACCGCTTATGGGATTCATTCTCGGTGGCATTGTCTTCCTGATTATCGCCACCGGGTTCCTGGCCCTGGAGGGAACAGTGCCCACCACCGAGAGCACCCGGGGCGTCCAAATGTTCCCGGCTTTAGTGGCGGTGCTGGGTGGCTTCCGCCAGCAATTCGTGTACGAACTGCTGGAACGGATCATTCGGGTGCTGACCCCCACCAGGGAAGAGTAGACCAACAGGCGTTCACGCGAGGACGTGAGAGCAACGGTCGGACCGTGAACTTCCCGAGGCACTAATCAAAGAAGAACAAGGGCGAAGCGTAGGGCTTCGCCCTTGTGTTCGTGAGGGCTTATGGGAACACCAATGCAGGTTGTGCTGGAAGAGGATAAACACTGGTGGTTCGCCACGCGCACCCGCGCCATCCTTGCCTACCTGGACATGTACGTGGGCTCCGCAGAGGAACCCCGACTGATCCTGGATGTGGGATGCGGCGCGGGCAACATGGCCCACCACTTACGTCACTACGGAGAGTACACGGGTGTGGACGTCAACCCACGGCCCCTCCGTGTGGCACGGGAACGCCACCTCACCGTAACCCAGGGCAGCGCGGACGCGTTGCCCTACGCGGACAACTCCTTCCACCTCGTTACCCTGCTCGACACAGTGGAACACGTGCCCAACGAAACAGGCGTGTTCTCCGAAGTGTACCGAGTTCTCAAACCCGGGGGCAGACTCCTGGTCACCGTGCCCGCGTTCATGTTCCTCTGGAGCAAAAACGACGTGCTCAACCGACATCAACGTCGCTACACACGTCCTGAACTGGTTCAGAAACTGCAAGGGCATGGCTTTCGCGTCTTGCGCAGTTCCTACAATAACTTCTTCATCTTCCCCCTGGCCGCGGCTGTAATCCTGGCGCGGCGGGG
>Ga0256914_1000650_pt1 | contig 33900 bp, 40 predicted proteins | sample HulkmetaG_FD_191571 | JGI IMG/M metagenome (GOLD analysis project Ga0256914, IMG submission 191571) | Hydrothermal chimney microbial communities from Main Endeavour vent field at the Juan de Fuca Ridge, Pacific Ocean - Hulk | ecosystem: Environmental > Aquatic > Marine > Hydrothermal vents ... | reverse complement strand
TCTCACTGCACAACTATTGAGAAGCACAATATCGGCGTCTTTTTCCTTTTTTGCCTCTTCCATACCCACGGCAAGGAAAAATTCGCGAAATTTTTCTGATTCGTATTCATTTATCTGGCATCCATACGTGATTATTTTAAACTTTTTCTTCATATATTTTCCTGCACTCTTCTTTAAGTTTTTCCTCTTTTATCTTACCAAGTGTCTTTCCAGAAACATTATAAAGTTCTTTCAATTTGTTTCCATCAATTTTTATACTTCCCCATTTCTTAATTTCTTCTGCTTTTCTTCCTTTACATTTCATAATGTCAACTGCTAATACATAATCGATTGGGTGCTTTTTAAAAATTTCGAATAATGATTCGAAATCACATCCTGCTTTATCAAGAATGTCTAAAAATTCTTCCTCTTTTTTGGTTGTTCCAAAAATTTCTCTGGAGTTTAATTTGAAGGTTTTAACTATCAGGAAAAGTTTGCAGAGGTGAGTTAATGATACGCCTTTGCTGATTTCTTTTTTAGAAGTGCCAAATGATGTACATCTGTGGATTTTTTTAATTTCTGATTCAAAATTTTCAGGGCATATTTCCGGGAAAATTACGCAGAAAGCAGAAAAAAGTTTCTCAAATGGAATTTCAAATAATTTTCTCAACTCTTCATGTTTTCTACTTTCGGAGACGTTTTTTAAAAGTGAAAATCCAGATTTCATTTTCTCTGCAGTAAATTTTTCTATTTTGAGATTGAAATTTGCTGCAAACCTTATTCCTCTTAAAGCACGTAAGGGATCTTTTTCAATTGAATTTTCTGATGCAACTCTTAAAATATGCGCTTCTATGTCCTCAAATGCCTCATGAGATCCGATGAGATCTTTTGTTTTTACGTTGTAAAAGATGGTATTTATCGTGAAATCCCTATCGTGTATGTCTTCTGTTATTGGTTTTTCCTGTTTGATAAAATCAAGTGTTTTATTTTTTAAAACGACGCGTAAGAAAACGAAATCTCCTTTTTCTATCGTAAAGAACTTAATTTTTTCATTTTTGAAAAACGTTTTTGCTTTTTCAATATCCGATATTACAAAATCAAAATCCGTTGGCGCTCTTCCAAAAACGATATCTCTCAATGCACCGCCAACGAGAAACATCTGCTTTGCTTGTGTTGAAAATTTTTTAGCAATTTCAGGTATTTCTTTGTCAATCCTTTTCTGCAATTGTGTGAGGTTCAATTTTTTCCGCCTTTCCATTTTTGTTTATTTCAATGTAAACAAAATCACATTTTGCCCTGCCTTCTCCTACCTTGAACCCATAAGGTAGCAGTGTTATAAAACGTTTTAATGCAATTTCTCTGTCGAGTCCTATCACTGAATTTATTGCTCCACACATTCCAACATCCGTTATGTAGGCTGTGCCGTTTTCCAGAATTTTTGCATCGTTTGTTTGCACGTGAGTGTGTGTTCCAATTACTGCTGAAACTTTACCGTCAGCATAGTATCCAAATGCAATTTTTTCGCTCGTTGCTTCCGCATGAAAGTCCACAATCAAAGCATCTGCTTTAATCGTGTGTGAAAGTTTGTCGATTGCTTCAAATGGTGAACTTGTTGGCGGAAGGGAAACCCTTCCTTGCAGGTTAACAACTGCTAACGTAAAACCGTTTTTTTCGATTTTTGTTATTCCTTTACCCGGCACTTGCTCTGGAAAATTTAGAGGTCTTAAAAGGTCTGGAAATTTATCCCACTCCTCCCACATTACTCTTTTATCAAACGAGTGGTTTCCACCAGTTATTACATCAATTCCAGATGAAAAGATTTCCTCTGCTGTTTTTGGAGTAATCCCTGCACCGTGTGCTGCATTTTCTCCATTTGCAATGATAAAATCAGGCGCAAACTTTTCTTTTATTTCAGGAAGAATGCTTTTAACTGCCCTTCTTCCCGGTTGTCCAAATATATCACCTATAAAAATTATTTTCATACGTGTTTTGATAAAAAAGTGTCAGCAATAGATTTTGCTGACACTTTTTAACGCTCTTATCAGTTGGCTCTCTATTCTTTCTTTTCTTCTGAAGATGCAGCAGTAGTTTCTCCTTTTGCTTCTTCCTTTGCTTCGCCTTCTGCTTCTTCTCCTTCAACTTCTGCAGGAATCTCTTCTCTTGTAGGTGCAACAACTGAAACAACTGGTGTGTCTGGTGGAGTAAGGACTTTTACTTTTTCAGAAAGTCCAAGGTCTTTCACAAATATTACATCGTGCATTCCAAGATCGGATACATCCACGACGACTTTATCAGGGAGGTCAAGCGGCAATGCTTCCACTTCGAGTTCGTAAAGTTCCTGTTCCAAAAGCCCACCAAGTTTTTCTCCCTTCGATGTTCCAGTTGTTTCTACTGGTATCACCGTTGTAACAGGCTTGTTGATGTTCACGATCATAAAATCAATGTGTAAAATCGTGTCTTTTACAGGATCTCTTTGAAGTTCTTTAATAATGGAAGGATAACTCTTTCCTTCAAGTGTAAGGTCAAAGATCACATTTACGCCTTCATTCCTCAATGTTCTTAAAAAATCTCTCCTATTAAGAACGATAGGAGTTGGCTCTATGCCTTCCCCATACGCTATTGCAGGTATTAAACCCTGTCTTCTGTAATCATTAAGCATGCTTTTCTTTTTTACATCTCTCTTTTTAACCTCTATTGGAACTCTTTTCATTTACTTCACCTCTCTATTTCAAATTTTAAACGTCAAATTATATCACTTTTCCTCTTTTTGTTCAAACAGCGCACTGATCGATTGATGGAGCGATATACGTTTTATTGCTTCCCCAATAAGCGGTGCAATGCTTAACACCTTTACATTTTGCGGCAAATTCTTATGCGGAACTGAATCGGTTATTACGAGTTCTTTTATTGGAGACGATTCTATTTTGTTAAGACTGTCCCCTGCGAAAATTCCATGCGTTGCACAGGCGTAAACCTCCTTTGCACCTCTACGCATAACTTCTTTTGCAGCAGATACAATTGTGCCACCGGTGTGAATTGCATCGTCAACAAGAATTACTGTTTTTCCTGCAACATCGCCGATTAGTTTATTCGTTTCCACTTCGTCCGGGCTGAGCCTTCTTTTTACGAAAATTGCCTGTGTTGAGTGAGGTATATGTTTAGCAAATTCAGTTGCTCTGTGAACTGCACCCACATCTGGTGCAACAATTACAGGTTTATCAAAGTTTTTCTCTTTGAAATAATCAGCGAGAATCAGCATTGCTGTGAGGTTGTCAGTTGGTATGTCAAAAAATCCCTGAATTTGTCCTGCATGAAGGTCAACGGCAATAACTCTTGTTGCTCCGGCAACGGTTATGAGGTTTGCAACGAGTTTTGCGGAAATTGGTTCACGTGATTGTGTTTTTCTGTCCTGTCTTGCATATCCAAAGAACGGGAGTACTGCGCCAATTGTGTGTGCAGATGCTCTTCTCAATGCATCGATCATTATGAGAAGTTCCATAAGGTTATCTGCTGGTGCAAATGTTGGCTGTATGATAAAAACATCGCTCCCTCTCACATTTTCCAGACACCGTACTCTTATTTCTCCATCAGGAAAGCGTGATACGAGCATCTCTCCGAGTGGCAAGTCAAGATAATTTGCAATCGCTTTTGCTAATCCCTTATTTGCATTTCCTGAGAAGATCTTTACTTCTTTACTTTTTAAGTCAACCATTCCCCTTCCTCCTTTTCACCCAATTTTCTTTGTTTACTTGTTTTGCACGTCCAATGGCAAGTGTCCACTCAGGAACATCTCTGTTGATTACAGAACCTGCTGCTGTATATGCGTTATTTGCTATATTAACAGGTGCAACGAGTGTTGTGTGAGATCCAATAAACACATTATCACCAATGTGTGTTGGATTTTTCTTGTGTCCTTCCAATCCACTAAAATTGCACGTGATTGTGCCCGCTCCTATGTTAACATTCTTTCCGATTGTTGCATCTCCTATATAACTCAAATGTGGGATTTTACTATTTTCATCAACAAAGGATTTCTTTACTTCAACGAACGTTCCAATTTTTACATTGCTTTCAAATTTATTTCCGGGTCTCACATAGGAGAATGGCCCTATATTGCATTCATCTCCTATCTCTGAATTGAGTATCACGCTGAACTGCGCTTTCACTCCGTTTCCAATTTTTGCATTTTCAATTTTTACATTCGGGCCTATTTCACAGCGAGATCCTATTTTTGTTTCTCCATAAATCACGCTTCCCGGATAGATCACGGTGTCATTCCCTATTTTAACTTTTCTATCTATTGAAACAGTTTCAGGGTTTAAAATTGTAACACCAGAAAGCATAAGACTATCAAGGATTTTTTGTTGGATAATTTTCGTAGCAATTGAGAGTTCTTTTCTATTGTTCACACCGTATATTGGAAGTTTTCTCTCCATTTTGAAAACCCCAACTTTTTTACCTGCATTTTTTAGGTAGTAGAGAGTGTCTGTGAGATAATATTCTCCCTGTGCATTGTTGTTTGAAAGATGTGCTAAACTCTCTTTCAGTGCAGATTTTTTGAAAAGATAAATTCCTGTGTTTATTTCTCTAATCTTCTTTTCGTCAGGTGTTGCATCTTTTTCTTCAACAATTTTCACGAATTCACCTTTATCTGCAATTATCCTTCCAAGCCCTGTGGGATTATCTGCCTCTCCTGACAGTACGACGGCGTCAAAATTCCCGTTTTCAAAGAATCTGGAAAAAGGCACAATGTCATCTGCCTCTGTTAAGGGATTATCCCCCGTAATTATCAAGATTTCAGCGTTTTCGGGTGCTGATTGAACTGCATCAAGCCCCTTTGCTGCGGCATCTCCTGTTCCGAGAGGTACTTTTTGTATTGCAACTTTTTCGTTTTTGAACAGCGCCGTGTCAATGTTTTCTGAGATTACCACTACAACGTTTTCAAATCCTGCCTTTTTTGCGGCCTCAATTGGATAGAAAACCATTTCAGAACCGCAAATTTTGTGCAAAACCTTCGGTGTTTTCGAATGCATCCTTTTGCCTATTCCAGCAGCAAGAACAATTGCAATTTTATCCATCATAACTCCTTTCCGCCCTATTATACGAAACCTTTGTTGTTTACAAAATCAATGAGATTTCTTATACTTTTCCAGAACTTCTAATGCAAAATCGATGTCATACTCTGTATGATCCGCACAAATCTGGAATCTTATCTCTTCGTCTCCTTTTGGAACAACGGGATAAGCAAGTCCGGTTGCAAGTATTCCGTTTTCAAGAAGGTAAGAAACAAGATCTCTTGTTTTCTTTGTGTCTCTTATCATAAGCGGAACCACAGGATGGGGTCCCTTGATTATTTCGTATCCCATACTGGTTAATCCCTGTTCAAATCTTTCTGTCATCTTATGGAGATGGTCAAGAAGTTTAATTCCGCGTTCACTATCAAGAATTTCAAGTGCTTTTATTGATGCGGCGGCTTCACCGGGCGTTATTGGATTGGAATAGATGTAAAATGGTGCTGTTTCTCTCAGATAGTCGATTACGGTTTTATCGCTTACCACGTATCCTCCGTTTACCCCAAGTGCTTTTCCCAGTGTTGCAACAAGAACATCAATTCTGTTTTCGTTGAGAAATTCGGTGGTGCCTCTTCCCGTTTTTCCAATTGCACCTACTCCGTGAGAATCATCAACCATCGTTATTATGCCTTCCTCAAATTTATCGTTGTACTGTTCTGCAAGGTCGCTTATTTCCTTGAGAGGTGCCCACTCCCCCCTCATACTAAAAATTCCATCGGTTACAATTATCACCCTTTTTGCGTTTCCTGCTGATTCTTTCAGTGCTGTTTCAAGGCTTTCTGTGTTGTTGTGCTTGTATATCTTTTTGTCTTTCGGTTTTGCAAGTCTTATTGCATTGATTATGCAGTTGTGATTGAGTTCATCACTGATTACGATTGTATCTTTGCTAATCAAAGGAGGAAGCACTCCCATTACTGTTGCGTATGCTGCGCTGAAAATCATAGCGGCTTCCCTTTTATGGAATCTGGCAAGTTTCTCTTCAAGTTCTATGTGAACCTTGTATGTGCCGCTTATAAATCTTACCGCCCCTGGTCCTGCTCCGAACTTTTCGGCTGCTTCTTCTTCAGCCTTTATCACGTCCTTATTGAATGACATTCCAAGGTAATTATTTGCGTTCATTCTGAGGAATTCTTTATCTCCATACCCTTCAATAAAGTATCTTGGCCCTTTTTTGCCTTCCGCTGGCTTTATTCCGGTAATTACTGCCTCTTTTCCTTTTCTTGTTCCTTGTTCGTCAAGTTTTTTAAGGTGATCTTCAAACGATTTTTTTACCTTTTCAAGGCTCATTTTTTCACCCCCTTATGGATATAAAATGACTTTTCCTGACTTCTTTTCTTCCATTAACTTCATACCTTTTTCAAACTCTTCAAGTTTGAACTTATGCGTAATTACAGGAGAAACGTCAAGTCTTCCAGAGGAAAGAAGCCTTGACACAATAACCCAGGTTTGGAAAATTCTCCTTCCTGTAATTCCGTATATCCTGAGTTTTTTGAATATCACGTTGTCGTTCAGTGCCACTGGAACAAAATCTTCTCCAAATAAACCGAGCAACGAAACACGTCCTCCGGGAGTCATTACTGATAAAAGGTCGTTTAGTGCCTTGTTGCTTCCAGACATTTCGAGCCCTACATCAACTCCAAGACCGTTTGTTTCTGAAAACACAACTTCTTTAAAATTTGTTTCCTTTGCGTTTACTACAACGTCAGCCCCCATCTTTTTTGCAATGTTGAGGTGGTAATCGCTTAAATCTGAGACGATAATTTTTGTTGCTCCACTTGCTCGTGCAACGCCAACTGCAAGCAGCCCTATTGGACCTACGCCCGTTATTGCAACTGTTTTACCAGCAACATCTTCCGCAAGAACTGTATCAACTGCATTTCCCAGTGGTTCTTGAATTGCAGCAAATTCTACCGGCAGATTGTCTGGATTTTTCCACGCAATTTTTTCTGGAATTGCAATGTATTCAGCAAAAGCACCATCTCTTGTTACGCCGAGGATCTGCAAATTTTCGCAAACTTCCGGGTGTCCTGTGAGACATTGATAACAATGTCCGCAGGATATGTGGGTTTCTGCTGAAATGTAGTCTCCAACTTTTATTCTTTTAACCTCTTTTCCAATCTCAACAACTTCCCCTGCAAACTCATGTCCAATGATTTGAGGAGGATGAATTTTCTCTTCAGCCCATTTGTTCCATAGATAGATGTGCAAGTCAGTTCCGCAAATTGCAGCGGCTTTTACCTTTACAAGGATTTCATCGTCTTTAATTTCTGGAACCGGAACGTTGACAATTTCGGCTCCACGCTTTCTTTCTGTTTTTACCACCGCCCTCATACCCCATCTCCTTTCTTATTTTTATCCACCTGATGTTGGCGCCTTTGCACAATTGCAATGACGTTCATCAGGAATCCTTTTAACTGCAAATGTTAAGATATTTCTCACTTTTTCGTTGAGTTCCGCCATCTTTTCCACCACTTCCCCGTGTGATAGCATATGATCAGATATACCGGCTGCAAAATTTGTTATAATAGCGATAGATGCATAGCACATACCTAATTCTTTGGCAAGCACAATTTCAGGAACTCCTGTCATACCTACAACATCTCCTCCGAGAATTCCATAGGCTTTTATTTCTGCTCTGGTTTCAAAACGTGGACCTTCAGTTGCAACATACGCTCCCCCAAACTGATACGGATATTTGAAATGTTCCATTGCTTCTTTAAGGATAAGAGAAATTTCTGGACAGTAAGGATCTGTGCAATCAGTGTGAACCACTTTGCCCTCCGAGAAAAACGTTTCCACTCTGCTTTTTGTGAAGTCAAGGAATTGATTTAAAATGACGAATGTGCCGGGTGCGAGGTTTTTATTTATTGAACCTACCGCCGCTGTTGCCACAATCCTTTCCACACCGAGAGAGTGCAATGCATAGATATTTGCTCTGTAGTTTACTTTGTGAGGTGGAACTGTATGGCCTTTTCCGTGCCTTGTCAGGAAGTAAACTTCTCTTTCCCCGACTTCTCCGTGAATAATTTCAGTTTCTCCGTAAGGTGTTTTTACATTCAGACTCTTTGCATTTTTCATAAAATCTGGGGTGTATACCCCGGTTCCTCCAATAATCCCGATGCCTTTCACATTTACCTCCATTTCATTGTATCATTTTTAGTGTTTTTGTCTACCATTTGTGTAGAAACAGTTGTTTTTTACACAATCGCTGCTGATTTTTGTTTTTCATAAAATCTTCCAGAAAGCAAAAGGACTTAAACATTAACTATTTCCTTTATCTGTGTCTTTCTTGCCAACGTATATTTTTCGCTCTAAGTATCCTACGTATTTGCTCCACTCCTCTTTTGTGTTCTTCTTTACTTCAAGAAAACTCTCAGTTTTGCTATCCAGAAGATCTGCGTATGCAAGTGCTGCTGCCTCTGCAGTTTGTGGAAGTTTGGGCGATCCAAATTCGTATTCTCCATGATGCGATACAATGAGGTGTATAAGGCTCATCGATAATTCTGGCGGAAACTCCTCTATCTTTTCAATGTTTTTCTTTATTATGTATGTTCCAATTACGATATGTCCTATGAGTTTACCGGCGTTTGTTGAACTAATTGAAGCAGAAACTTCGTATTCTTCAATTTTTCCAATGTCGTGCAGGAGCGCACCAGTTATGAGGAGATCCCTGTCGATTTCAGGGTAGGTACTTGCAACGGTATCACAGATTTTTGCAACATTTAACGTGTGTTCAAGGAGTCCCCCGACGTATGTATGGTGGATTCCTGCACTTCCAGGTGCTATGTCAAATTTTTTGGAAAACTCTTTATCACCAAAAATTGCCGTGAGAAGGGCGTTGAGGTATTCGTTATGCACAGATTTTATCAATGCTTCTAATTCTCTGTGCATCTCTTCAATGTTCCTTCCAGATGTTGGTATGAAATCTTCTAATTCGTATTCACCTTCTTCGCATTTTTTTATTTTGTTGATGGTTAGTTCAAGAATTCCTTTGTATACTCTTGTGTACCCTTCTACAAGAACGATATCTCCTTTGTCAAATGTATTATATTTTTTCTCTGCATCGTCCCATATTTTTCCTGAGATAACTCCTGTTTTGTCGGAAAGTTTCAGTACGATGTAAACTTTTTTGTTCTTTGTAATCTCTCTGGATTTTTCTTTTACTGCGAACATCTCTTCTATGCGCATTCCATCTTCAAGATCTCTAATAAATTTCTTCTTCATATTTTATGCCTCCTGAATATCATTATATCAGGTTTCAAGAAATTTCAGGGATTTTTTTAGTATGAAATTTCTGTATATTAAAATTGAACCATGCCCCGCAGGAAGGTAAATTGATTGCACTCCAAGTTTATGGGCGAGTTTTTCAGAGGCAAACTTTGGTATGATGATGTCAAACATACCGTTGAACATCATTGTTTTTCGTGGCCTAATATATTCCGCAAATGTAAGTGGATCGTAAAAAGCGGAAATATTTGTGTATTCCCTTTCTTCTTTTGAAATGTCGTATCCCTCTTTTACTACTCTGTAAACATATTTTCGCAGTGTTCTCATTGCAAGGCTTTTCCAGAAAATTCCTTCTATATCGCCTCCTGAAAGCAAAAACACACCTTTATTTATACGCTGATCAGTTCCCATAGTGATTACGCTGATCATTCCGCCTAAACTCAGCCCCATTATTGATACACTTTTTACTTCTCCAAATATTCCTCTTTCAGCAAAATCTAACAGAGTTCGTGCGTCAGATACGCTCTGTCTGAATCGCATAAGCATACCTATTGAATCGAGCACAAAAAATCCTGTTCCATCGGAGACGCCCTGCGCTCTTCGTTTTCTGTGGAATGGAAGAGTGAGGAGAACGGATTTGATACCTGATTTTGCAAAACTCTTCGCAAAGTACAGCATTGAACTATAACCTCTTACACCGTGTCCATGAATGAGAATGCAAAGTTTGTTGCTCTCTGTTTCTGGTTTAAAATACGTTGCATAGGCGGTGTTTGTTTCTGTAATTGGAAGTTTTATAGGTGATGGGTATGATAATGTTATTGCACTATATCCATCTCCGCCGCTTACTTCTTCAATTTTGGGCAGTCTTTCAACTTTTGCGTATCTGTAAATTTCTCTTGGGTCATCAACTCTTATGTATTTCATTTGACTTTTCCACTATAAATTATAATATTAATGCATAAAATTGAAAGAAAGGAGATTTTTATGAAAAAGTTAGGGCTTGTCCTCTCAGGTGGAGGTGCACGTGGAATTGCCCACATAGGTGTTCTTAAAGTGCTTGAAGAAAATGGAATTACGCCGTGTTGTATAAGTGGTGCATCAATGGGTGCGATTATAGGCGGAATTTACGCAAGTGGAGTAACGGTAAAAGATATGGAAAAATTCGTTAACAACTTTGTGTTTGGAAACGTACTTGACAAAAAATATCCGCTCTACAAGTTGCAGATGTTTGAAAGAACCAATAGCAAATTTATGAAATATTTTAGCATAGGGCTATCTCTGAATGCGCTTGCAAAGAGAAAAGCACTGGACAGCGGGCGGAAAATCCAGTATGTTTTAAAAGAACTTACAGGAAACAAAACTTTTTCTGAAACTAAAATCCCGTTCCAATGCACCGCTGTGGATCTTATAAGCGGAAAAACTGTTGCACTGAAAGAGGGAAACCTTGCCCTTGCCTTGCGTGCAAGTATGTCTATACCACTTGTTTTTGAACCCGTGAAGTATGGTGATATGCTTTTAGTGGACGGAGGTGTTATAAGCAATGCACCTGTTTGTCTTGCAAGAGATATGGGAGCAGATGTTGTTGTTGCAGTAGATGTAAATCCACCGCTTGAGCGTAAGAGTGAATCTGAAATTAGAACATCGCTTGACCTCCTATGGAGAGTTTACGAGATAATGTCGGATAAGATATATTCAGAGGAACTCACACAAGCCGATTTTATTATACATTCTGATGTTCATGCAGAAACTCTTGATTTTTCAAGGAACGAAGAGTATGTAAAAATTGGGGAGGAATCTGCAAGAAAGGTTATTGACAGGGTAAAATCCCTTCTGGAGGTGTGATATGATAATAGGTGCTGATATAGGGAACACAAATATAGTGATAGGTTTTATAGAAAATGGAGAGGTAAGGACAACATTTAGAATAGCAACTGATAGAGGAAGAACTTCCGACGAATACAAACTTTTGATAGGCACGTTTATGCGTGATGAGGCAATAGATGTAAAAGAGATCAGGGATTTTGTGATTTCTTCAGTTGTTCCTCCCCTTATCCCGATTTTTAAGAGTGTTGCGAAAAAATTGCTTAAAAAAGATGCGGTTGTGATAAAACCAGAAATGGATTTTGGCGTTAAGTTGTGCGTTGAAGAGCCAAACCTCGTTGGAACTGATAGATTGTGTGATGTTGCTGCCGCGCGTAAGATTTTTCCAGACGAGAATGTATGTGTTGTTGACTTCGGAACGGCAACTGCGTTCAATATAATAACAAAAGAAGGTTGTTTCATAGGAGGTCCAATCAGTGTTGGTATAATATCTGCGGCGAATGCACTTTTTGTGAAAACTGCAAAACTTCCACGGATTATGCTTTCAAAACCCGAATCTGCGATAGGTAGAGACACGGTAAGCGAAATGCAATCTGGAATAGTTTTTGGACTTGCCGGGGCAACTGATAGGCTGATCTATGAAATAGAAAAAGAACTTGGAGAAAAGGTAAGAGTTATTGCAACAGGTGGAATTTCCCACGTGATGAAAGGAGTAAGTGAAAGAATAGAACTCTTCGATAAGCAACTCACATTAAAAGGTATTTATGCAATATACGAAGCGGTTAAAAATAGGGGAAATTGAAGTTGAAAATCCCGTATTTTTATCTCCACTCGCCGGTTTTACAGACTCTGCATTTAGAACAGTTGTAAGAGAGATCGGAGCAGGGATTGTGTACACTGAAATGGTGAGTAGTATGGGACTTTTTTACGGTGATAAAAAAACAGAAGAACTTTTAAAATTCAGAGAAAAGGAACACCCCATAGGAGCGCAGATATTTGGAAATGATCCAGAGAAACTCACTTTTGCTGCAAAAATTGTTGAGGAAAAAGGCTTTGATCTTGTTGACATCAATATGGGATGCCCAACTCCAAAGATCGTGAAGAGTGGATCAGGCGCTGCTCTTTTAAAAAATCCTGTCCTCATCGGAAAGATACTGCATTCAGTTAGAAAGGCAGTGCGCATTCCAGTTACAATAAAAATTCGAAAAGGATTTTCAAAAAATGACAACGTGGTTAAGGAAGTGGGAAAAATCGCAGAAAGTGAAGGAGTGAATGCGATTGCAATTCATGGCATTACGGCAGAAGAGTTTTTTGATAGAAAAAGAGAGGATTGGGAGAGCATAAGGGAACTGAAAGAATCTGTAAAAATCCCGGTTATAGGAAACGGGGGGATTCTTGTTGAAGAAGATGTAAAAGAGATGTTTGAAAAGACATCTGCCGATTATGTTATGGTGGGAAGGGCTGCGTTGGGAAAGCCAGAATTCTTAAAATCCGCATTTTTGTTTATTTCTTATGGCAAAAAATTCAGGCTTTCATTAAAAGAAAAATTATATATAATAGTTAGACATATAAATCTTGAAGTTGAAGACAAGGGAGAATGGCGAGGTATAAGGGAGATGAGAAAGGTTGTGGCGCACTATATAAAGGGAATGAAAGGTGCTGCTCATTTCAGAAATATGTTGAATAGTATAAACAATAAAGAAGATATGATTGCACTTGTGAAAGAAGTTTTTTCACAGTACGAGGAGGTATAAAAGTTATGAAGGAAGAATTTGTTAATGAAACAGATGCATTTGTTATGTCAAAAAAAGGTTATGAGGAGATGGTTAAGAAACTCGAATACCTTAAAACGGTGAAAAGAAAAGAAGTTTCCGAAAAAATTAAGCAGGCAATAGCCTTTGGAGACCTTTCTGAAAATGCGGAGTACGATGAAGCGAAAAAAGAGCAAGCATTTCTGGAAAGTGAAATTGCAAGGCTTGAATCAGAGTTAAAGCATGCGGAAATCATTGATGAAAAAGGACTTTCCACAAGCAAGGTCTCCGTGGGATGCAAAGTAACTTTGGAAGACGTTGCAAAAAAGAAAAAGGTTCAATACTATATAACAGGTAGGCTTGAATCTGATCCTTTAAATGGAAGGATTTCATGGAAGTCTCCTGTTGGGAGTGCATTGATGGGCCATAAAAAGGGAGATATTGTGGAAGTCAAAGTTCCTCGCGGAACGATTAAGTACAAAATTGTAAAAATACAGAAAGGGTAGTTTATGGAAGAATACAAACTAAATGAGATAGAAAAAAAGCGGAAGGACACCGTTTTAAATTTAAAGGCTCAGGGCATAAATCCGTTTGGGCATAAATTCCTTACGGAATATTCCAACAAAGAATTAAAAGAGAATTTTGATTCCCTTCAAGGGAAAGATGTGCTTGCTAAGGGCCGTATTATGGCGATACGTGGCCATGGAAAGGCTGCTTTCGTTGTGATAAAAGATTTCAGCGGTGAGATACAACTCTATTTCAGATACGACAACCTCGGTGATGAAAAGTATAAATTTTTCAAGAAGATAATAGATATAGGTGATATTATTGGTGTTAAGGGTCCTCTGTTTAAAACTCACACTGGTGAAATTACCGTAGAGGTTAAGGAGTTTGAACTTCTTTCCAAGGCAATCCGTGTTCTTCCTGAAAAATGGCACGGCTTGAAAGATCCTGAGGCAAGATACAGAAAGAGATATCTCGATCTTATTTCCAACAAAGAAACTATGGAAATTTTCAGGAAGAGAAGCCTTGCCATTGATCAGGTGAGAAAGTTTTTGAAGGAAAGAGGATTTTTTGAGGTTGAAACTCCGATGTTACAGCCCGTGCCGGGTGGTGCAACTGCACGGCCCTTTGTAACGTATTACAACGCACTTGAACAAAATATGTATCTGAGAATTGCACCAGAACTCTATTTAAAAAGGCTTATCATTGGAGGCTTTGAAAAGATATTTGAACTCAACCGAAATTTCAGGAACGAAGGTATCTCCACGAAGCATAATCCTGAATTCACGATGATGGAAGTGTATTGGGCTTATGCTGATTATCATGAAATGATGAAACTCACGGAAGACCTTATTCATTCAGTTGCAATCGCTGTGGTAGGTTCTGATAAAATTACATATGAAGGAAATGAAATTTCCCTTAAACCACCTTTTGCTCGGATCAAATTCCATGATGCATTTGAAAAATATGCAAACGTTCATGTTGAAGAACTCAGGGATCTGAATAGGGCAAAAGAAATTCTAAACAATCTTGGGATAAAGATGAATAAACCGATTACGTTTGGAAATGTTGTTAACGAAATCTTTGACAAAAAGGTAGAAACACATTTCATACAACCTACTTTTGTTTATGATTATCCAATAGAGATCTCACCGCTTGCCAAACGGAGCGAAAATAATCCTGATATTGTTGAAAGGTTTGAACTCTTTATTGGCGGAATGGAACTTGCCAATGCATTTTCTGAGTTGAACGATCCAATAGATCAGTATGAGCGTTTTAAAGAACAGGCGAAGGCAAAATCGCAAGGTGAAGAGGAAACCCATGTTATGGACATTGATTACGTAGAAGCAATGGAGTATGGATTGCCTCCAACTGGAGGTTTGGGAATTGGAATAGATCGCCTTGTTATGCTAATTACCGGAAAGAATTCCATAAGAGAAGTGATCCTGTTCCCTCAACTCAAAAAGAAGAGTGATGGGGAAGAAAAAAAGTAAAGAGTACGTTTGCACGGTTTGTGGGTATCGCTCTCCTATAAAACTCGGCAGGTGTCCGGAGTGTGGAAGCTGGGACAGTTTTGTTGAAGTTGAGATAGGAAAGAAAGAGAAGAGCAGTGTTGAACCTGCAAAGCCCGTTTCAATTGCTTCTCAGAGCGTAACGGTTTCTGAAGAGAGAATAAAAACTGGAATGGAAGAATTTGATAGAGTCCTTGGCGGAGGCATTGTCAGGGGCTCTATTATTTTGATAGGTGGAGAGCCCGGGATAGGAAAATCCACTCTACTACTTCAAATTGCAGGAATTCTTGCAAACAGAGGAAAAGTTCTTTACATATCAGGTGAGGAATCGTACCTTCAAATCAGGATGCGAGCAAACAGATTAGGCATCAACAATGAAAAACTCCTCATTCTCATTGAGCAGGATATGGAAAAGATAAAACAAACGGTACTTTCAGAAAAACCACTTCTTGTCATTGTGGATTCTGTTCAGACGATGCAGACGCATGAGATTGAAGGTGCACCGGGTTCTGTTTCCCAGGTGAGGGAATGCACAAGAATTGCAACTGAAATTGCAAAAACAGAAGGGATTTCCGTTACCCTTGTGGGGCATGTCACCAAAAAAGGAGGAATTGCAGGACCTAAAACGGTTGAGCATATGGTTGACGGAGTTTTTTATCTTGAGGGAGAGCGAATGGACGTGATGAGGCTTTTTAGGAGTGTGAAAAACAGATTTGGCACCACAAACGAGGCAGGCATTTTTGAGATGAGAGAAAAAGGACTTGTTGAAGTTGAAAATCCTTCGCTCGCTTTTATTTCAGATGAGGGAAGTTTGCCCGTTGGTTCTGCCATAACATCCGTTATGGAAGGCACACTCCCGTTGTTCGTGGAGGTTCAGGCGCTTGCAACTCCCACGTATTTTCCTGTACCGAGGAGAGTTGCAAACGGTATGGATTACAACAGACTTCTTTTAATTTCTGCGATTCTGGAAAAGAGAATGCATCTAAAAATTGGTGGATTTGATCTTTACACAAACACTGTTGGGGGATTCAAACTTTCTTCTCGATCAAGTGATCTTGCCGTTGCAGTTGCAATAATGTCTTCTGTGTTTGAAAAACCGGTTCTCACAAAAAGCGTGATATTTGGAGAACTTGGGTTGGGAGGCGAGGTTAGACCTACGATAGGTGCGGAGCGAAAAATAAAGCAAGGAAAAAGGTTAGGGTTTAAGAATTTTGTTTTACCTGCTTTTTTCAGAGGTAAAATTTCAGATGAAAAAGTAAATCTATTCTTTGTGAAAGATCTTGCAGAAGTAAAAGAAGTGGTTTTTGAATGAACGTATCCGTTGTTATCGTTGCGGCTGGCAAAGGAAAGAGGCTTGGTGGAGTTGATAAGGCATTTATAAAACTTAAAGGCAAACCAGTTTTACTGTATTCTGTTGAAAAATTCCTATCTTTTCCTGAGGTTTCAGAGATTATAATTGTTGTTAACTATGAGAACTCACAGAAGGCAAAAAATCTTTTCAAAAACAAAAGAATTGCTTTTGCAAATGGTGGGAAAACTCGGGCTGAAAGTGTGAAGAGCGGAGTTGAAAAGGCGCATGAGGAAATCGTGGTGATACACGATGCAGCGCGCCCATTTATAACTAAAAACCTCGTGATCAGGTTGTTTAGAGAAATAGAATTTGCAGATTCTGTTATTCCGGTAATTCCTGTAAAGCCAACTGTAAAAGAAGTGGAGGACGGTATTGTGAAAAAAACATTGCCTCGTGAAAAACTCTTTGCCGTTCAAACTCCGCAGATTTTTAAGAGAGAAAAACTTCTTGAAGCATACAAAAGTTTAAAATTTCAAAATGCAACGGACGAAGCTTCACTTATAGAACGAATTGGTGGGGTTGTTAAGGCTATTCCGGGAATTGAAGAAAACATAAAGATTACAACTCCGTTTGATTTAATTCTTATGAAAAGTATAATTGAAAAATGGAAAGAATAGGTATTGGTTTCGATTCGCACAGGCTTGTTCCCAGCAGAAAACTCATTCTTGGTGGAGTGGAAATACCGTTTGAGTTTGGACTGCTTGGACATTCAGACGGTGATGTTCTTATTCATTCAATCATCGACGCAATTCTCGGTGCAATACACTCTGGAAATATAGGGAAAATGTTTCCAGATACCAATCCTGAATTTAAAGGTATATCAAGTATAAAACTTCTTGAAAGAGTTGTTTCAATATTATCTGATAAAAATTTTAAAATAGTAAACGTTGATTCTGTTTTGATTATGGAGAAACCAAAAATTTTACCTTTTGTGGATTCAATTGAGAAAAATATTGCAACAGCCCTTGGTATTTCTTGTAATTCTGTTTCAGTAAAGCCAAAGACAAATGAGGGTATGGGGTTTATTGGAAGAGGAGAAGGTATTGCTGCAATCTCTGTTGTCTTGATAGAAAAATAGTAGCGAATTTCTTTCAGTATTGTTCCGTTGATAAAGTTTTAACTATTAGTATAATATCTTTCTGTTTCTAAGTTTGCAGGTTGCGAAGCAGATGATAAATTTTGCATTCTATCTGAAAGATTACACTGATTCACCAAATTTGTGGGCGTGAAAGAGTTCTTCCGCAAGGATTTCTCAATTTTCTTTTTCCAAAATCATCAAGAAAAAACTCTTTTGTTTTTCCTTCAGAGCGGATTTTTTTGAGCGTTTCTTTTAGTTTGTCGGTTTGAATGGTTTTGTATCCTCTTTCGTTTACCATTTTCTTTACCACTCCACTCAGCGCTTCCTTATGAATGATGCGTACTTCATCAAAATCAGGATGGGATTTCAAATACTCTTCAATTCCTTCTATGTCATCTCTTCCTATCACCCGCCTATAACCTACAAATATCATTTGCTTCACCTCCCAAACAACCTATCAAGAATAATTGCTGCAGCACTTCTCACAGAAAGGTGGTTGAAGTTGCAATTTCCGTTTATAGGCGGAAGAAAATAATTGAATTTGCTCTCCACTTCTTTTGCAATTCCCCAGCCTGTTCCAAAAACAAGGGCAATGGGCGTTCCTTTTTTAGTTATGTTTTTTATTTCTCCGTAGTCTATCTTTTGCACGTTTCTTTCCCTGGCAGATGTTCCCACTATTATAGGATCTCTGCCTTCTATTGTACGTATTGATTCAATTGCTTTTTCAAAACTTTCCTTCACTTCCACGATTTTTATTGCTTCTGCTCTGTTTGGATTGTACGATTTTCCAGAGGTTTCCCAGAATTTTTTAATTCGCTCCACGATTTTTCGCTCACCTTCAAATGGCTGAACGATGTAGAATTTTTTGATGCAGTAAGTACGCGCGCAGCGTGCCATATCGTGAATATCGTGGATTACGATGCTCGTTGCGATGATTTCCCCGTTTTTATTGTAAACTGGATAGTGGAGCAGAACAAGGTAAACATTCATTTTAAAATCTCCTTTGCCGTGTTCTCTATTTCCTCTAAAACTTCTTTCAAAAGTTGTTTTTCCTCCTCAGTGAACCTGTGCTTTGCAATGAGATCAGGCCTTTTTACAAGGGTTCGTTTTATTGACTCTTTTAACCGCCACCTTCTTATTTTTTCGTGATGTCCGCTCAGTAAAACTTCCGGTACTTTTTCTCCGTTGATTTCTCCTGGGCGTGTGTATTGTGGATATTCAAGAAGATCATTTTCAAAACTCTCTTCGTTTAAAGATTCCTTGTTTCCAAGAACTCCTGGAAGAAGTCTCACAATAGCGTCTATTATGAGCAGTGTTGCAAATTCTCCTCCGCTTAATATGAAATCTCCAACTGAGAGTTCCATATCAATTTTGTTTGTTATTCGCTCATCAACACCTTCATAGTGTGCAGGCACAAAGAGTAAACTTTCTTTTTGCGATAGGAAGTGGGCAGTTTTTTGGTTAAATCTTTCTCCCTGCGGTGTTAAAAGGATTTTGTACGATGAACCGTGTTTGCTTTCAATCTCTTTTATTCCTTTGAGTATTGGTTCTGCAAGCATTACCATACCTGCTCCACCTCCGTAAGGTGTGTCATCTGTTGTGCGGTGTCTGTCTTTTGTGAAGTCTCTTAAATTGTGAACATAGAATTGCAGAGATTTTCTCTCTTCTGCAATTTTTATTATCCCCTCTTTTTTAACGCAGAGAAACATTTCTGGAAAGATCGTTAAAACATGAATTTTCATTGTTAAAAATTAATAGGGCTGAGGATTTTCAGTTCTTTCTCAGCCCTGCAGTCAGTTTTACTCCTCTTTGATTGATACAACAATTCCGTCTTTTATTACTATTTCTGCGCCGGTTGTTTTTTTAAAGAGGTCATCTCCTTCTTTTATATCAACAAGCCCTTCAAGGACAGTGTAAGGGAATAAATCCCCTTCTTTCAGTTTGTCAATTTCAGCAATTCTGTTTCTTATGTCCTGTGCAAGGGCTTCTTGCATAAGCCTCTCTTCTTCAATTCTTGCTTTTAATGATTCCACATAAGCCGCATCTCGCATTCCGGCGCTCTCTATAACAAGTTTGGCAAGCGAAGATTTGAGTTCCTTTGCCTTATTTTCAGCGGCTGTGAGTTGTTTTTCAAGTTCGGATTTGTACTCCTGCTTGAACTTTTCCGTTACTATTACTTTAACTATTACGTTTTGTCTAAGATGGAGCACGCTCATCGGGTTTCACCTTTTGCTTACGCGTTCTTGGGTTTGGAATTAATCTGAACGTTTGCGTTCTTCCCAATTTTGCTGGAAGCCGCTTTAACGATAACCCTGAGTGCGTTTGCAGTTCTTCCCTGTTTACCGATTACTTTACCGATGTCCTGGTCGGCAACTTTAATTTCGTATATAACTGCCTGTTCGCCTGCAATTTCGTTTACAACCACTTCTTCTGGCTTGTCAACCAGTGCCTTTACCATTGTTTCGATGAGTTCTTTCATTATCCATTACCTCCTTCTTGTTTGAGTTTTAGGAACTCGCTCCACACGTTTCCTCTTTTCAGAATCTTTTTAGCGGATTCCGTAGGTTGTGCACCTTTCTTTAACCAGTCCAGGATCCGTTCCTTTTTCAACACAAGTTCTTCCTTTTCTGGAACTGGATTCCAGAAGCCGACTATTTCAATAAAATCACTGTCAGTCGCACTTCTCGAATCTGTTACAATTACCCTATATGCCGCCCGATGAGGCGCTCCAACTCTTGCAAGTTTAATTTTAGTTGCCAATTCGATAACCTCCTAATTTTTTATTCAATTTGCTTCTTATTTTACCTTAATTTTATAATCTGGTCAATAGGAAATTATCCCTCTCTGAAATCATAAAATTTTGCTTTGTTTTCTGTTTTGTTTATTTTAAATAAAGTAAGATAATGCTTTTCAATTTACTGCATTTTTAAAAGTTTATCAATGTTTTTGAAATTTTTCATTCCTTTCATCATCTTACGAAATGTTTTGAAGTTTTTCAACAAAACATTGACATCGTGTTTTGTAACTCCTGAACCGCGTGCAATTCTCTTCTTTCGGGAGCCATCAATAATATCTGGATTTGCTCTTTCTTCTTTTGTCATTCCGTTTATAATTGCCTCTGTTTTTTTAAGCATTTCTTCGTCGTTGAACGCTGAAAAGTTCATTCCCGGCATTACGGGTAGAGAAGATAAAATTGCAGAAAACCCACCCATTTTTTTGATGCCTTCAAGTTCTCTTTTGAAATCGTTGAGATCAAAACTGTCTGTTTGTATTTTTTTTAAGAGTTCTTTACTCTCTTCTTCGGAGATTGCGTTTGCCGCTTTTTCTGCAAGCGATGCAATGTCTCCTCTTCCTACGATTCTTGATATAACTCGATCCGGGTGGAATTCTTCAAGATCTTCAATTTTTTCACCGGTTCCAACAAATTTTATTGGTTTGCCTGTGATATATCTGAAAGATATGATACTTCCACCTTTTGCGCTGCTGTCAAATTTCGTGAAAATTCCGCCGGTAAGTGGAACTGCCTCATCAAACCCTTTTGCAACTTTCAATGCACCTTGCCCTATTGTGCTGTCAGATACAAAAAGGATCTCGCCAGGGGCAAAAGTTTCATTCACCATTTTGAGTTCATACATCATTTCTGGATCAATTTCTTTCCTTCCTGCCGTATCAATTATTCCGGCATCAAATCCGTTAACTTCCATATAATTTAAAGCCCTTTTTAATGTATTTGTTGGGCTTGTGAGTTCATCTTCAAATGCGTACAGTGAATTTGATTTTGCGAGTGATAGGAGTTGCTCTCTTGCTGCCGGGCGTTTAAAATCAAAAGGAATGAGAAGCGCTTTTTTGCCTTTGTTTTTAAGGTAATAGGCAAGTTTTGCAGCGGTGGTTGTTTTACCGTTTCCCTGCAATCCAACAAGCATTATCAGAGCAGGCTTTTTGTTGAGTATTAGCGAACTGGTTTCTCCGAGAATTGAAACGAGTTCTCTGTACAGAATTGTGATTATCTGTTCAGCAGGCGTTAAACTCTCTATCACCTTTTCGGCGCGTGCCTCTTCTTCAACTTTCTTGATTACTTCTTTTACAATTTTGTAGTTTACATCTGCTTCAAGCAGGGCAACTCTGATTTCTCTTAAACCGTCTTTTATGTCTTTTTCCGTTAACCTGCCCTTGCTTCTGAATATTTTAAAAGCCCTTTGCAGGTTGTTTTTTAAACTGTCAAATATAAGGCATCACCTCTTTAATTGTTCTTTTTAAGAATGCTTACGCTTTTTCTGAGTTGTTCCACTTCGCTCTTCAACGATGGGCACTCTTTTTCAATTTTTTCTGCTATTTTCTCAATAATTTTGATCTGCTTTTCCCGTTTGTTTCTTTTTCTCAAAAACTTTACGCTTTCTTCACACGATTCCATTCTCGTGAGAGCGCGCTTTATATGATCGTGAACGGCTTGTCTCGAAATATTAAACTTTCTTGCCACTGCAGAACCAGTAATTCCCGGTTTGATATACATTTTTAAAATGGCTTTTTCCTTATCAGTGAGAAGTCCAGGATAAACTTCCATAAGCCCCTGAATTCTCAACTTTTTGATTATTTTTCTCTCTTTCGGTGTCAAGTTCTTTTACCTCCTTCGCGGAAACGGTTAAACTTTACATTAGTATATTCAGATATTTGTTTGTGTCAAAAATTTCCATATCTTCAAGTTCTTCACCGCTACCAAGGAATTTTATCGGAATACCGTATTTTTCAACTATTGGCACAACAATTCCTCCTGCTGAACTTCCATCAACCTTTGTTAGCACTATCCCGGTTATCTTCACCGCATTTGAAAAAGTTTCGATCTGTGCAAGGCCATTTTGCCCTGTGTAGGCATCAAGAACAAGTAAAACCTCGTCTGGTTTTCTACCAATGCGTTTTTCTATCACTCGTTCAATTTTTGAAAGTTCGTTCATCAAATTTTTCTTTGTTTCCACTCTTCCTGCGCTGTCGATAAGCACCACATCTATGTTTTTACTTAAAGCGCTGCTCAATCCGTCGTAAACAACTGAGGCAGGATCGCTTCCTTCTCCCTGTTTTACGATGGGAACATTTAACTTTTCTGCCCATTTTGTAAGTTGCTCTGATGCGGCAGCGCGGAACGTATCGCCTGCAACAAGCATTACGGTTTTTCCCTGTTTTTTCAGTATGTACGCAATTTTTGCAATGCTCGTTGTTTTTCCGGAGCCGTTCGTACCTACAAATAGAAAAACTGAGGGTTTATTTTTAAGGTTCAGCGAATTTTCCTTTTCTGATAACACAGAGATGATCTTTTCTTTTAAATACTCTTCAATGTTTTTTACTCTTTTGTTTTTTACTTCTTCAATAAAATTCTCTGTGAATTTCACTCCAAAATTGTTTTCTATGAGAAATTCCTCTATATCTTCAATTTCGTTTTTACTCTGTTTTTTTAGAATTTGCTTCAGCTTTCCGAATAAACTCACTCTTCAATGCCTCCTTTGCAGCGTTTTCTTCTGCATCTTTTTTAGAGCCGCCTTCTCCACTTCCAATTGTTTCGCCTTTCACCTTTACTTCAGCAACAAACCGTTTGTTTGCAGGGCTTCCAGACTCTGAAACAATTCTGTATGATGGTACATCGTGGAATTCTCTCTGGACAATCTCCTGAAGTTTTGTTTTGTAGTCGGTTGTTTCAATGTTTCTTACTTTTTCGAGTTCTTCTTTAAAAATTGTCCACACGAAACATTCCGCTTTTTTAAATCCGTATGCGAGAAAGACAGCCGCAACAACGGATTCAAGGGCGTCTGCAAGGAGTGCTTTTTTATACTTACCGCCGTTTTTTTCTTCCCCTTTTCCAAAGAGCAGGGCATCGCCAAGTTCAAGTTGTATTGCTTTTTCTGAAAGCCCTTTCTCACTTACTATATAAGCACGTTTTTTGCTTAATTCACCTTCCGGGAGTTTTGGATAATGCTCAAATAGATAGTGCGTTATGGCAAGCGAAATTACGGAGTCTCCAAGAAATTCAAGTCGTTCGTTTGAACGGTATTCAGGAAACTCACCGCTAAAAGAGGAATGTGTTATTGCAATTGTAAAAAGTTTCCTGTGTTTTCTATCAATTTTTCTGCCTAAAATAGATTCAAGTTTTTCAAGTTTTTCGTTAATCTTCGCCTTTAAAACTTTCATTGTCCAGTTGTTTTATCGTTTTTGCTATTATTTCCTGCGATGCCATTTTATGGCACATTTTTATGGCATTTTTTATTGCTCTGTGGGAAGATCTACCGTGCGCTATTATTGATATACCGTTTACTCCAAGGAGGGGTGATCCGCCAAATGTTTCATAATCAAACTGCTTGAACAGGTTCTTTAAACTGTTTTTCATAATGAGTGCGCCCACTGCTGCAAGTTTGCTTTTCTTAATTTCTTCCCTGAACACTTCCATAATTCGTTCAGCAGTGCCTTCAATGGATTTTAATGCCACATTTCCCGTGAATCCATCGGTTACTATAACGTCCGTTTTTCCAGACAAGATTTCGTTTCCTTCCACATTTCCTGCAAAGTTTTCAAAAGCCTTTTCCATAAGTGCGTATGTTTTTTGTGCAAGTTTTGAACCCTTTTCCTTCTCTGCGCCTATGTTTAAAAGCCCAATTGTTACTTCTCTTTCAAGGATATTTTCAAGATACACTTTCCCGAGAAGTCCAAATTGAAGGAGTTCCCTTTCTGTGCAATCTGCATTTGCACCGCCATCTATGAGTATTCCCATTGAGTTTGGATACGGAAGTGGCACGGCAATTGCAGGCCGAATAATCCCCTTTATTCTACCAAGCACAAACAGAGATATAGCCATTTGCGCCCCTGTGTTTCCTGCGCTTACAATTCCTACGGCATCACCGTTTTTTACAAGTTCCACTGCTTTGTAAAGTGATGAATCCTTTTTCATAAGCAGAGCATCTTTTGGGTGATCGTGCATTGTGATTACTTGAGTTGTAGGGTATATCGTAATTCTATCTGCAACCTCGTTGGGATACGCTGAAAGGGTTTCTCTGAGTTTGTCTTCGTCTCCGGTTACAATTATGAAAAGGTCTTTTAATTCGTTGAGTGCCTCAATTGCGCCTTTTATAATTTCACGGGGGGCATAGTCACCCCCCATTCCATCAAGAGCAATTCGCATTTATGCAGCTTTCTCTTTCTTTTTCTTTTCAACCGCAATCACCTGTCTGCCATTGTAATATCCACAGTACGGGCAAACATGATGCGGAAGAATGAGGTTGTGACAGTGAGGGCACTCAACTAACGTAGGTGGTGTTTTTTTCTCTTTCCACTGCCTCATTCCCTTTTTACTCTTCGTTGTTTTCTTTTTCGGATTTGCCATTTTTTATCAACTCCTCTCTGCTGTTAAACAATGTATTATACAGAATTATTTTTTTAACACAATGTTAAGCAACCTGTCTTTTACGAAAATAATCTTTTTTATCTCTTTACCGTTTATAAATTTTTTAATTTTTTCATTGTTCAATGCATATTCTTTTACTGCATCTTCAGAAACGCCTTTTGGAAATTTTTTCTTATCACGCACTTTTCCGTTCACTTCAATCACGATTTCAGTTTCTTGTTCTTTGTAAAGCCCTCTCTGTTTGGGCCACTCGGCAAGATGAACACTTTCTTTATGCCCTGCCATTTCCCAGAGTTCATCTGCAACGTGTGGTGTTGCCGGAGCAATCATCTTTATGAAATTTTCAACTGCATCTCTGAATGCTTCTGTGTAAATCAGTTCAGGCTCTTCATTTCTGACTTTGACAAGATAATTGAGCCATTCCATAAAACTGCTCAACATCGTATTGAACTTGTAATTTTCGATCTGGTATGTAATCTTACCAATCCATTTATCCGTTTCTGCAAGAATCTCTTTTTCTTTCTCACTCTTTGTTTTTTTGTTGCTCTCTAAAACCTCGGTGAATAGATTCCAGAATCTGTTTATGAACCTGTGAACTCCGTTTATTCCTTCTGTGCTCCATGCCGCATCAGAGTCGAAAGGACCTATAAATAAAATGTATGCGCGAAGCGTATCCGTTCCGTATTGTTTGATAACATCGTCTGGATTAATCACATTCCCACGTGATTTGCTCATTTTTTGATGATCAGATCCAAGAATCATTCCCTGGTTGAGAAGTTTTTTGAACGGCTCTTTAAAACCTATGAGTCCTGCATCGTACATTACTTTTGTGTAGAATCTTGAATATAAAAGATGCATTACGGCATGTTCTGCACCGCCTATGTAGAGATCCACTGGAAGCCAGTAATCAACTTTTTTTCTGTCAAAGGGCGCCCTGTCGTTGTTTGGATCTGCATATCTCAGAAAATACCAGGAAGAGCAGGCAAAACCGTCTTGAGTGTCTGTTTCCCTTTTTGCAGGTTGTCCACATATTGGACATTCAGTATTTACAAAATCTGGATCGTTTGCAAGTGGAGATTCCCCTGTTTCCCTCGGAGAGAAATCCACTTCGTCAGGTAAGAGTACGGGAAGATCTTTCTCTGGAACCGGCACAGCTCCGTGTGTTGGACAGTGAATTATTGGAATAGGCGCACCCCAGTATCTCTGCCTTGAAATGATCCAATCTCTTATATGATATCTTACAACTCCTCGCCCTATTCCTTTCTTCTCGATGGATTCCACAAGTTTTTCTCTTGCTTCTGCACTTTTAAGTCCACTGAATTCTCCGGAATTTATCAAAATTCCGTCTTCTGTGTATGCCTCTTTGAGTTCTGTTTCTTTTCCGTCAGGACTTATCACCTGTTTAATTGGTATTCCGTGCTTTTTTGCAAATACGAAATCGCGTGAATCGTGCGCAGGAACACCCATAACTGCACCAGTACCATAAGAGTATATTACGTAGTCTCCAACGTATACTGGAACTTTTTCACCTGTGAGCGGATTTATCGCATAACTACCTGTGAAAATACCCGTTTTTTCCTTTTCTGTTGAGAGTCTGTCAATATCACGTTTTCTTTTTGCTTCTTCAATGTATTTCTCTACTTTTTCTCTGTTTCCATCAGTTGTTAATTCTTTTACAAGTGGATGTTCAGGTGCAAGAACGAGGAACGTTACACCAAAGATCGTGTCTATTCTTGTTGTAAAAACTGGAACTTTGTGCTCTTTTCCTTCTGTGTCGATTGCAATGAAATCGATTTCTGCCCCTTTACTTTTTCCAATCCAATTTCTCTGCATTGATTTTATTCTTTCAGGCCAATCAATTTCGTTTAAATCTTCTAAAAGCCTGTCAGCGTATGCGGTGATTTTAAAGAACCACTCTCTTAACTCTTTTTTTACCACTGGTGTTCCACATCGCCAGCATTTCCCATCGATCACCTGCTCATTTGCAAGGATTGTTTTGCAGTGTGGACACCACCATTCGCTACTGACACCTTCATATGCAAGCCCGCGTTTAAACAGTAATTCAAAAAACCATTCTGTCCATTTATAATACTTCGGATCTGATGTGTTAATTTCCCTTGACCAGTCGTAGGAAAGCCCAAGGGCTTTCAACTGCCTTCGGAACGTGTTGATGTTTCTCTCCGTGCTTACTTTTGGGGGAATTCCTTTTTCTATTGCGTAGTTCTCTGCAGGAAGGCCAAATGCATCGTATCCTATTGGATGAAGCACATTGAAACCTTTCATTCGCTTATATCTTGCAATAACATCTGCTGGAATGTAATTTCTGCAATGTCCCACATGCAAGCCGGAGCCCGAAGGATAAGGGAACATCACAAGAATATAAAACTTGGGCTTGTCCGAGAAATCCTCGGCTCTGTAAAAGTTATGTTCTTCCCAATATTTTTGCCATTTATTCTGAATTTCGGTAAAGTTATATTTTTTCATATCGAGCCCCTTAAATAAAAATTTGGTGGAGCTAAGGGGATTCGAACCCCTGACCTCCTCCACGCCAAGGAGGCGCTCTCCCAGCTGAGCTATAGCCCCACTCTCCACAATATACAGTTTTCGAAAAAGTTGTCAAGTGGTGGACGGTTTATTTCATAGAACCGTCTGGCATAAGATTTGCAGGAGGCATTTCGCCTTTGTCTTTGATTTTTTTCCGTGCGCAACTTTCAAAATCTCCTTTGCAGTATTTTTTTATCACTTCCTCCCTTTTTTCTTCAGAAAGTGTTGGAAGCAGAGGGCATTTTTCAAACATTGGACATATTTTTTCCATTTTAAACCTCCTCGTTTTTTATTTATGATACGACATTTGCCGGGTTGTAGCAAATGTTTTATTGAAACAAAAGAAAAAATTTGCTAAAATATAACTGTAAAAGTATTATTTGGGAGGGAAAATGGCAAGAGTAATAGTTACTTTACACGGAGAAATTTCGGAGAAAGCAGGAACAAACCGTGTTTACCTTGAAGGGGATACGGTAGGTGATATTTTTGAAAAGTTAAAGAAAAAGTTACCTTTTTTAGAAGAAGATTTAAAATACAACAGAGTGATCTGTCTTGTTAACGGAAGAAATATAGAAACACTAAAAAAAGAGGATACGAAACTTGAAGATTTTGACATGCTTGGAATCACTTTGAAGGGTGGAGGATTTATTGATTTCTTTCCACCTGACGGTGGTGGATAGATTGCCTATGTTCGGTTTTTATGGTAGAATTTCGCCGTTATGAAAATAGACAGTCGGATTTTGGAGTTAAGCGAAGAAGTTGAAAAAGCCATTCAAAAAGAGTTCTTAAAAATAGAGCAAATCAGAGAAAAAAATTTTCTCAAAGTGCTTGACGCTTTTCAGAAGGCAAATATCAGTGATTTTCATTTTAGAGATACATCAGGCTACGGACTTGCAGATCCGGGAAGGGATAAACTTGAAGAGGTTTATAAGAATATTTTTCATACAGAACTTGCGCTTGTCCGTCCTCAAATTGTATCGGGTACGCATGCCATCGCAATTGCACTTTTTGGTTTGCTTCGCCCCGGTGAAACACTTTTGTATCTCACGGGGGAACCGTATGAAACGGGTGAGGCGATTATTGGCATTAGAAAAACAACAGGCTCGCTTGCAGAATACGGGATAAAATTTGATATAACAAATCTTTTTGAAAAAGTGGAAGAGGAAAAGATAAAAAAGGCTTCAGTAGGAGTAATTCAGCGTTCAGGTGGATATTCTTACAGAAAAGCCTTTACTATCTCTGAAATAGAGACGATGATTAAAAAAGCAAGAGAAGTAAATCCTGATATTGTGATTATGACGGATAATTGCTACGGTGAATTTGTTGAAGAGATGGAGCCCACTGATGTTGGCTCTGATGTTGTTGTTGGTTCACTTATTAAGAATATGGGTGGAGGAATTGCGCCAACGGGTGGATACATAGTGGGTAAGAAAAACGCCATTGAAAAAATAGAAGCGATGTTAACTGCGCCGGGCACCGGGCGAGAAATTGGGCCTATGTTAAACCTTACACGTTTGTTTTTGCAGGGTGTATTTTTTGCGCCGCTTGTTGTGTCAAATGCCTTAAAAGGTGCTGTGTTTGCTGCAAAACTGTTCAGTGAACTTGGTTATCCTGTGAAACCTGCTTTTAATGAAGTTAGAGGAGATATTGTTCAAGCAATTGAGTTAAAATCACCTGAAAAACTTGTAAAGTTTGCTCAGGCGGTGCAAAATGTTTCTCCTATTGACTACGATGCTGAGATTACTCCATCTCCACTTGCAGGGTACGGAAATGAAATTCTCATGGCTGCGGGAACATTTGTTCAGGGTTCTTCTATTGAACTTTCTGCTGATGCTCCAATGAAACCACCTTACGTTATTTATCTTCAAGGTGGAATTTATTATGAGCATTCGAAACTTGCATCAATGTATGCAGCAAGTCAAATTGGTACGCCCGAGGGGGATTGAACCCCTATCTGCGGCTCCGGAGGCCGCCGCTCTATCCATTGAGCTACGGGCGCATTCACCAAAGGTGATTATACATCTTCTCACTTTGTAATCAAGTTTTCTATTTTTCTCTGTATTCTGGTTCGCTTAAATTTGAATGTGGTTTAAAAGGTTATCCATCGTTTTCGTTTAAATACTCTTTGTTTTTAATTTTCCCATCTATCTTAAACGTTACGTTTATTGCATTTGTGGGACATATATTTATACAGGTGGTGCATAGGATACATTCAGTTGAAAGGATTCTTTTATTTTCATTCTTATAAGATAACAATTTTATGTTCATAGGACAGTTGATCTCACAAAGTTTACAATTAATGCATTTTGCTTTGTCGATTTCTATTTTTAGTAAAGAGAATCTTGAAGTTGCTTTCATTATAACTGCAACAGGGCATAAGTATTTGCAAAATGCCCTGTTGTCTTTCAAAATTGTGGCAAGTGTGATTCCGCTTGCATAGTAGAAAATGTTTCCAAATGTTAACCAGAGTAATGCGGTTTTTGGGTTGAGCAGAAATTTGCTTTTACCTAAAATAAACCAGAGCACTATTACAATTGAAATGGATACACAGAGATGAATATATTTTAGCATCTCTAATTTCTTTATTCTACGGTATTCAGGTTTTTTCCATGGAAGAAAGTCCAGAACCATTGCCGTCCAGCATCCCCAACTGCACCAACCTCTTCCGAAAATTAGTGGTCCTGCGATTTTAGCAACGAAATAGTGAATTGTGGCGCCACTAAAAAACCCTGCAAATAGGTATATGAGGAAACCTTCAATCTGCATATTTTCCGATTTTAAAAATCCTAAATATCCCAGCATATATATCCCTATGAGCAACTGAGCAATTCTTCTGCCTATAAGGATTTTGTCTTTCGGCATTGCAATACTCAGGAATATTCCCACTCCTAATGCAGTTCCTAAATACCCAAAGTTAAGGATATAAAACAAATTCTTTGTTCTAACATAGAGAAATAATGCAACTGCGTAAAATACAAATGCAAGCAGCAATGGAATTCTCAGCGATTTTTTGTTTATTCTCCATTGATTATGGGATAGTGTTTTTCTCATTGTTCTGTTTTGTTATCCTTTGTTAGTTCAGCAATTTTTTGATCTTCCCATTCCCTCCCTAAAAATTTTTCTTTTACGAATACGCGATACGCGTGAAACGCAATAGAAATTCCCCAAAATATGGTTACCCAGTAAAACCACAGTTTTCCTGGAGAGGTAAGCAGATTGATTGCAATCAGGAAAATATTTATTGCAATGTATGAAAATAGATGCTTGTAAAACTGTTTTAATTCTCTAACTCTTTTTATTGCTTCTTCTTTTTTCATTTTTTTGCCTCCTTGATTTTGTTTAATATCTTTTCCATTTCATCGAGGTAAGAGAGGAATTTCTCTCTTCCCTCGTCTGTTAAGTAATACTGTGTATTTGGCTTCTTCCCTCGAAATTTCTTTACAACTTTAATGATGTTTTCCCTTTCGAGTTTTGCAATGTGAGAGGATAAGTTACCGTCTGTAAGCCCGGTACGGTTTTTCAGAGAGGTGAAGTCAATCCCTTCTTCCGTTGCAATTGCTGTGAGAATTTTTATTCTGGCAGGAGAGCCAAAAACCTTTTCATCCATTTATTTTTTACTCCTTGCAAGTTCTATTATTGAAGGAATTATGAGGGAGAACCCAAGAAAAATGCCCGATATGAGGTATTCAGCATGCGGAAAAGCGCCTGCAAGTGGAATTCCAGCGAGTATAACAATGCCACTGAGCAAAAATGACTTCAGTGAAAAGTATTTTCCTATCGTAAATAGAATGAATGCATAGGATATAATCCATACTGCGTATCCTTTTTCTATTGGAATGGGATTTAATCGCTGTGGCAGGATTTGGATAAATGTTGCAACGAGCAAAGCAAAGAGCGTTATAGCACCTGCAAATTCATGGAACGCTATTTTGACTTTTCCTTTACCACCTGCTGTGTGTATTTTTGAAATTACGGGAATTACAGTGGAGACCACAATAAGCACACTGAGTAATACCCAGGGTATCCAGAATAAACTTACGAGATTTTTCCAGACAAGTGTTTGGAAAATCGCATACGCAACAAAAACTGAAACTCCAACTCCAAGAAAAGTTTGCCAGAGAATGTCCATGTACGGTGATGTTTTTTTTAGCATTTCTTTTACCGCTTTTATACTTTCCAGCGCTTCTTCTAATTCTTTTCCTTCCATTTTGCACCTCCATTTTGCAAATTACTTTGTTTTACAAAGTATATTCAAACAAAAATTTTTGTCAAGTGTTAGTGCCAAATTATATATGATGCTATGAATGGCTTTTAACAAAATTTTGTGGTATAATTCAAAATATGAAGAAATTAATAATTGGTTTGATTGTTGTGGTTGCTTTGCTATCTTTTGGTTGCGGGAGTGCTGGCAATAAGACAGGTGGCGAGAAGATAAAAGTTGCTGCAACAATTTTTCCAATATACGATTTTGTAAAAAATATCGGTGGAGATTTTGTTGAGCCTGTATTAATTGTTCCGCCGGGATCAAGTCCGCATACATTTTCGCCGTCGTTCTCTGATGTAAAAGAAATTGAGGGAGCAAAAGTAGTTTTTTACAATGATTTTGGGCTTGATGATTGGGTGTTGAAACTTTCAAGAAGTGCAGGTGTACCACTTTCCGTAAATGTTAGCGATGAATTGAAAGGTGTGGTGAAATCACACAACGGAAATCCACATTTATGGCTTAATCCAGATTATGCAATTTTGCAGTGTGAAGTAATTGAAAAAACACTTGCTAAAATTGATCCAGACCACGAAGCGGTTTACAGAAAAAACTTTGAAACTTATAAAGAGGAAATAGAAAAAACTGCAAAACTCCTCAAAGGCAAAGTGGACCTGCTTAACAACAAAAAGTTTATTGCTTTTCACCCTGCATATACGTATTTTGCAGAGTTTTTTGGATTAGATGAGGTTGGAGTAATAGAAAAGACACCGGGGGAAAAGCCTGCACCTAAAGATCTTGCAAAAATAGAAAGCATTATAAAGTCAGAGAATATTAAAGCAATTTTCAGTGAACCGCAAATAGCCTCTTCATTCTTGAACACGATTTCTGCAGACACCAGAGTAAAGATACTCGTTCTTGATCCGCTTGGAGGAACTGATGGGAGAAAAAGTTATACAGACCTTCTAAAGTTTGATATTGAACAAATTATAAAGGGGTTGGAATGAGTGAAGAGATTTTGCGTGCAGATCACATAACTGTTAAATACGGAAACACACTTGCCCTTTACGATGTGAGTTTTTCCCTTGAAAAGGGTGCGTTTGCTATTATCATTGGGCCCAATGGAGCAGGGAAATCCACCTTAATAAAGGCAATTTTGAACCTTGTTCCATTTGAAGGAGAAGTTAAAATTTTTGGAAAACCGTTTGACAAACTCTCCCGTGCAGAACATTTAAAGATTGGATACGTTCCGCAGAGAGTGCATTTTTCAAAAAATCTTCCGCTTACCGTTGGAGAAATGCTTGCACTTTCCATAGCGAAAACGCCGCTCTCTCAGAGCGAAAAGAAGAGAAGGATAGAAACGTTTTTGAAGATGGCGCACCTTGAAAGTTTTAAAGATAGAATGATAGGGAGTTTATCGGGTGGACAGATGCAACGTGTACTGATTGTGCGTGCGCTAACGTTTCTTCCTGAAATCATCTTTATGGATGAACCACTCGCAGGAATAGATATTGCAGGTGAAAAAACATTCTATGAATTTATGGATACCATTCATCAACAGTTTGGAATTACGATTATCCTTGTTTCACATGACGTAACTGCGTTGGACAAATTTGCAGATGTTGTGCTCTGTCTTAACAAGAGACTCGTTTGCTATGGAAAGCCAAAAGAAGTGCTTAGAGAGGAAACCTTCCACACGTTGTATGGGCATGATGCAGGGATTTTTAAACATAAGCCATGCCCGGAAGGTGGCCCGTGTGAACTGTACAAGGAACAGGAGGTAAAGTGATGCCGGGCTTTCTTGTTAGAGCACTTGTTGCTGGTGTTGTTTCGGCAATTCTCTGTGCATTTGTTGGTGTTTTTGTTGTAACAAGGAAAATGGCATTTTATGCAAATGCTATTGCACACTCGTCGCTGGCTGGTGTTGCAATCGGGTATCTTGCAAATCAAAGCCCGTTTGAGAGTGCTTTGCTATTTGGTGTTTTCGTTGGGATTGGCATTGGATACCTTTACAGAAAATCAGTTCTTTTCATTGACACGATAATTGGTATATTTCTTCCTTCATCAATGGCGCTCGGCGTGATTCTTATAGGTTTTGTGAGGGGATACAAGCCTGATTTGTTGAGTTATTTATTTGGTGATATTCTTGCTGTTTCTTTAAAAGATCTATATATGATAGTTGGTTTAAGTGTAGTTTCATTTCTGTTTTTCGGATTTTTATTCTATGAAATTACGATGATTTCTTTTGACGAAGACTGGGCGAAGGTGAAGGGTGTACAGGTAAACCTCATTGATTATTTGTTTTTTGCAATTCTTTCATTGATTATTGTTGCAAGCACAAAAACTGTGGGAATAATCCTTGTTTCTGCGCTAATTGTCATTCCGCCTGCATCTTCTATGAATGTTGCAAGGAGTTTTAAGGAAACAATTATATATTCCGTTGCTTTTGGTGTTGCAAGTGCCATTTTGGGAATCTGGGC
>Ga0256914_1000649_pt1 | contig 33907 bp, 46 predicted proteins | sample HulkmetaG_FD_191571 | JGI IMG/M metagenome (GOLD analysis project Ga0256914, IMG submission 191571) | Hydrothermal chimney microbial communities from Main Endeavour vent field at the Juan de Fuca Ridge, Pacific Ocean - Hulk | ecosystem: Environmental > Aquatic > Marine > Hydrothermal vents ... | reverse complement strand
GCCGCTGAAGATATTTCCGTGAGGATCTGCGCTACCCGTTTTCCATCTATTTCCGCCAGTAATCAACTGTTATCTGCGATGCCACCCGGTACCTTATATTTCTAACAATCGTACAGTTTCTGTTTCTGAACCCTTTCCATAAAATTTTGTAAAATAAACACACAAAAACATATAAAAGGTGCAAGAAACCTCCGCACAAACTATCCGGAAACTATCACCCAGATCAGCCATGCGCCCGCATGACAGAGGAAACGGAAAACATTCAGCCGAAAACGTCAAAAAACGAAAAATCGCCAAGCCTGGGCCGTAATACCAGTATTCATCCACTTTTATCGCCAGGAATAAGGGCTTGACAAAAGGCGGAAAACGGGTTAACTTTCAGGTAGGAAGAAACAATAAGAAAGGAGGAACATCGTGAAGAGGTTTAGCCTGCTCAAAGGTGTAATTGAGAAACGGTACAACATGCGAGAAGGTGAGTACTATGTAGCTACCTTGGACCATCCAGATCTCTCGGGCTTATTTGAGGTATCGCATAGTGAGAGATCAGTTAGAGAAAAACTCAAAAAGGAAGTCGAAGATATGATTCGACTTGGCGTCCACTACAAGAAAATGGAACTCCTCGTTATTACTACCGCCTCGGGAGTCGTTATTGTACTCTGGCCGATTGAACCTGGAGAATGGGTTTATAAGGTCTTTAAAAACGGTAGTCCCCGAGGGAATGTGCTGGTGAACTGTGAGACACGTGAAGAAGCCTTGGAAAGAGTGCACGAGCACGCCCGCCAATCCTACGGCGGGATAAAGGACGTTGCTTCTGTAAGGCTGTATTAGCGGCTGGACTTGACAAGAGCTGGAAACTAGGTTAACGTTATAGGCGAAAAGGTAAAGGAGGATAGGAAGGCACGACGATGAGAAAAGAAGAACCTGCCAACAGAACATGGCGCTTGTCTATACAGGTCAAAACGTCCGCCGGACCTAAACTCGTATACGAGTTTAGGGGAAACGGTATTCTCGCAATTACTCCCCGTGGAGGAGACCTCGTTATTGAGCTCGGGAACAAAGAGCAGACACAAACTAGCAGATCCCCGCTGAACGCTTTCCTAATGGCTTTGGATACCCCAATCAAGATCCAGCGGGAAAACCACGCATGGCACATTCTCATTGGGAACTGGATTATTATGCAATGGCCAGGGAGGTTAGTTCTTGAAATACAGCCAGACCGGATCCGAGTCCTCAGCGGGTCCGGTGAGAAAGTCTTGGCCGATCTTGATATACATGACTACGGCAAAATCCGCGGGCTGATCGAAACTTTTGCCAACCAAAACAGAAGTGAAAAGGAGGTTAGTGATGATTAAAGAAGTCCGGATTAGAAACGAAGAACTTAAGCAGGGAACTGTTTTCCACTGCCCCTTCTGCGGGGCAGAGTTCGAAGCCAGATTCCCAGGGGAAGAGGCTCGCTGAAGCGAGCCTCTCGGGGAATGGTGTAAATCCATCATTAAAATTAAAGGGAGGTAAGCGCCATGAAAAACAAGAACCAAAAAAGCATTCTAGAAGACATCCGTGCACTTGGAGAACGTTATAATTCATCTCTCCGGAGAATCGGAGAAATAATGGACGAGGTGGCTGATATTATCGGCAAATACGTCCCGTATAACTCATTCAGATACAAGAACTTAGTGTGGTATAGGGATATTTTTGAGCACCATCCGAGATGGTCGGATGGTCCGGTATTCGTGTATATGCACGAGGAATATGATTACCTCATTACCAGTGATAGGCCTCCAAACAGTGTTTGGTACCATATGGGCGATTACAACTGCAGGCTATACACTGGCACGTCAAAGATATATAGAAAAGCTGCCAAAATGCTTCCAGAATTTCTGGAAGCATTGGTAGATAATCTTAAAAGTAGTAACGAAGATGCTGAGAATAGTATTAAAGTGCTAGAGAAAATGATCGAAGCGTATAAGAAGGAGGCGTAGATATGCAGAAAACTGAAACCATAGAAAAAGGAAAAGTCTATGATTTACTTGATGGTAGTATAGTACACAGACTATCTGATTGGGAACCATACGATTGTATAACAAGATATGAACATTGCTACAAATGTAAGGCAAGGGTAATAGCAAAAAAAGACTTTGCTGAATACTTGGGCGTCCCAAATAATACAGAGTTGATAGGAGACTTCAAAGCCTGTTGGGATGGAGGCCAAGACAATCCAGATAACGCCCTGTGGGACTACTACGATATGGAGAATTTTGAAATCGTTGGCGGTGATAGTAGCTAGTATTAATCTTCAAACGCCCACGGGGAAGCGGCTCTTACGTTGCTGACATTCCCGTGGACGGTTTTGGGAGGATTTCCTGGAAAAGCTCCGCGAAATATTCCGTCGGCGGACGGAGGGAGGGTTTGTATGAAAACCTTATGGCAAACGGAAGAACGTGTATGGCACATCTCCCTTGTCCGGGGGAGACAAGGGTGCCATGAGGTTTATTATCTCGATGGCCTGGTGCGGAGGCACCTTTTCCGTGGTTGGCCGGGGCCGATCTTCGTCTTGGGTCCAGCCACGGTTGTCATTTACGACGGAACCATTTTCGGCCGATTGGCCCTGGCCGATCATCCCATCCTCGGAACAATCCTTGTCGGTATACCGACAACAACGGAGACGGAGGTGAAAAGATGAGATGTTACAAGTGCAAACACGCATACGCTCCGGAAGGAGCCTATATGCTGCACTGCAGCATTCACGGAAGACCATGCGACACGGATTGGTGGGAATGTCGCGACTTCGAGCTCAGTATGTTCGAATGGCTCCTTGTTCTCGTTCCCGCGCACCGGCTGAAAACACGGTTGACAGAAGCGTCAACCGCAGATAAAATGAAACACAAAAGGAATAAAGGAGGTGATTAGGCATGAATATCTGCCCATATTGCCACGGCTATGGAACATGGGAATTCTGGGGCCGTGTGGAACAGTGCCACATGTGCTCTGGCAGCGGCGAGTTAGACGCGCCGGACGAGTGTTACTGCCGGTATTGCGGTTTTACATTCGAGCCGGAAGAGTCGGTTCACGCGGTTGAGGTTCATTGCCCGCAATGCGGGCAGCAAATAAACCCACAATAAAGGAGGTTTGGTATGGAGATCGTCATTACCAGAGAAGTCATTGGAAACGAGCCTTTACCCGCTGGTATCTACGTGGTTAAGATCGAGAAAAGTGAATTTGTCCAGAGTTCTCAGAAAGGGACTCCGGGAATTGCTCTCCAGTTGCGCGTTCTCTCGCCAGAGGAACACGCCGGACGGGTGATTTTCGATCGGCTGTGGCTTGGGGATGACCCGAGCAAGGTCCTATGGAGATGGAACAGTTTGTACAAGGCTGCAACCGGGGAGGATCTCCCGAAGCGGTCGTTTACTTTGGATGAGTTTATTAACTTGTTCACATCTCCTCCTGTCTTGGGCGCGGTTGTAGTTGCAGAGGTAGAGGTCGAAGAATATGACGGTAACCAGCGGAACCGAGTGCGGCGGTTTGCTGCCCCAAAGGAGGAGTAAGTAATGAAGGTAAAGAAGATCCAGCTAGATGGTGCCCTGAAATATCTAACTCTGTGCTTCTACGGCCAATCCGGTGCTGGGAAGTCCCTCATTGCCGGAGGCTGGCCCCAGCGACCGACCCTCTTACTGGCTTGCGATCCCGGACCTTTCGGCGGTGCGCAAACGCTTGTTCAGCTTCCTGAGGAAGCTCGCCCGGACATCGTCGTCCTCCGGTCCTGGAGCGATTTCCTGGAGGTAGAGAGGGAAATCAGAACAGCCGTTGAAAAAGGTGAATACAGGACGATTGTAGTTGACTCTCTGACACACCTGCAGGCCTATATCGCCCAGGACATGCTCAGAGGCACGCCACGGGAGGCCCTTCGAATCGACGATTATCGATTGCTTCAGGCCCGAACCCGCCGATTAATTCAGACGCTTGCAGACCTACCCTCCACAACGATTTTCACCGCCCTGGAATCGTACGAGAAGGACGAGCTTACGGGACAGATGACTCGTGTTCCGGATCTAGTGGGTCAGCTGGGGAGAGCGCTGCCCCAGTACTGTGACATCGTAGCCCGGTTCGTCCCCAGCTCGGGTTACGACTCCAAAGGTCAACGATTAACGAAATACAAAGCCTACGTAGACGGAGACGAGACATTCGTCGCCAAAGATCGGACTGGAAGGTTGCCGAAGGTCATTGACCTTACGGGCCCGAGCTGGGATGGGTTCACGCCAATCCTGGGAGAAGGGGAGGAAAAAGATGGGAATTAACCTCAGAGCTCTCGAGAAAGCGGCCCTCCTCGGGTATGCCTCCGTGCCGGAGGCAGTAATCCGGTTATACGAGGAGGGTGTGCCGGTTTCTAATATATCCTCTCAGCTCGGGGTTTCCCGGAGTACAATCTACGCCATTCTAAAACGGGCTGGAGTGAAACCCCGACGCCCTGGTGGTCGAGCGAGGACTTACTCGCTAAAGGAGCGGTTCCTTGACGGAACCGTAACCGGTCCTCCGGAGGAAATCAGGAAGGCCTTCGATGAAGGCTCCGTATACCTCGTTCGCATATTCTGTCGTTGCGGTCAAAGCACGGCAAAGCGGCTAATCAAAGAGTGGCGGATGTTGACTCCGGAGGAGCGGGATGAACTTATCCGGTGTACCAACCCTGCTTGAAGTATGGGAGCGGAAGCTAGGGGATGGGGAAACCCATCCCCTTTTTCTTAGATTGGCTTTTCTGGCGGCGCTCGGCGCAGGGATAGGAAGAAAGGTATGGCTAGAACGGTCCGATATATATCTTCCTCCGCTGTTTCCGAATCCATGGATCTTGTTACTGGGCCCCTCTGGAAGGGCCAAGAAAAGCACGGCCATCAGACTGGCCGTGAAGGCGCTTGAGGAAGCGGAGTGCGCGCCGGAGATATTCTCCGGGAAGCTAACCGCAGAAGCGCTCGTTAGCTTTCTGGCTGCTTCGACGCGGCAGGTCGGTCCTTCAATACACATCGAAGGTACGGGCCGAAACGCGGAGGCGCTCATAATCAGCAGGGAGTTCGATGTGCTGATAAGCAACAAACAGCAGTACACCGCTGGGCTGGTTCCTCTGCTGACGGATTTATACGACTGCCCGGACAAGTTCATCGCGACAACTGTGGGCCGTGGACGGGAGGTCTTGCAGAATGTTTGCCTGTCTGTAATAGGCGCTGGGGTGCCACTAACGTTAATGGCGCAGCTCCCTCCTGAAGCGGTGAAGGGCGGATTTCTCCCGAGGTTCTTGCTCGGCTTTCTTCCACGAGAGTGGAAGAAGCGTGTGGCCATACCGCCTCCGGTGGACCGGAAATGGTGGGAAGAGGAGTTGTTGCCAGAGGTAAAACGTGTTTGCTCGATGCAGGGGGAGTTCCGGATGGAGAAAAAGGCCCTCGAGAAATTCGTTGACTGGTACGAGAACCTCGAGTGGCCCGAGACGGAAGTAGAGGAAGCGTACATGCAGAGGATTCCGGAGCACGTGTTGCGAATAGCCCTGCTGTTCGCGGTGATGGAGGGTAACGAAGGAACTGTGACGGTTGGGCACTTCGAAGCGGCACGGAGCTTCGTGTTGTCCCTGTGGAAGAGGATAAGGATCGAGATAAGAACCTTTGCCTCGCATCCGCGAATGCGGGGGTTTTACCATCTGCTCGGTCTCTTGGAGGAGCGTGGTGAGATAACGAAGACGCAGGTGTTCCAGGAGCTTGCGCCCTTCGCGGGGTCGATACAGGATATCGAGAAAACGGTGTCCTGGGTGCTGCAGCACCCGAAGGTCTCGTGCAGGGGCGAAGGAAAGGAAATCCGTATTATATGGAGGGGACCATGAAACTCAAACTGTGGACGTCGAAGATAGGTGATCTGTTGGCCTGTCCTTACAGGGCCAAGGTACTTTACTGGGACAGGCTCCGGAAGACGGATGTGCCAACTCCGTTGAGGGTAGGTAGCCTGGCGCATGTGATCCATGCGCTGTTTTTGCATCCGGCGACAGCGGAGTGGGGCGAGAGAAAAAAGAAGGACGTAGGGCAGAGGATTGTTTCTGTTCTGGGAGATGGACTGGACGAAGAAGCAAAGGACGTTGTGCGCAGGATGGTCGAGCTGTGGCCGGAGCGGAGGTTCAGGGAACTCGGTTTCGAACCGCTCACGGTGGAGCTTCCGTTGAGGGTTCATTTGGACGGCGGGATCGAGCTCCTCGGCCGGGCGGATGCAGTGATGATGCGCGGTGGCCAGCCGTGGCTGGTAGAATTCAAGACGACTTCTAGGGCTCCGGGAAGCCTACTTGACAGGGCTTATAACGGGAATTTCCAGCTGTTGTTTTATACCGCGCTCCTGAAGCGGATGTTATCAAAACCGATTGCTGGTGTTCTGGCAACCGTGTACGTCAAGCGGAAAAGAAGCCCGGAGTTTATTGTCGAGCCAATTCCGCTTGGCTACAACGAGCTCCCCGGTGGCTGTCCTCTAGAGGTCGTGTGGGAAACGGTTAACCTGGCTGCGGACATTGCGCGTGGAATCGAGCAGGGACGGGCTCCAAGGAATCTTACGTCTTGCTTCGGGTTTTACGGAACCCGCTGCGAGGTTTTCGAGCTTTGCCGCTACCAGCAAAGAGAAGCATTGCTTCTCTTTGAGGAGTGGGATCCGGAGGAACATATAACGAAGAGTTTTCTTGCAGAGTTACCGGAGGACATAAGGAGGGAAATACGGTGGGGATCTACGAACTAGAAGCAAAAATAAGCCGTTGTCGGGACGCAATATATTCCGAGCTCGTGCAGCTGCGGAAACAGAAGTCGCTCGAGCTCAAGAGGCTGACGCTGAGATCGACTCTCAGGGCCCTGAGAGTTCTCGTCAACCTGTTCGCGGACGTTTGTCGGGAGAATGAGAAACTTTCTGTCCAGTGCAGGATTTGTCCCCTACGATGCGGCAGGGGCTGCTTGTTGCATATAGTCCCTCGCGTCCTGACGATGGTTATAGATGCGGTGAATATCAGGGAGGACGGGAACAAGCCGTCCTCGCGGGCGGTTTTGCTCGCAACACGAGGAATCATCGAGAGGTTCATAAAAGAGGAGGAGGAAGTGTGATGGAGAGAGAATGCGCGATGTGTCAGCTGGGGCCGGGACCCCATATTGAACCGGAGAGAGGTACTTGCGACATTTTGGTCGTTGGTGAGGCTCCCGGAGGGACGGAGAAGGTCATGGGGAAGCCGTTTGTCGGTACTTCGGGCAAATTCCTGCGGTGGAACTGGGAAAACGTTTTCAAAGGGACCAAGTGGCTGAGGCCGTGGGTGACCAATGTCGTGTTGTGCAAGCCGCCGGGGAATCGGGATCCGAAGAAGGTCGAGGTCGAGGCTTGCCGGGCGAACTTCATGGAGGTGTTCAACCAGCGGAGCTGGGAGTGCGTGGTTCTGCTCGGAGACGTCGCAATAAGGACGCTTCTGAATACGACGTTCAAGAGGAATGGCCCGATTCCGGTCGAGAAGGATGGGGTGATCTATTATCCCATGCCCCATCCGGCTATGGTCTTGAGGAAGAGGGAGTGGATCCCTTATTTCCGGTGGTTCTCACTGCGTTTGCGTAAGTGGCTCGAGCGGGGTTTCAGGTTCGAGCCTGCGTTCGATCAACTCGTCATGCCGGGCAGCCGGAACGAAGCTGTTTTGTGGATCGAAGCTGCGAGGAACTCGTCCGGGTTTGTTGGGCTCGATATAGAAACGGCGAAGGGTATGAGTGACGACGACGTGGTGGATCCGTTCGACCCGGAAGCCAGGGTTATCGGATGTTCGTTTGCTTTCAAGGACCGGGCGGACCAAACGGTAGCTGTTTTCCTTTCGAGGAGTCTCATGGAAGATGAGTCCGTGAAGGACGGTCTTTCGAGGCTCTTTGCTTCGAAGAAAGTTGTTATTCAGAACGCTCAATTCGATATGTCCTTCCTCGAGCGGGCCGGAGTGAAAACGGCTCCGGTGGCAAGAGATACGAAACTGGCTTTGTGGCTAATCCACACGGACGCTCCGAGAAAGGACCTGGCTTTCCTCCAAGGTTTATATACGTTCGTCCGGCAATACAAAGACGAGTTTCGTCTCGGGGGAAAGGTTGCTGTGGGAAGTCTCTCATCCGAGGACCTTGCTTTGTATAACGCTCTCGATGCTTCGATTCTATTGAAGATTGCAAAGGCCCAGGATTTTTACGTGCCACGGAAGAAACTTCCCTGGGGACAGACGCTTGAGGAGTGGGTGCTGGAGCTCCAGTACATCGCTGTTCAAATGAAGTTGCGGGGAATTAGGGTTGACGAGGGAAGATTGGAGCAGATCTCGGAGGAGATAACTCCCAAACTCGAAGAGGTTGCGGAGTTTTTCCGGAAGATGGGCGTTAACCCGAGGAGCCACAAACAGCTGACGGAGCTGTTTTTCGGGAAATTGAAGCTAAAATCGGCTCCGGGCAAGGGGAGAAGCCTGGACAAGGAGGCACTCGCCTGGCTACGAGAGAGGTATCCGGATTGCGAGGAGTTGGCTAAGCTAGCTGAATTTAGGGAACTGGACCAGATAAAGAAGAACTTCCTCAAGAAACTCCCTGTGTTGATCAAGTCGGACGGGAAGCTGCACCCGAATTGGGTGACCGATGGCACGGGGACAGGGCGCTGGAGCTGTAAGGAGCCGAATATGCAGCAGATCCCGAAGTGGATGCGGGATTTCGTCCTGTGCACGCTTGCAGGGGATTACGATCGGATGGAGCTTTGGGCCCTGGCTTACGATGCTGATGATTACGAATTGCAGGAGACCCTGGCGAAAGCTGATGTTCATGAGGAGGTCCGGCAGGAGATCTCCAGAAACCTCGGCCGGGAGGTTGCGAGAAGGCAGGCCAAGACGGTTGTCTTTGGTTACGTTTACGGGCAAACACCTACGGGCTTAGCCCGTAGGTTGGGAATAACCGTTAAGGAAGCGGAGATCTTCCAGGCGTCACTCGAGCGGAGGTTCCCGAGATTAAAGGAGTGGAAGGAGCGGAGGATAAAGGAAGCAGCGGACAAGGGCTATCTCGAGACTCCATTCGGCCTTAGGCGGTACGTCGAGAAGCCGACGCAGGCCCTGAATTACCCGATTCAGTCTACTGCGGCTTGTGTAGCGTTAAGGGCTGTCCAATTATGCTACCGGAGAGGTTGGAACATCATTATGCAGGTCCATGACCAGCTGGTATTCGATGACCCGAACGTGCCCAGAGACGAATTCGAGGAGCTAGCCCGTAACGCCTGTCCGTTCATCGGCGAGTTTCCGATTGAGGCGAAGACGGGAAGTAACTGGAAAGAAGTGAGCTGAAGTCTTTGTAAGCCTTCTTTGATCTATTCTCCCAGCCTCGACCGAACCTCTTATAATCAGGGAGGCTCCGGTAATAGCGGAGCCTCTCCTCAAGAAGGTTTTTCAGGACGGCTTCTGGGGATTCGTTAGCTATTTTTGCAGCTTCTTTCGTTGAAGAGGCCCCGGTGGCTCTACGGAGCAGGGCCTTCGCTCTACTGGGGTTCATATTCACGGCTGCGTCGGTCAGAAAGCCGATTATGGCCAGATTCCGCACTCCTGTTCTGAGAATTGGTTTTAGGTAATGTTCCCTGTAAACCGAGAGCACTACGGACTCAGCTCCCTTTCTGTCCCCTTTCGCCAAGAGTTTTGCCAGCTCCTTTACCTCTTTTGGGTGCCATCGCTGGGTTATCCCACCAATCGTTAAGCCAGCCTTGTCTCCAAGCCGTACTGGCTTGAGGCCTCCTTCATTCTCTAAAATTTTCCGAAGAACGAAGTCCATCGAAAATCTAGCAGAAGGTTTGGCCTCCCGCATTTTGCGCAGTTTCTCCAGGCGCTCGGCTGTCTGCTTGTAAATACGCTGCACGTCGGCACGGGTTTTCGCGTTCAGCAGGTCCTTCCGCATCTGGGCACGGATCTGCCGTTCGGCTTCAGATACCTTTATCCGTTTAGCTGTAGCCCACCGAGGAAGGTCGACCGGGACCGTTTTTGCACCGAAAAAGTAAGCTAGGGCTTGTCCTGGGGTCTTTGCCCTGGGCCCACCAGCAATCGGTTCTGTTAGGTGTCTGAAGGTGCTTCCGCCAGGAAGGATTCCTGGCGCTAGCTCCTGCCACACGTATTGGAGGACTTTCTGGAGCTTGGTGATCGGGGGATCAGTTTCGAGCCAGATCGGGGCTCCGGTGAAGGTCTGATTATGCCGCAGGGCGGAATAGATCGAGAGCAACGGGTTTTGGCCGGCGAAGCGGAACGGATTGGTCGTGCCTTCGGTAATGTCACTCCAGAGCGGGAGTACATAGGTGAAGTCGAGAAGCTGGAGGCGACCCTTTGCATCCCGCCAGGGAAGCAGGACCATATAACCTTGCCGGATGTATTCCGGCATATTCTCCTTTATCTGCTCCCACTCCGCTTCGGTTAAGTCCCTTAACCGATGGAGAGCCACCTGCTGGATCCACCACGGAAGGATGACCCACTTGGCTACTCTAGCCGGGTTTTTGACCGAAGCTTCGAGGATTACCGGTGCGACTTTGAAGGTGAACGTGGCGAAGGGCCAGGCAGTTGAGCGGAGGACACGGACTGCAGGCGACACCTGGCGGTAGTCTAATGTCCACTTCAGGGCGTCTTTTGCAGCCTCCTCCGGGCGCATTTTCCCTTTCTCCAAGTTCCATAGGAACTTCGCGAACTTTGCCCAGGTTTCTTCAGCTCCGTAGGCGTGCATGAATGGCTTCGCGAACTTGTAGTACTTCTGGAGCAGGACATCCCATCGGTTTTTGGGGACCCGGCTGAACACCTTTGAGACCGCTTCTCCGACTTCGGCCTTGGCGAAACTGAAGCCGAGACCGGTAAGTTTCGAGAACTCTTGAAACTTCTCGGAGTTTCGTAGCATTTCGCGCAGGGCTCGAGCGTAGAAGTCCACTCTATGAAACGGGAGCCCGCCAATGTCGTTGAGCATCATATTTGTCATGATGTTCCGGAAGTGCGTTGGCGGAGAAAGAATGACCTTTCCCGTTTTCCAGGGGACCATGAAATATTCGTCGATTTTATCGATGATTTCCCCGAATGTCCCCTTCACGTAACGCTTTGCGTTATGTATGTCGTCGATGGCATTCGCTATTGGCTCAGCGACGTACAATTTGGAGAGATTCTTCGACCTGACCCAAACAGGGTTTCTGGGTTTCCGGAATCCAGGCTTCGGGACATCGGAAACGAATTTCGGGTTCTGCGCGATCTTGTTGAAGAGGATAGCTTCTTCTGTTTCACGGACGGTTTTGGCTGAAAGGTTGTAAAATGCCTGGTGTGTCTCATAAAGCTTCCTTGCGAGCTTCCTGTACGGTTCCGGTGTATGAGGGTGTTCTGCTATCGTTCTAAGGGCTTTGTATAGTTCGTCGCCTTTGAGGTCTGATATCGGCTTCTGGAGAATTGCTTGTCCGATGTCGTCAATTGCCTTTATGACACGCTTCTGTCCCCGCTCGGAGACCGGAGCAATTCTTGGTGTCAGGACTTTAAGCTTTTCCCGAATGACGGTTGACGCTAGTTTCGGGATCTCTGTTTTTTCACCGTAGCTGAGAAGCTTTCCTGCTATTTCCCTTGCCGGCTCGTCCAGCTCTTCAATTGGAATCCGTCCTCTCAACGCAGACAGCAGCCTCAGTTGCTCCTTCAATGGCAGCTGTTTGACCTTTTCGGCGACTTCTAGACCTAATCTCCGCCCTGTGCCAACCCCGCGCTCATAGGTCTCCAGAAGCTTAGTAGCTTCCGGGGCGTGGTGCTCGACGATTGTCTTCGCTGGAGTGAGAACCTTTCCGACTTTGGTCAGCTCGACCTTCTTCCAAGGCTCAAGGAAAGCCTTCTCCCATATCGCCGTTCCGATTGGACGCCAAGCCCTGGAGATGGGCCGGAGAATCGGAGCAGCTAGTTTCCCAATAGCATAAGGCCCAGCAATCCAGGCAATATCCTCTGCAAGCCCTTTGACAGCTTCCTCATCACCCTTAGCTATTCGTCTCGCTGTCTCCACTGGGTGCCCAAGGTAAGGGCCAAGAATGAATTCCTGGGCTTTGTCCAGGATATCCCGGTCCCGGTCCCGTTTCTGTGGGGTTGAACGTTCTCCGGAGAACAGTTTGGAGAGTGTTTCTTGTAAGTTCATTTTTTGCTCGTCTCCTTCGGATAAGCTCCTCTAACTGTGCCTTGGTCAGCTTCGTTGTTACTTTCGGCTTTCTCATTCTCCCCTCCTGAAGATTCTTCGGAGGAGCGTGCCAAACGTCACGGGGGATTCTTTCCGCTCCATCTTCACCAATTTCAGCCTTTTCCTCTTCTTGTCATACACGAAGACCCAGTCCGGAGGAAGAGCTTCCTCCATCTGTTTGAGGGTAAGGGCTCTGTTTTTCGCTTCTGCCTCGTCTCCAGCAGTACCAATGTAAATGTTAACAAGGTCCTCCAACCTGACGCGCCCAGCTGGATTTTGTATGAGGTACGGTACGATGTCCGGCTGAAGTGCTTTCGTCAGAACATCTGTCAACGCTTCATTGGCTACACCAGTTTCCGAAAGGAACTCGTCGTTAAGGGCTGATTTTACCACGGAGAGAGACGTCGATAGCCAGTTCGTCGCTAATATCGGTCGGTACGCAGGGTCCGCTCTGGTAGGGTCGAAGATCATGGTATACAGGTCGTTCGCTTGCTTATACCTCGTCTGAAACCTGTTCCAGGCTACGCTAGTATCGGCTGGTTTCTGCCGCATCAACTCGAGCAGGGGCTTTTGGCGAGTGAACTCGGCCTGAGCCTTTCTTAGTTCTGTTTCAGCCTTGAGAAGGAGCGGTTGGGATTCGTAATACCTTACTTTGGCCTCCGTCAAGGGCTTTTCCAGCTCCAGTCGTTTCTCCTCGATGCGCGGCCTGGAAAGGTAGTACTCTGCCTGGGCCCTTCTTAGGGGCTCCATCTGCTGGAGTTCTTTCTCTCGCAACCTGAGCTCTTCCGTCATCTGTTTGATCCTCGCCCTGGTGAGAGCTTGCTCAAGGTCCTCCGGAACCTGGGGCTTCTCCAGCCCCTGCGGAGCGATGCCGTATTTCTGCCATAACCTTAGCCAGTTCTTGAATCCCGGTGTCTGCTCCAGGACCTTTCGTTTCTCCGGCTCGAGAGAGCTGTATATCTTCCAACTCACCTTGGCCACTTGAGGCTCGAGTTCGGTCATTTTGTACATATACGACGAGGCGAGTCCTCGGCCAAGGCCGCGGCCGAATGGCTCGAGGTCAAATGCCGGTTCTTCTCTGCTCAGCTCTCCTACCCAAATGACGTTTCCAGGCATCGTTTAACTCTCCTTACACCGGTATCTTTTTGCCTATGGCAGTACCTAAGGCGGTTCCGAGACCACCGCTGAGTCCGCTGACAAAACCGCCGAAGAGGCCGCCTTTCCGAACGGTTTCCTTACCAGCCAAGATAGTGTAGAGCGGGTAGCCTAACAACCGCAGGGCGATGTCCACCGCTGGACTGTAGAGCGGATTGTACGTCCCAGCGATCTGTTCACCCATCAACCACCGCTGCAGCCCTTCCTGCAGGATTTGTGATTCTACGGCTCTGCGGTACTTCGCAGCTTCTGCTGCTGCCGTTGGAGCTTCGGAGTATACGGATGTGGCTTCGGCTGCTGTTCTTCCAGCTCTTGTCAGGCCTTCGATGGCCCTTGCCAGAGCTTGTTGTCTGTATTGCTCCGGGGCGGTAACGGATTCGGCTCTCAGTTCTGCTTCCTGGGCCGAAGTGTACGGTAAAGCTCTTGCAATCGTTGACAGCTCTGCGGAGCGAATTCGCTCTGCTTGGAGGCCACGGGACAAGGCCCGCTCAAGAGCCGATCTCCGCGCCAGCTCGTCCTCCCAGAGGATCCTTGCCCGCTCCTGTGCGAGCTTGGACATCAAATCCTCCGCTGCCTGTTGCTCAGCACGCGCCCTAAACGAGCTCCAGAAGGTTGGCCCTGCGTACGCTGCACGAATCTTCGGGAGAATGTCTTGCTTGAACGCCCGCATCAATGGAGCTTCTACTGTTTGACGGTAGAATTCCTCGGCTGCGTCGCGAGAGTAGTCATACGGGACTCGCTCGAATCGGCGCAGGTCACCCGTAGCAGCACGATATTCCTGCCACAACCGTTCGCCTGTTTCAGCTGGGATGTTCGCTGCGCTCTCCAATCCGGTCCGTATTTGCTCTGTGTCTGGAGGGAGCTGCCTGACGATATCGGTTAACTCCTGCTGGGCTGCTAGGATGTCCTCGGCCCGTTTCCGGGCAAAATCGCTGTACGCCGATAGCGAGGACAGGTATTTGGTCTCTTCCGGTTGCCAGGCAGGGACTACCTTCCCGGGATAGCTTGGAGCTGGCCCCCGGAGAGCGCTTTCCACCGTTTGCCCTAACACCTTTAGGATGGCCTGCTGCTCAGCACTGTACGGGGTAACTTTTTTGGTTACGACCCGGCTTTTAGTCTTTTTCTTCCCCATTTTTCACTCTCCACTCATAGATATATTCGGCTACGCGGAACTCGCGTGTTTCTCTTATGTCGCTCGGGATCAAACGCTCGAAGGCCTTTGGTGGGAACTGGGACCTGAACTGGATTCGGTGGATCCCGAGGCGTTTTGCCAGAGATTCGACCTCCTCTAGCACCTTCTGCCAATCCGTTGCGACAGACAGGGTTATGAGGACAACCGGCTCTTTCTCACCATCCCTTTCCCCGAGAATATCTATACAGATGATTGCGTCCGGGCTGTAAAGGATGTAATCCGCAGTCTCCTCTACTGTCTGCAGGAACTCTTTCCCAAACCGCTTGAAGGCACGGGCTAGCTTAGGCGTGAGCGCGGAGAGACTTCGATTTCCAGTCTCGATATGGCTCCTTCCTCGCTCTCCGGTATCGTCACTCTCAACATCAAGCGGTTTGTCACACGATTTACTGGTAGTCTCACCCATCTCGCCAACGAGCCGATTGTGAAAGTTTTCGTTCCAAGCCATGTTGCGCCTCCATCGATGCTGTAGGAAGCCGTAAACGTTCCTCGGCCAAGTATTCTCGCTGAGAATACTCGTTGTGGGATGTCAAACACGAAATTCTTTGTCCGGAACTCCGTCGTTTGCTCCAGCGGGTACACATCCAGAGTGTATATGTTACCATCTTCGGCCCCGAACAGGGTCAGCGGTTTCCCGCCGGTAAGGTTCTGGGAAATCCATTGGTAGGTCGCTTCTTCCCACGTCGCTGTAGCAGTGCTCCATACCTCCTGCAATGGGGCAGATACATAATAACCTCCACCAGTAAACCCTACCAACAAGCGCGACCACGATCTGTCGGCCGTGTTGAAGCGGTAGCAAACGTCTGGGGACTCATTTGGGTTACGGACGAAGAACGTCCACAACTCCGACCGCTCCTCCAGGAAGATTGACCAGAAAGCATCGGTGAAGTCTTCGTTGAGAGTGCTATCGGGCCCAAATAACTCCGGCTGCACTTCATCGCCAATCGGGGCCACACGAACCCCATCGAACTCATAGATGTTGTCCCATCCGAGGAAAACGATCCTGTCGCCGATGGAAATGAGTGCGTCGGCACTCCGGGCACCGATACCATCGACAACGAGCTCTGGGATGAACAAACGATCAGGAGACCCTCTGTAATAAAACCGCCATATCGAACGCTCCTTGAAAACATACAGGGTTCCACGAAGCGTCGCGAACCCCACGATCCAATCGGCCGTTTCGATGAGGTCTAGGTAGCCGGCGTTCCCGCTATCCCAGACCTCTGCGTTGCCGGTGTCGCTCCATCGCACTCGCTGAGGGAAGAAAACGGCGTCTTCCTCCAATCGACCTAAGACGAGGTAGTTGTGATAAGCAGAGACCGTTGCTGCTTTTATCGTTTCGGTGCCTGGTAAAACAGAAAAATTCGTGTCGCCGGGTTCATATTTCAGTATTCCGCTAGCGAAATTCGTGACAACGTATGCGTCATGGAAGTTTCCGAGGCCATCGGTGTATGGGAACTGAACGCTCGTCCATCGGTCCTTTATCGTAGCACCGGTAATCCCGCTGTCCGGAGTAACCTCTGTCCACGTAGCCCCATCGTCCACGCTTTTGTAGATGTGGTTGGGTGTGAATGCGAAAAAGTGTATTCCCTTGCTCAGGTCAAAGAACTGGTCGATGAACGTGACTGGTTCGGAGAATTGGGACGACGAGAACAGAGAGAAATTACGGGCCTTGCGTACCTCACCTCTATAAAACTCAACGTTATCAGCAAGAGAGCACTCGGAATCCCTTATCTGCTCGGGCGTTTGATCGAGGTTAAGCCCGCTGTCCAATCGCTTTATTGTTAGTACCTGCCTCAAGTGACAGCTCCTTGACTTTGTTAATGGCCGTTAACATAGCCCTGGTAACGTCCTCCCTAAACCGGTATGCAGCCTCTGCTGCGTGGTTCCCGCTTTTAAGCGTTTCCATCAACATCAATGGCATTAGGACGAAACCACAACCGCACTTGAGGACCTCCTCTCCTGTCTTTATGTTCGTGTAAAGGATTTCCCACCATAACGGGCATCCTTTATCTCCGGATTGCTGTGGGCACTTGCTGCACTTGAACGCTCCTTTAAACGTTCCAGAAACTACTTCCTTCCTCATCAGCTCTTCACTCCTATAATCACGTTAACGTACGCCGGGCGCCAGGTACCGTCGAATGTGTGGGTATGATCTCCCGCGCTACCCATTGTATGGGTGTGTGCTCCATTCGAACTGGAGAGAACTCTATTCGCCGTAAGAAACTCATCATTGTCCCAATAATGCCTGTAATTTGACGAAAACGATCCTCCGGTACCGAACGGAGCACCCTGGAAATTGACGCTACCTCCACCATACATCCCGTATGGAAGCTCGTGCTTGTGGGCACCAGCGCTGTTTATGGTGTGGGTATGGGAACCGGCTGACGATATACCGCTGATGACCCAGGACCCTCCGGTCGTCCCCACAGCCGTATCATCTGATACGACTCTGAGAACCTTATCCGTAAACGTTGTATCAAGTGTCCAGCCAGGCGGAAGACTCGATACAAACAGCATCTTCGTCCCGGGTGGAAAAGACTTCGCATACACGTAACTCGCGTCGACGTTGCTGAGGTCGTTCAAAGCGAAATCAGCCGCTTCGTGACCATCCACGGTATCAGCATCCTTCCCGGTCAAGGTAGACGGTATGTTGTCGAGAGGGACTAGCCCTGATGAGTCGAGCAGGAGCACGTTTCCTGCACTGTTACCGGCATGTGCACCATCAACTGTATCCGCGTTATCCGCTTCTCTTGCGCGTATATCTTCCCAGGCTCCGCTGAGCCTGAGTTGTACGTAGACCTTTCCCGCCTCTTGGAGGAAATAGATCATCTGATCTACCACACCCACAAGGGCGTCCCTGGCGACGCTGTCCCCGGTCGGAAACTTGTGTCGGCCTTCCTCGTCCCCGTCGCCCGTGCCGAAGTAATGCTCAGTGGCAAGTCGCTCCTCGACTCCCGTGCGCGTTTCCCGGATTCGGAGGGCTCCAAGGGAGACGTTTTCCGTATCCGGCGGATAGGTCTTGAAACTGCTATCCCAATTGACGTCCTTCGGCATTAGTAAACCCCCTTATTGAACGGGTCTAAGTAGTAGGGAGGGGATCCGGGCGCATCCAGTCCTTGCACGTTGTGGAAAGCAGACGGCGAGTTAATATCAGCCTTTAAGCGCTCCAGCTCACCAACGGCTATGTTGATCCACGTCCGGTGCGCGTCGAGATTCTCGAGAGACAGATGAAGCATCGCTGTAGCGTAGCTCACGACAATGCCACTTATCCTGTCATCGACTTCGTCCAGATCCTCCACCAACGGCTCAGGCCATGCGAGCCATAGCAGAAAGAGGTTGGTTGTCGAGGCCGGCTTCGGGTATACAAGGAGGTTCGTCCCTTCGATGGTCCAGACGAAAGGATCCCCGGAAGTCCACCAGGAAGGGTCCCCGTAAGCCTCTCGCATGGTCTGGGACGGTAGGTAATGAAGATTCTCGCTCCCGGTTGTTCGCTTCCGGACAACGGCAAGCACCTGGCGGACTCTGCCGAGAGTAGTCAAATCGTAAACGTAGCTCCCTACACCAAGCGTAATTACGGATGTCCTCCGCAGGTTCGGGAGATCTATGACAAGGGCGATATGGTTAAGGGCTTTGTTGACCTCCTGCTTGACAGCTAGCTCCAAATCATCGTTTCCGACTTCTCCCACGTTTAGGAGAACGCGGTCCTTAATCTCCCTGAGAGTCATTTTCCGCTCCTCTGCTGCTTAAACGCAATTGCAAGAGCGATTTTAAGTGCGTGCTTCTTATTCTTCGGCCTGATGTTCCCTATTTTACCCTTGGCCTTCCAGCTCGCGATCAGCTCGCGAAGGTTCTCAAGAAATACTTTGCGGCTCTTCCCTTTCTTAAGCGGCATTCTATCCTCCATAAAAGGGTGGGCCGGAGCCCACCCCTCCCGCGTTTACAAGCTGATGTTACCGATACACCCTTGCGCAGCCGGCCGAGTGCACACGAGGTTCAGCGTGCACACGATCTGGGCCAGCTTGTCACCAGCCTGATTCGGAATCGGCTTCCATTCGGTCATCTCCATCCAGTACTCTGGGTCGTAGTACAACTTGAGAAACTCGGTATTAACAAAATAAATCTTATCGCTCGGGGCAGAAGGCGAGCTCATAATCGGACGACCCTTGAAAGTTAGTGGACCTTCAGCGCCGAGATCACCTTTAAGCTGAGTAGCAACAATCTGAAATTTCGCTGCGAGCTGAGACTCGTACCACTCTTCGATGTCAGCGTTGGTGATTAACACGAGCGAGTTGAGAACGGGATTCTTTAGCTTCTTGAGCGTGTAAAACATCTTCCGCATGTCAACGGTCAGTGCATTCGCATCCGTGTTGTTGATTACCTGGTTCCGGAACCAGGTGTTGGTGCCCTGGTCGATCCCATGGAGTGTTGCTCCGGTCCAATCGAACACATTGTTGTTACTATCCCAGGGGAACTTTATGAGGTCCGGGAGCCCGTTTATCGTTTCAGCAGTAGCGTTGCTGAAAATAGCAGATTCCAGCGTGGACATCAGATCCCGCTCTGCGCTACGGAGCTTTGACTGCACATAGTCGATAGCCTGGTACTTCCCTCGGTTCTTCTGCTCATCCGTCATATAACGGACAATCTGCACGGCTATGTACTTCCACTCATCCTTACCCTCGGTAAGGTAATCGTTGTCCGTCACCGGGAGCACGCTCCCTTTGGTGATCCATCGGGCGTTAGAGGTGTTAGCGAACTCGAGCGGGAATTCGAGGCGCAGCGCTCCACGTACAGTCTTCACGTTGTCACGTTTCTTCAGGAACTCGATGACCGGGGTGCTGTAAAACAGCTGCTCGGTAGCACCTTCCTTCCTGTAAGCCCACGTAGTGGTAAACAGGTTGTCAATAGTTTCGGTCCAAGTAGGCATGGGTCATTACCCTCCTTTGAAGATTTCTTCTGCTGCTATCGCCGCTGCTTCAGCCAAGCTAAGTGCAGTTTTCGCCTTGTTACCGGTTGACACAGCTCCTGTCGGTTTCTCGCCTTTTAACATTCTCCTCAACTCGTCGAGGCTGACTTCTTTCCTCTCTTTTACTTTATTATTCGATTTTTTCTCCCCGTACTTCGCCTTCGCGAGCAAATAAAGATCCTCCACAGAAGCGTTCGGGTAGACACCCGAGAGCTCGAGCATCTCCTTCTGATACTCGTCGAAATCCTTATACTTCGCACGGCACTTCTCAACTTCCTGCAGAATGCGCATCTCCAGAACCTGCTGTTTCAGATTGACGATTTCCTGCTCGAGCTGCGCCTTGAGCGCTTTCAACTGTCTAACCGTCTCATCCTCTCCGACCTTCTCGGCCTCTTCCTTGGTGTCTTCCACAGAGGAGAGAAGGTCTTGCAGGTCATCGAGTGACAGATATTCCCCTTCGCTGCCCTTTGCTTGGAGATCCTCTATCTTCGAGCTAAGCGACTCTACTTTGTCGACAAGGACCTCAAGCGGGTTGACCTGCTCATTGACCTCTTCGGTGGCTTGTACCTTTTCCTCGTTCCTTACTTCTTCACTCATGTTTACCTCCTTAAGGGATTGTCGAAACCGTCAAGGGCTATTCTCGGTGTCAAGCCCCTCTTCTGACACTCTTCCATAAGGTGCTTCTTGTCACGGATGTAAATCGGCTCCTCCGCTATGTGCTCCCACCACCCCTCAACGTCTAGAATCTGAATACGAGGGATCGATCTGCCATAATCAACTTTTATCGGAGCATAGCCGCACCCTGGACAGCAGTCGTAAATTGTTCCTTTGTGGACCTTACCCTGAGTCAGGATCTCACCGGACCAACCGCATCGCGGGCAATAAGAACCGTACACTCTCCAGCCCATCATTCACCTCCAATCTCTTCCCACAAAGCTGCTCGGCCCCCTCTCAAGTCGGTTTCTGGCTCCTGCATCATCGGGCGCCCTGGAGCCATACTCTGAAGTGTTTGGGCAAGAGTCTGCATCGGTGCCTCCTGCTCTCCCTTGACCAGAGCCAGAGCCTCCGGTCCGAGCCATTCGAATTGCCGCAGCGCCATCTTCCGAAGCAGAACCTGGTCGATCAGCGGGTCACCGTTAAGCGCCTGGAAGATCTGCATTGCCTGCTGATGTCGCAGGGCTCTGCTGGGCGGAATCGAGCTCTCCGGAGAAACAGAAACGAAGTACTCACCCCGAAGTTCCTCACCCGTGTAACTGACCCAGGCTTCGGAGCCGGCTTTAACACCGACAACCTTAATAACCTTCCTATCGGTCCAGTACTTGAATATGAGCTGGTTCCATTTCCGCACGACAAGGGCCAAAGCATCGGCCACAACGTCCCTTCGCTCATCGGTCCGCAGGTTCACTGCCTGTTGGACCGTAAGTACCTCCGTCGCCGTCTTCGTCCGGGGCACGAATTCTCCGGCAATATTGACATTGTACCCCAGCGCCTCCCGCATATCTGCTCGGACAAACTCGAGCTCCTGCCTAAGAGACGGGGGTATTTGGTGCTGAAGTGGTTGAACGGCTACCCCTGGCTCAGAGTCCGTCCAAACGATAGTCGGAATTTCCTCCGCAAGAAGCTTCCCCGCTTCTTCCTGACTCATAGCACCTTTTTGCGCCAGAAATTTGAGCAACGACAATCTGCGATGACGCTGGATTAGCGTGCGGAGATCGTTCATCTCCGCTTGCTGAATGTCGATCACGCGCATATCGGAAATTCCGTATGGGCTTTTCGGGTCCTCGTTGAATACAATGAAGACGAATGGGAGGCCTTCTATCTGTAGATCGTCCTCCTCCGATAAAAGGAGGATACCGTCGCAAATGACGTGTATCATGCGGTTCTTGAAGTCCCTGATTTCCCATAACTCGACGAGCTGATCCTCATCCTCCGCCTCGACCTTGCTCGCTAACTGGGCCCTAGCCTTTCTATAATACTTGATGTCATCGACAATGTCCGCCAACGGCCGGACAACTCTATGCGCTATCCACGGAACGCTGTCTCTCCGTGTCCATCCCTTCGGAAGTACTACATCGCTCGGATGGACACGAAGTGCCCACGGCATGCCGGGCTTAACCTTAACGGTATACTCGACTTTCGTCCCTTTTTTCTCCCCGACCTGCGTTACGGTCTCGTAATCCTCATCGACTGCCTGGACAGGAATAAACCCGAATTCGCTGTCATATCCGATCTTCAAAACCCCGTAGCCGCAGATCAAAGCATCCAATATGGCCAGCTTCATCTCGCTCTTTAGCCCAAGCTCATCGATCAGCCAGTTGTCGACTGCTTCGAGGACGATGGCATGGGCAATGTATTCGCTCCTGCGCGGTGTCACCATCACTCGAGGATTACGGAGGTAAATGCGCGGGAGCATCGTCCTTAGGTAGCTGTAAGCTACGGGAACAGCAACGATTCCCTTTGGGAACTCGCACCGGTACTGTTTAAGCCACTCGTCCCACCGATCCTCATGGGCGAGCTTCCTTCGCCAGGCCAGCGCTTGACGAATACGGTCTTCCCATACAGACGTATCAGGCATTCGGGACCTCCACCCCAAGACTATTCAGCTCTTCGAGCTTGTCTACTATGCCGTTGAAAATATCTCCTCTGTACTGCAGATCCATTGTTGCCCGCCAGGAATTTATCTGCCGGTAGACTCTACGGGCAACCTCCCTAACCGTTGAGCCCCTGGCGGAGCTTTCTCCGACTACCCCGTCAACCCCAGCCATAACGACTTCACCATTGTCCTTAATATCGCTGACATCGGCCGGATGGAAATGCTTCCATCCCTCCTTCGGGACGACAACCGGAACAACGCCCTTCAATTCCTTGACTCCCACCTGGGTAACAGGCCAGGGAGGTAGACTCATTCTAACCGCTCCTCCGAAACTTGCGTTTCGGACCCGGAATTTCTTCAAGGCCCGAACTGAAAACAATTTCAGGTGCTCAACGAAATCTCCGCCGACCATCTCAAGCAACGCCTGAAGAGCCGGGTAACCGAACCGGCAGGTGAACTCAAGACCATAAATTCCGGAGGAATTTACGATGCAGTTTACGTCTATCGGTCCGCAGTATTTGCCCCTCAGCAGGTCTGCCAGAGGCAGAAGGACTTTGCGTACGATAGGGTCTTCCTCTGAGCAAAACCAGACGATGTTTCCCATAGCCCCTGTATTCGGGCCCTTATCTCCCTCCATAAACCTCTTCCGCTCAATCGTGTGATTGAACGGAGGGACGAACTTCTCCCCGTCGAACCAACCCTCCGTGGAAACCTCAACACCATCAACGAATTCCTGCAGAACGCACGGCCCATCCTCCTTTTCAGCCCATCTCGAGACAAACCTTACCAGATCGGAGCTGTCCGGAAGCATTGCAACATACGTGTGCGTCGTAGCCTTGTTCCCGAGCGGCTTGAACACCCACCTGCCGCCATTCCTAGTTACGAATTGGGCAGCATCCCTGTAGCTGCGGAATCCTCTGTATTTCGGCGCGATCCCGAGCTTCTCGAAAAGTTTCATCGCCTTCAGTCTGTTGAGCTCCAATTCGTCCCCAATCTCACCGCCCGTGATAACGGGCTTCCCAAACTCCATGAGCCTGGAACCTATGGAACCCAGACCCACCATATCGAATATGACGATATCGCTGTTCGCTACAGCCCGGTTGAGGTTTCCGCGGCCCTGAACAATCTCGATTCCATCGATCTCGGACAGAACTCCATCCGCCTTCCCAGGGAAGAATTCCACCTCATGCCCGTCTAAGTGCGCCCGCCAAGCCAAGAACGACGCGTCCCCGAACCTAGACCATATAAGTACGCGCATCAGTCGCACCTTCCATGGAAGATCCACGGCGTTGCCGGAGAGCTCCTGCCAAAGATGTCCTCGAATCTGACTTCAAACCTGAAGTCTCCCAGCCCCGGCGCTCTCTCCAGAACCTGGACCTCTTCACTCTTCCTCTTCAGTTTCCCGCCGTAAACGGATCTAAACCCGAATCCGGCCAAACAGAAAGCTATGACGAGGTCATCATGTTCCCCGCTCCCTTCATAACCACCGCTGTCCGTTTCCCGGAATTCCTTTAACTCCGCATACAGCTGCTCATGCCACACACCTCCGATGGAAGACAGGAACGACTGCCCGGCAGAGATCAAAAGGCCCTTCTTACGGCTTGTATACAGCCCGTACTCAAGCGCCTTTATAGTCTTGCCAAACTTGTCCCGGCGCTTGACGAACTCTCGCCACACCCGGTGCGTCGGATAGTCCTCCCTCAAAAGCTGGTCGAGAACCGCAATTCCGATGGAATTACGCTCGCACACAATATAAGCAAGGTTGAACATCCGTCCCAGCCGAGCCAGAAATGTCCCAGTATCGTGAGGACGGATGAAACGATCCCTCCCAACGCCAACTAGCATCGTCTCGCCCTCAGGCGAGACTCCAGCAATGACAATCGCCGTGTAATCGCCTCCGGTACCTCCGGCCGGGTCGCACCCAATAACGTAATCCCACCCATTCCTCGGGTGTCCTGATAGCACCAGGAACTCCTCGAAACCGAAAACCTCGTCCATGAAATCAATGGCCGGGGCAGACACAAGCTTAACATCAGGGAAAACGTTTCTCCCCGAGCTTACGAAGGCCTCCTCCGGAAGCATCGGATATTCCTGTTTAAAAAGCTCTACCTTGCCGTAGAAATCCCCTTCAATCTTGAGGCGCCGCCAGTAGAGCTGATCGCGTGACAAACCAAATTCCCTGGCTAACCTTTCCTCTTCTTCCGTGAGCTCGAAGTCATCCGGTGCCGTTGCCCTGTACTCCTCGAATATATGCCACGGATAGAATAGACCAGTTAAGGCCCTGCCACTCTCAGCTTGCTGCCACAAGCGGTGAAAGTAATTAAATCCGTTCGCAGTACTTTCCCAATAGACCACTCCATCCCTCGGCACCGCCTGTAACAGCCCGGCAACCAGCTCCTCCGCATTCGGCCAGAACGCGACCTCGGAGCAATGGAGCCGATGAATAGTATCCGACCGGCCAAACGCCTTCGATCCAGCCGTCCCAATGTAAATCGTGCTTCGAGTACTCGAAAACTCAACTTCGCTATCAGAGTTACGGACAAACTTCACGGGCTTAACTCCGTGCGCTTTTAGCTTCGCATTGAGTCTCTCCAGTATTGCGCGGAGCCGGCGCATCAGGCGGACGGTGTGGTCCTTGTCGTGTGCCACCATCACACACCGGACGTTATCGAGGGCCAGGCAGGTGCAGATGTTCTCGGCCATGATGTAGCTCGTTACGCCCATTTGCCTGGCCTTCAGAATCACAGTTCGCTTGCGTCTGTCCTTGGCCAGCCTAGCTTGAACAGCGTTCAGCCGAAATGGGACCCATTCGCCATTTTTCGAGACGATCTCAAGGAGACCCTCGATAGCTGCTCTGACATCAGGCTGGAACCTACTTAATCCGCTCATAATAAACTATGAATTCTCCTCCGCCCGCTTCCACGACAACCTTTATCCCGTCAACCGGCACCCCGAACGGAAGCAAAACCCCTCCGGAGCCTTCTCCAGTTGACAGCTGGAGCGGGGCTATCAGATCTCGCAGCCCATCAGCGTCCTGAACCCTAACTGTAATGCCAGTTCCATTCTCCCACGCCGTAATTCCTCTGAAACAAACCTTACTGTCTCCTGGAATCAGAACCGCTGTTGCGGTCCCCTTTACAGTCGAGATCATTACACCCTCCAATGATCCTTTTTATGACTACGAACAAAGTAGTAGGAGTCCTGCCACCGAGCTTGTTGACGTTCTCGAGAACACTCTGCGCCTCCACCGCCACGCAATAAGCCGTTGACAGATAAAACAAACCCCTATGCTTCACCTCCTCGAAAAGCATCAAATCCAGCAGCGCACCGCACGCGATAACCACGAAATACAGGAAGAGCTTCAACAGCCCTGCCTGCATCCGCTTCGAGGAAGTCGTCCCGGCGCGCCGTGCCACCATATAGCCTGTAATCGTGTCCAGCAGGAACATCCCGCAGAAAACCCACAAGACGATGTGTACGGTATGTGCAACGAACGACGTCAGCCCAAAGACCCATGTCAGCGAAACCTTAAACCAATCCGGAACAAGCTCACGCAGGTAATACTCGAACCAGCCAACCAGACCCACGTCAACCTCCCAAGCTCCGCAATCGGTCGTCGATTTCGTCGTGGTCCACAGCGTTGTCCTTGGCACTATCGAGCAGAACAGCGGCCAAGGTAATCAGCCATTCGTGTAAATCGTTCAGATACATAACAACCTGCTCCCTGAACGTGCCGAAGTCATCAGCCCATTTTGGCATGGCCGGGACAGATGGAATGCCAAGGGTGTACTTACTTCTCATTCACAAGCCTCCTTATAACACTGACAACGGTCTCCCCATCCGCCTCCTCCCGGGCCCTGGCCTCGAGTGCCTTCATAAACTGCTTGTAGTTCAGTAATCTCCCGAAAACATCAAGGAACATCCGCTGTGCGTGCATCCGCTCCTTAGGATCAGCCGATAGCAACGAATCCCGCAACGAAATCTCGAAATCCTCAAGCAACCTGGCAAAGACACCAACAACGGATTTTGTCAAATCTGTCCGGTCAAACTGGACAATCTCAGCCACTGCTAACCTCCGGAGTTAAATGTGATCCGGTACGTGAATTCGATGGAGTCTCCCGCGGCAACCGAGATACCAGCAAAAACACTTCTGTCCATCAAAACACCGCCGGTATCGGCATTGAACACCCCGTGCTCCGTTATCGTGTACGCCGCTGAATACGTGATCGTAGCGACGGTCTCGTACACGTTAGGAGCGTACTCAGCCTGAGTACCAGCTACTCTGGACTCTACTGGTAGCTCAAGGTCCGTGTCGGCAGCGCTTTCCGCGGTAGTCCCGGTGCCGGACTGATGGTACTTAAATCCTGTCAAGCTTCCGGTGCCCATCAACGCGTCAACAATTAAGGCTACGAATGCGTCCGTTACGACTCGCGTCGCTATGATACCCAGATCCTCAACCGCTCCGTCACCTCGGAACACCTTAGCACGAAGCTCAGCTTTAGCCGAAAGGACGTTCTCGTCCATCGGAACAGCTGGTTTCTTATGCATTCTACCCCTCCATGGTTTTGATATTACCTTAATTTCACGTTTCTTTCTCTTCACGGCACAACCCCTTTCTGACGTGACCCGATCATCTTATCTTCCCCTTTAAGCTCCTCTTGATCGTTTATCTGCACGCCATACGGCCTTACACTGCCCGTTAGGACTTTCTTCGTGAGTACAGACAGACTACCTGAGCTGGTTACGTCTCCGGAAACACTCCTTCTCCGGTCTGTCCGGAACAGCAAATCTCCAGAAGGCCCGACGGCGCCGGAAGGCGAGACCGTTGTGCCCTGGTAAGTCTCGACACTTCCCGTAGACGTTACCGAACCAGAGACACCCTTCACAATAGCCTTTATAATATCGCCAGCCAGCGTCAAATCCCCTTGCAGAGATTTCTTCGGCAGGCTCAAAGCAGACCCTTCGAGACTAACGGATCCACTAAGGGTTTCTCTGTACGTTATAGCTGTACCCAAAGATCCGAACAGGGAAACGGAACCACTAACTTCCTGCTGGTAAGTAGGCCCCGCCCCCAGATCCACCATGAACCAGGGAAAAGGTGTGAGAAAAAAGGAATATGGCTCATAGTGAAGGCGTTCTATTTCGGAATCTGTAAGAGCACGCTCAAAAAGATAAAAAAGGTATATAAAACCACGGTAATAACGAGTGGTCGAAACCTGCGGTTGCCCGCCTAAAGAATTATAGCTTGTAGTGCTATTAGGAGTCGGGTATGAACCGCTGTTTTTATTTACATTGGTGTATATGGTATATAACCCGTTTTTATTTGTAACAGAGCACGAAAATAGTCTATTCGTGCTAAGATAGTCACCATATAATGAGTACTTTGTCCCCGTGTAAATCCAAAGAACTAATCTACCATAATATACTAATAGTGAGTAATCTCTCTCTGCTCTCGGATGCCAGATAAATGCTTGATCGTCACCTCCTAGCCAATTACAAACGAAGAAGACAGACCATTCTCCGTCCGGATCTATTACGCGTTTTGATGGAGTGTACCTGGAATACGATTCTCCATCGAAATACAACCCATTGTAAAGGAGCGATGCATTTGCCTCAAGAATATTTACACCAGATGCATTCGAGAATTGTCTGTTACCTAAAGACTCATTGAACAAGAACGCATCACACAGCCCATCCGTAATTGGATCGCTCCAATCAATCTGGGCACCGAAGGGAGGTTTTTGTCTAGGGTTTCGCCACTTACGCCAGATTCTCATCATTGCCAGATGTAGGTCTTTAGTTTAGCCGCACTTACCGTGGCGGCATAAGAAGCGTCATTATTCTTGGCCCGCAGCTCGTAAGCACCAGCCTCAAGTGGGAAACACAGATCTTTACTTGCACCTCCTCCTTCAACTTCGAGTGTAAGGTACCTATTATCAGCCACTACCACATCAACCACCTTCACAAGGTAGACTTCAAGCCCCTCCGTGGAGGCAGCGTCGGTTGAGGTACTCACGACCAAATCCGCGCAAACGGCGTTATCAACCGTAATATCTGCTAGCTTGACATCAGCACCAGCAGCGACACTCGTCGTTGCTAAACTAATATCTGTCGGCGTCTGGGCGACCAAGCCTGCCATTATACACCTCCAAATACATCAGCTACTAATGCTTTTACATCTGTCTCAAGGTTCGACTTTAATATACCGATTATCTCTTCCGGATCCAGGGTACCAAACATTGCGTTCAGAACGGATACGTTATCCCTTGCCTGTACGAGGTATCTTTCAACTTCTCTCAGGATCTTTGCCTTCAGGTTGCTAAGAGCATCGGTGTCCATGATGTTCTGCCGAACAGTTATCACCTTCTTATCAAGAACCTTCGGAAGACCATCGGAATCAAGCTGATCTAGATCCACGAGCTGGAACTGTATATTTAAGGTAACCGTTTTACCGGACAGCGAATAACTTAAGGTGGTACAAATTAAATCAATATTCATTGCTCCCTCCCAGACCTATAACGGTCAAGAATAGCAAAGACTCTCTTTACGGCTCCGTCCAGTTTGTCTGCAACCGAGCTGCAGCAAGCTCCTTTTCTAAGCATCCTCGCGCACAATGCAACCTCAAGCATGGAATTCCTCACGACATGGTTAATCTCCAACAACACCTTCTGCAACCTTTCTTGCTCCGACAACCTTCAATACCTCCCTAAAAAGGACTGGACTGAACCTCCAGGCCTCGAGCCCTTTCGGAAGAACCCCAGCATCCTGAAGCACCTGTACACACCCCTCCGAACAGAAAAAGCTGCCCGGATCATCCCCGCACTTAAACACGAACCCGACGACACCACTTAAATCCCACGGAACCTTCTTCCCTGCAAGCCTCCTAAACCCCTCATCGATCCTCCGGGCCATCTCATCCGTTACATCAACTTCCCACTCTTCCCACGGCGTACCCGGCGTATGGTTACTAAAGTCCGACACGCCCCACCTCACGCCATCGTGAAACTTCCACGCCTCAATCAACTCTGAATCCCCGGCTTTATACGCAACATGGGAAATACTTGACCTCGTCCAGAATCGGATGAGCCTGGACAAAAGGCTGATACCCTTGAAGAAAACAAAACGCACGCTAGACATCAACCGTCTCTATCGGAACATGGTTGCTGTAAAACTTATACTCCCGGCGCACAAAGTCCATCATCTTTCCTCTAACCCTTATTCGAGCGTACGCCTTGAAATTTTTCCCAGGATCAGCCTTCGCCAGCGCTTCCGCTAAACCGAGCAAGCCCTCGAGAAACATCTCGTCGGCAAACAACGGATACCTCCGGAGCAAATCACCACCAGCCTTCCGGACAAAGGCAAACGGATCAAGCCCTTCCGGAAGTTTCATTCTCCATAACTACCTTTGCAGCCCTAATCACACCGTCAACCAACCCCACCCAAGCTTTCCGCTCCTCAGCAGAAAGCCAGTCATCGAGATCGAAAGTCACCTTCTCCGCTGCCATCGCCAAAACGGCATCAAGTACAGCCATCATAGCAGCTTTCACGTGATACGGTTTCCCCTCTAACATCCGTTGAAATGCCTTCTCCACTAACTCATGCACCTGACTCTCAAGAGTCACCTCATCAGACTGGAGCGCTTTTTTCACCTCTTCCATAGCCTCAATAAGGTCATCCGCGTATTCCGCTTTGCCATGGAGTAGCAGAATAACCGATGCCTCTATCAACTTACTAACAACCGCAGCATTCGCCACAACGGCCTTCCTGGTACCCTTGAACACTTTTCCCATAACACATACCTCCTTTATTCCTTATTCGTTAAAACCTTCCTAACAAAATCCAACGCCATATCCGAAATCCTCAGTTCCTCGAACTCGAGACCGGACTCCGTTTTCCAGAAATTCCAGAGCTCAGGGCTGTCATGATAATAATCGCTTCCATAAACGACCCGTTTTATACCGGCAGAAGCAATCGACTTAATACAATCCGGGCAAGGTTTCAACGTGCAGTAAATGGTCGCCCCTCCGAGCGGTATCCCCAGCTTAGCAGCTTGTAGAATAGCGTTGGCCTCGGCATGAACGGCCCGACAGTACCTGGCATCACCCTTCACCGTTTTCAGGCACTCCGGTTCAACCGGCCAATCAAACGGACAAACACCGAGATCGATGCACTCTTTCGTTGGGCACTTCTCCCAGCATCTGACATTGTCATCGCAATGCCACCTCCCAGGCAGCTGGCCATTGTACCCAGTAGCAAGTACCCTCCTATCCTTGACAATAACGGCTCCTACCTGCCTTCTAAGGCAAGTAGAACGCAATGACACTAGCTTAGCAAGTAGCATGAAATATTCGTTCCAAGGAATCCTCATAAGACCTCCTTCAACACCTCCTCAACAACCTGGGCGAACTCCCTAATCTCCCACTGCGCCTTCGGGTGCTTCCTCTTAGCCACAAAATCCTCCCAAACGAACCTCGGCCCGGAGGCCATGATAGTCGTTGCAACCCCAGCTGGAGTCACGAACCTGGCATCTTCCTTGGGGACATGGGCCTCAACAAGCACCCTATACACTGACAAAACTCTGTCACACGCGTCTCTCGCAACACGAGAAGTGCGTGCGCTCCTTCCGACACTTGGCGGTATAACAACATCGTCCACTTTCGTGTACCTATGGCTTCTTTGACTGAAATTCAGCCATGTATGCCGCACTAGCTGATGGGAAAAGATCCGGCTATAGCCGTGAGCTACGAATGAAAACCACTGCCACGGCTCTTCCCTAAGGAAGAGACAAAGAACACCCGATTCGGAGACCATATCTCCGGAATCAACAGGCTTCAATACTCGGCCATCTTTACCAATCCACCAAGCCTCTAAACTCGAATTCGTGCTCGTACAAGCGCGCCTGAGCACGATTTCGAAATCCTCTCCTTCCCAATTGAAAGCCTCAGCTACGTGACGGAAGTTAGCGCAGTAGTAGAGGCACCAATCATCATAAAATCCCCATAACTTATACAACATACGACCGTCAAAAGGAGGAACAAAAGGCTCATCCTCGTAACACCACCAAAACATCACCGGACTGTGCGCAAATACCGAAAAATGCCCGGCCTTATACAGTCGGTTAAGAAACGCCACCCGTTCCTCGGGGTCCACCACCCGCTTGTCGTTAAAAAGTAAATTAGCGGGATGGTCGTTACTGTAGCAGATCCTGGCTCCAAGGGCTGATAAAATCAGCCCATCATGAATGGGAAGACTACCGGCATTCTCCACAAACCAGGCATAACGATCCCTTGCCTGTTCCTGGTACTCTAAGAGAGTAACGAGCATCTAAATCTCCTTAACCGTCAAACTTGATCCCACACCCCTGGCACTTTTCTACGCCTTTCGGCGTGACACACCAACATCTCGGGCAAAACCACAAAGGCTCCACCGCCCCTACAGCACGTCGCGCCCTCCACCGCCTTATCGCCCTCGAGAGCGCTGGTCTCGAAACACCGAGCTCCTTCGCTATATCCGTAATCGTCGCTCCTTCAGCGAGCCTCCGGGCGACTCGCTCCATCACCTCGTCCGTGTACCTCACACTCCTTCACCTCCTCGTACGTTGTAAACCTGTAACCGCATCTCCGGCATTCTCTTCTCCGCCAGTTCCTGTTCGTCCTCTTCTGGTGCCTCTTATCCGTTACTCTGGTATCTCCCCCGCACTTCGGGCATATCACGGACGCACCTCCTCATCCATTCTTTCACGCTATCCACAACCTTACCAATCGTCTCCCTCCTACTCACAAACACCGCATCGCACATCTCGGCGACGGTCTGGGCCGTTATATCGGATTCATGGGCACCTCTAAAGGCGTCCCCGGACACAATCCCAACCGTATAACCTCGCCACACCCTGGACACCAACTCGAACTCGTTTATGAACCTCCCATCATCTATAACGACAATATCCACGTCCGAATCCAGATGCTTTACCAGCCGGGAATCCATCAGCCTAACCCAGAACGCCGGATCCCTCTGCCTGACCACGTCCGTTCCGAAAAACTGCATAAGCCACCTGTACGCGCTGCTAGCCGTGGTAACACCGGCTTGCAGCAGCTTCGCCAGGTCCCGATTCGACAATCCCGGAAGGCCATTTTTCAAGAGAAAAGAATCAAGCACGTTAATCTCGAGATCACGCGCGAAATCGAACTTATCCCCGCTCTTTTTGAGCCCCTCATCTCCCTTGCTGCCCGGAACCCTCATCGCCCTTTTCACAACGTCCTTCAGCGGAGCAGCAAAACTCTCAACAACGGCCCTGCACCCGCTATCAGACAATTCCTCGAGGAACTCTCTCGCCGCTGTGCTCTTCCCAACCCTCGACGGACCGAAAATCCCGATTAAGCGCATTCCAACCTCCGAGCGTTTTATACAAAACGTAACATATCGTTCAAGGCTTGTCAACCTTATTGATTTATGTTTTATTATATGGTATGCGGGGGGCGCCTGGTCCAATAAATTGGACAGTAATTAGCGCACCAGCAGACGGACCAACGCGCAGTGCGCGCTGTTCCCCATTCCGGCTTTCTGCTCAGCTGCGCTGGCTCAAGCTCTGCTTAATTATCCAGAGGATTTCCATGTCGACAGAGCGGAAGTCCTCTTCTGCTTTCTGTTGGAGGGATTTGAGGAGCTAGGGGCAGCGCTCGAAATTTACCGTGATGGTAAGTTTCACCGGCAGTCGTTTTTCCTTTTTCAGCCGGTCGTAGCACGTGCCACAGAGCCCGTAGCCCTTGATAAACATCTCCCGCCCGCATTCTTTGCAAACGCCTCTCTTGCTAGGCATTTCTTGCTTGACCTCCTGTTCTTCTGCTGCCCGTGTTGCCTCTGCGTCCTTGTTATTGCTTTTCATTTGCTCGAATTCGCAATCGAAGCAAACACCTGTTTCCATGCCCAAATAACGCTTTCTACCACACACAGGGCAGATCCCAACCGGCACTGTTTCGCTCCTAGTCTGTCGAGACGATTATAGTCTTTTCCTTTTGGCTGTCGTTTGCCTTATCTCTCATTACGATTTCGAGGAGTTTGAGGCCACGCTTGAGGTACCTTTTTATCTTCTCCTCAAGGGCAGGAACGTTTCTCCTCGAACGTAGGATAAAACTGACACTATATTCGTCGGAGCCATCTGCATCAGCTTCGAAACATCCGAATATCTCCATTACATCCATGCCGCCGCAAGCTCGGCTATCTTCTCAGCGCCAGGCACAGAGAGCCGATATATGTCATCGGTTACATTATAGAACATCTGGGACATTTCGTCAAGGGGAAACACGCGGTGGGGAGGTGTGTGAGTGGAGAGGGGGTCCCACTCGAGACGGGCGGCGGCTTTCGGGGTTAAAGCCGTGCGCGAGCTCGCGCCAAAACGCCCCTGAGCCCATACCAATTCCGCTACGCACGGAAACTATTCCGACAAGTTCTGAGCCAGTTTCTCCCACCTGGTCCTCTGTTGAACACCGCAACGTTTCCGAACCGTTTCTGTCCGTACATAGAAACTAACCGCAAACGAGACGGTCAATGCCCGCGCCAAAGATCCCTATATATAACGATGCGCAAACGGTGCGCATTATGTGAGCTGGAAACCAGCTCACATTACCGATCAACCGCACAAACAGTATGCATAGCATTATGCTTAGATTTTCTCCTTTTGTACGCAGCCGCTGAAGATATTTCCGTGAGGATCTGCGCTACCCGTTTTCCATCTATTTCCGCCAGTAATCAACTGTTATCTGCGATGCCACCCGGTACCTTATATTTCTAACAATCGTACAGTTTCTGTTTCT
>Ga0256914_1000648_pt1 | contig 33967 bp, 28 predicted proteins | sample HulkmetaG_FD_191571 | JGI IMG/M metagenome (GOLD analysis project Ga0256914, IMG submission 191571) | Hydrothermal chimney microbial communities from Main Endeavour vent field at the Juan de Fuca Ridge, Pacific Ocean - Hulk | ecosystem: Environmental > Aquatic > Marine > Hydrothermal vents ... | reverse complement strand
TAACCTCGTCCGGTATCTCGGGGATTTCTCCCTCGCCCATAAAGCCTTTAACAATCAACCATTGGCGTAGGTACTCTTTATCAAATTCCCTTTGTTTCTCCCCGCGTTCAAAGAGTTCATCATAACCTTCCTTAAACCAGTACCTACTGGAATCCGGGGTATGTAACTCGTCTATAAGGATGAGTTGTCCGTCACAAAGGCCAAACTCGTACTTTGTATCCACCAGGATAAGCCCATTGGAGGCCGCTATTTCTGTCCCTCTTTCAAATAACCTAAGGGCTGTCTCCCTTATTTCCTGCCATAAATCCTCGCTTACCACACCACGTTCAATCAATTCTTCCTCGGAAATAGGTTCATCGTGCACTCCTCTCTCCGCCTTCGTAGAGGGAGTAACTATCGGCTGCTCAAATTTCTCGTTAAAGCGCATTCCCTCCCTAAGTTTTATACCGGAGATAAGTTTGCCTTTAACATAGTCTCTCCACGCGGAACCCGTAAGGTAGCCCCTTACTACAACCTCAACCGGAATAACATCGCACTTCTTAACAAGTATCGAGCGCGACGTGATCTGCTTTTTCACATGATTCTCAATAATATCTGAGGTTTTATCGAACCAGAAGAGAGAAATTCTGTTCAACACCTCTCCCTTACAGGGAATCATTGTTAATACCCTATCAAAGGCGGAAATCCTATCCGTAGTGACAATCAAAAGTGAATCTCCGAGTTCAAATATGTCCCTTACCTTTCCACGTGTCACAGGATACGGAAGATTTATACTCTCTATCGTTTTGTCCAAATACCTGTATATATCTTCTCTCTTCATAACTCATCTCTGCTCTTTACAATTTTTGATATAAGTCCGTAATCTTTTGCCTCCTCCGCATTCATCCAAAAATCCCTATCGGTATCCTTTTCCACTTTCTCATAGGGCTGGCCCGTCTCCTGGGAGATCAATTTATTTATCTTTACCCTCAACTTTTCAAGCTCCCTTGCATGTATCTCTATTTCTGTAGCAACCCCACGTATACCGCTAAGAGGCTGGTGAATAAGATAGTGAGAATTGGGAAGCCCCACTCTATACTCCTTCGGGGAGGCCAATAGCACTATCGCTGCCGCACTGGCAACAAGTCCCATTCCCACAATGGTTACTCTGGGTTTTATAAACCTAATCATATCAAATATAGCGTATCCCGCATCGGCGTCCCCACCGGGAGAATCTATGAACAGCTTTATCGGATCATCACTCTCATCCTCAAGAAGAATTAACTGTCTCACAACTCTCTCGGCGAGTGTTTTATTTATCTCACCTGAGAGAAGAACCGTTCTTGTCTTAAGCATCCGCTGGGTAAAGAAGGACTCCTGTCCTCCCATACCCTCATTCTCACCCTCTGCTCTACCTCTCTCTCCGTATGTCAGCCTATCCACATAACTCAAGCCCTCAAAATTCATCCCAAAACCAAAGCTCTTGCTTTTTCCTCTCTTCATCACTAAAACAACCCCACTTTACTTTCAAAAATTTAACTCTGCGATATGAATATATATTTTGGAGAGAGAAATTTCAATAAAAAAGGCCGGAGTATTTAACTCCGGCCCTCCCGTAATTTAATCTTCCGTCCTCCAATAGGTACTGGAGGTTTTGGGGCGGAAGGCTCCCAGAAATGCAATATTATTCTACATCACCCTGCGCAATTGTCAACATAAAAGGATAAAATTCGTAAGATAAATACAAAGTTAAACAAAAATTCACTTCCCACTTGAATCTTAGCAAAATGAAAGTAACAATAGACAACAAAACAAAGAGAGGAGAGATACCAATGGAGGTAAAAATAGCTGTAATAGGGGGAAGCGGACTCTACAAAATAGATAATGCAAGCCTCATCGAAGAAATAGATGTTCCAACACCCTTTGGAATGCCCTCGGATCTCATATCCATAATGGACATAGGGGGAATAAAAACGGCCTTTCTCCCGCGACACGGGAGAGGACACAGATACACCCCAACGGAGGTGCCATCGGAGGCGAATATATGGGCACTAAAGTCTCTGGGAGTGCAACAGATAATCTCCATTAGTGCTGTTGGCTCTCTAAAAGAAAAGTACAAACCAGGCGACTTTGTAATTCTTGACCAATTAATTGACAGAACAAAGAGCAGAGCTAACAGCTTTTTTAGAGAGGGTATAGTGGGGCATGTCCAGTTTGCAGAACCATTCTGCCCGACCATGAGAGAAAAACTCACAGAAATCCTAACTGCCCGCTACAGTAAAAACCAAGAGGGAAGAACCTTCCATAAACAGGGAACACTCGTGGTAATGGAGGGGCCTCTCTTTTCCACCAAAGCAGAATCAGAGCTCTATAGAAGCTGGAATGCAGACCTTATAGGAATGACGGCCCTTCCAGAGGCGAAACTCGCCAGAGAGGCGGAGATATGCTACGCCACAATAGCAATGGTGACGGATTACGATTGCTGGCATGAAGAGAAAGAGAGTGTAAGTGCAGATATGGTTATGGAAACAATGAACAAAAACATACGTGCCGTTAAAGAGATACTACCAGAGGCCATAAAAAGTGTAACCTCAATAGCAGACTGTTCCTGCCGTCACGCTGCGGAGAATGCCATTGTAACAGAGCCCTCATTAATCCCCTATGAAACGAAGAGAAAACTCTCGCTCTTCTACTCGAAATATTGGGACTAAAAAATATTGGGGCTAGTTCAAATTAATCTCGCCCAAATTGAGGGGAAAGCCCGGGGTTTTTTCACACTCGAGTCTCCCGTTATCCTCTCTAACCAATAGCCCCTCAACTCCCTCTCGCTCAAGAAAGCTAAGTCCCTCACTGTAACCAAGAACAAAAGCGGCTGTAGAAAGGGCATCTGCCCTCCTACATGAGGTATCAATCACCGTAACGGAGACCACATCGCGCGCCGGATATCCCGTTCTCGGATCAATAATATGGTTATACCTAATCCCATTTTTAACAAAATACTGTTCGTAATCCCCGGAGGTAACAATAGACATCCTTTCCCCTCTCCTGCCAAACGGTATAATTGCAAGAAACTCATTTAACCTCCTCGGATGCCTTATTCCAATGCGCCACTTCCTATCAATTTTTAAACCACTCACCAGGATATCTCCCCCTGCCTCTATCAAAAACTGATCGTATCCTAACCGATTAAGGTAATCGGCAAGCAAATCAACAATTTCACCCTTAGCAATTCCTCCAAGATCAAGTCCAAAGCCCCTGGGCAATATAACCAGGGCCCTATTTCCATCCAATTCTTTAATACTAACCTGTTTATAATCCACGTAAGCCCTGGCAATTTTTATCTCTTCACGCTTAGGCAATCTCCCCCCCTCATCAAAATCCCACAACCTGGTAAGTGCCCAGATTGCGGGGTCAAAGGCCCCTCCACTCTCCCTAGCAACCCTTAAGGATTCTCTAACTGTATCCAGCAAATCACCGGACAATACGGCTCGCCCTACATGGTTTAACTCCCACAGGGGGCTGGTTTTTAATCTATAATCAAATACGCTTACCTCTCTATCCACAAAGGAAAAAATCTTACCCCACTCCGGCTTCTTTTTTGCCACCACTATAATGCTCATCGGAACATCCTTCAAAAACCCTCGTTCTTTAAATGTCCGTTCTTTACAGCCGGAGAGTAAAATCATAGGCAAAAACAAAACAATGACCATAAAATGGCCTCTCCGTCTCACTCTTAACATCAAAAAATCTCCTACCAATCTCCCTTAAGTTTTTTAGTTTTACCCCCAATTCTACAAATCTTCAACCCTAAACCAGACCATAGAATCTTCTCCAGAATCTTATGTGACAAACTCAAAAATATATGTCGAAATATGTTGATTTCTCCAATAATTTAAATAATATTTACTGTGTATGTCCGAGGAAGCAATAATAAAAGAGTACCTGCAACTTTGTGATACTATCCAAAACTCCGAAGATACCACTACCAAACTAAACCAATTCGCGGAATGGATAAGAGACCACTTGGAAATTGCCCAGGTTGTTATAACTCGTTTTGCCCGGATCAACGACAGATGCTATGGTATTATGGAGGCCAACGTTGTATCAAAAAACGAACATGACAAATTAATAGAGAACGAACCAACCGTGTCACTAAAAAAATTGTTAGAGACAACCCCACCTACCAAAATCAAGATCCTTGAACACGATGAGTTAGGATTAATCAACGTAAATATCGAAAAACCGGAGATACGAGTGGTCTACGTACCGGCAGTTTCTGAAAGGGGAATTCCCCTGGGTGCTATTTTCATAATAGACGAGAGGGGAGAGGGAATTCTAAAAAATCACTACCTTACCCTCAAACTTTTAGCATTCAAACTTAAAGACCTTCTCGTACGAGATACCGATAACATATCATCGGACAATTTAAGTCTCAAAGAGAAACGCCTCAAAGATTTCTTTCTCTTAGGTGAGAAACTCTCTCTTCCCGTATATGTAACCGATATAGAGGGCAACTTTCTCTATCTTAGCCCCTCCTTCACAAAGCTAACAGGCTATAGTAGCCCTTTCGAAATAAAAATATTGGGGAAACTATTTGACGACCCTGAGGAAAGAAAACGCGAGATAGAACTAATACTGAAACGAGGAAGCATCAGAAACTATCACCTAAGAATAGTATCAAAATCCGGCGACAGAAGAGACATTCACGACACAGCCACACTGGTTGACGGACAAATCTGGGGAATATTCTTTGACATTACAGACTTCGTGCGTCAGAAAAAAGAGCTCTCCGATACCTTGGAGATGCAGGAATTCTTAAACGATCAGATATTCAAAACTGTAAACCTCCTCCAAAAGACCCAGATAGCAGCGATAAAAACCCTGGCAAAATTAGCAGAGTTTAGAGATAGGGAAACGGGTAATCACCTTATGCGAATGAGTGAATATGCCTCGACCCTTGCAGAGGAGGTTTACAAGAGGGATCCTTATCCCTTCAAAATTTCCAAAGAGTATCAAAAGGATATTTACCTCTCCAGTATGCTCCACGACATAGGAAAGGTTGGGGTTCCGGATAACATACTTCTAAAACCGGGGAAGCTTGAAAAACATGAGTGGGAGATAATGAAAAAACACACCATATGGGGTTGGGAAATCCTCAACGAGGCAGATACAGAATTAGGGGAACAATCATTTCTCACACTTGCTTCGATTATAGCCCTTCACCATCATGAAAAGTACGATGGAACGGGTTATCCCACAGGTTTAAAGGGAGACAAAATTCCACTAAGTGCAAGAATAACCACGGTCGGTGATGTATACGACGCACTAACCTCAAAGCGCCCTTACAAAGATCCATGGCCCCACGAGAAAGCGGTGGAGGAGTTTAAGGCACAGAAGGGGAAACATTTTGACCCCATCCTTGTAGACATTTTTCTTGATATTGAAGATAAATTCGCACAAATTAAAAAGAAACTCTCCGATTAAAGAGGTTTATAAAACATGAAATCAGCCTTTATAGCTATAGTGGGAAGACCATCATCCGGCAAGTCATCATTTTTAAATGCAGTCTGCCGGGGAAAGGTCTCGATTGTCACCCCGGTACCACAGACTACAAGAAACAAGATCAGAGGGATATACACAGACAACAGGGCTCAATTTGTCTTTATAGACACCCCGGGGTTCCATCTCTCCGAGAAAAAGTTCAACCTTCACCTGACGAAACTTGTAGAGGAATCATTTGAAGAGGTAGATATTCTCCTCTACATGATAGACATTTCTCGCCCGCCAGGAGAAGAGGAAAGCAAAATTGCGCAATCTGTTTCCAACTTTAAGGGAAACAAGGTTATAGTTTTCAACAAGATCGATATTGAGAAAAACTACATAGCTGAACATGAAATTACGGTAAGACGCTTTATAGGAGAGGTGCCAATATTTAAAATATCTGCACTAACAGGAGAGGGATTGCCCCAACTGCTGGAATACCTCACAGACATAGCCCCGGAGGGAGAACTCTACTACGACCCGGATATCTACACGGATCAGGAACCCTCATTTAGAATATCAGAGATAATAAGAGAAAAGGTTATACTGGAAACGAGAGAGGAGATACCACACTCGATCTATATAGAAATACTCGACATGGAGATGAGAGAAGAGCAGAACCTCTTATGGGTCAGGGCCATAATATACGTCGAAAGAGAATCCCAAAAGGGAATAATAATCGGACAGGGGGGGAACAAGATAAAATCAATAAGACTCGCAGCAGAGAGAGACCTAAGAGAGATATTTCCATACAGGGTAAAACTTGATCTTAGGGTTAAGGTAAAGAAAAAGTGGAAACAAAACGAACAGGTATTAAAAAAGCTAATTTTCTAACAGCTCATTTTCCAATATATTAACAGAGATGACGGTAAAATCGAGAAAAAACGTTATAATATTTGGACTCTCTGTATCCATAGGGCTATTTTTCCTCTCGGTGTGGGGGCTTTACCTTATCTATACCTCAAAAAACGAATTTGAAAAATTAGTCCAACTCCTCCCTAATTTCAATCCTTTTCAGATACAGGGAGCAAAAGGAACTATCATTCTCTACCTTCTTGGCCTTCAATTGATAGTCCTCATAGCAGTATTAATTGCACTCTACCTAACTCGTATATACAAAAAAACAGAATCACCTGAAATATTTTTTCTAATATTCTTCGTTATCTCACAATCTTTCGAATCGTTAAGAATACTTGACTCCCTTACCTTCCTCTCTAACAGCCCATACTACACAGGGATGATTATTACAAGAAGTATCTATTTCGGGAGGATTTTTTCCCTAATAACCCTACTTCTAGTAAGTCTCTACCTAACGGGTTTCAATTACAAACACACATCTACCCTTCTTTTAACCTCGCTATTTATAGGTTTATCACTAGCGATTATCATTCCGGTAGATACTACATCCTTCACCCCCAATCTTATATTTAAAATAGGGATAGAAAACAACCGAACCTTCTTTTCAATCAGCCTTTATCTCTTAATTTCACTCAATTTTTTAATCGCCTACCTCAAAAATAAGAATCGAAAGCATATGAGTATTCTATTCTTCTACATGTTGATACTCGGGGGAAGCATCTTATACGGACAATCGAAAAACATCCTCGATATATATATGTCGATTCTTCTTTGCAGTATACCGGCTTTACCTATGGGAAAAGCGATTGAGAAAATTTACCTCCCAATATAACCTCTATGCAACATGAACACAATACGAGTATTTCACTAGATATGGATAGCCCATCCCTCGACAGCTCTCATCGCCTCCATTACAGCCTCTGAGAGAGTGGGATGCGCATGAATCATATTAGCAATATCCTCAGGCAACAACTCTGCCGTTTCAGCCAGTAGAATTTCGTGAATCAACTCCGTAGCCTCAGCTCCCACAATATGAGCACCCAGAAAAGCCCTTGTTTCTGGATCAATCAACACTTTAACCAGTCCCTCCGGTTCCTCTATCGCTACGGATTTCCCGGCTCCCCTATAGGGAAAAGTTGCCTTTTTATACTCCACATCCCTCTTCTTTAGTTCATCCTCGGTATAGCCAAAACTCGCAATCTGGGGTTGTGTATACACGCCAGCCGGTATCTTTAAAGTGTCAATTCTCTTTTCCACCTTGCGGCCTGCAATATGTTCTACAACCATCTCTCCCTCTTTAGAGGCCACATGGGCAAGGAGGGGAGTATTAACGACATCTCCAATAGCGTAAACACCCTTTACAGATGTTTCGTAATAATCACCAACAGGTATAAACCCTCTCTCGGTAGTAATACCAAGATTTTCAAGCCCAATGCCATCCGTGTTGGGAGTCCTTCCAACAACAACAACAAGCTTATCAGCCCTCAGAACCTGAGAGGTTCCATCCTTACCCTCCACCGCAAGTTCCACAGAGCCGTTTTTTTTGGAGAGAGATACCGCTGTGGTAGAGGTAAACATCCCTATTCCCCTTCGCCTAAAACTCCTGGCAAGAATCGCGGTAACCTCTGAATCCTCAAGTGGAAGAATACTACTCATCATCTCGATGATCGTTACTTTTACACCAAAGGCATTCATAATATGTGCAAATTCCACCCCAATAGCACCGGCACCAAGTATTAATACACTGGTGGGTAATTCCTCCAACATAAGAACATCGGTGGACGACAAGACATACTCGCCATCAAACTCAAAACCGGGTATAACCTTTGGACGCGAGCCAGTGGCAATTATTAGATTCTTACCCACAATTTCATCCCTACCGTCCACCAAAATCGTACCGGGTTTGATAAGTTTTCCCTCACCCTCTATTAGAGTCACATCATTCTTCTTTAAGAGATACCTCACGCCTTTAGAAAGGGTATCAGCAGCCTTCCTGGACTTCTTAAAAACCTCACTATAGTTAAAACCACTCCTATCAATCTTAAGACCCACCCCCTCAAGGGTATGAGCAGCCATATATTTCTCTGCCTGGCTTATAAGGCTCTTAGAGGGAATGCATCCAATATTCAAACAAACCCCACCCGGATTTCCCTTTTCTATAACAGCGGTCTTTAATCCCAATTGGGAAGCCCTGATACCTGCCACATATCCGCCAGGTCCTGCTCCTAAAATCACCACATCATACATCTCTTTCATAACTTTAAACCCCAAATCTAGATTTAATTCCTGTATATTTTACAAATCCTTTCCGTTAAATCAACACGAGTCAATCAATCTGGACTAATCAATCCGTAACATCACCTACTACTTCATCAACAATCCCAAAACTCAAATCAGTAACACCCGGGACAAACTGGAATGTTTTTAATCCAACCCTTTTGGCTCCTTCAATGTTAACACTACTATCGTCAATAAATAGGGTATCACCTGCGCTTGTTTCCAACCTCTCCACGCAGTACCTATAAATTCCCTCCTCCGGTTTAATCATCCCAATCTCAAATGAAAAAATGATCTCATTAAAAATCTCTACTATATCGCCATGATACTCCCTAACGTATCTGCCCATATCCCGAGGCATATTCGAGAGTATGGCAATCTTTATTCCCCTATCCCTAAGAAGACGAGCAAAACTAACACTCCTGCGATTTATTCTTACCCAACTATGTATATCCTCGAAGATAAGGGCATCGTAGAGGGGAATAAAATCTTCAATCCGGGCCCGGCTATGACCAAGTACGAGATTCCAATATTCTCTCCCGTCAATTACTCCCCTATCGTACTCACCCCGAAACCTTTCATAACGCTTTCTAAACTCATCCATAGAAAGCCCGCTCAACTTTTGCATATTGTTTACCCGCCTCTCATCCTGGGTAAGGGTAAGAACCTGACCAAAATCAAAGACAACAGCTTTTAACACTACTAACCCGTTCCTCCCGTCATTATCCGTACCACTCTTATCCACGAATCCGCCTCGTCCCGAGTAACAGGTTCATTCTTAAACCTGTAATCCTGTTTTCTTATAAATTCCTCCACATTATTATAGAGATGCCTTAACTTCTCAACCTCTACCCCAACAAAGTAATCTCGCCTTTCAGCATCCTCAATTCTGGATAGCACAAGTGTAAAATGTTCGACACAAACCCCATTGGAGGATTCAAAGGCTTTCCTCATGTCCCCATCATCAAGAAAGTAGATAAAGGTATCAACATACCTCTCTATGGCGTTACGTTCGAACTCACAGGCAGGACACTTGGAATGGTTACTCCACCTACTTATCTCTTTCAACAACTTTTCATTATCGACCCGAGAAACTCTCACCGCAGATAGTAGCTCCATAAAATTCTTCAACTGTTCCCTATAAATTATTCCTATTCCAAGAGCTCCCCCAAGCGAGACAAGCTCTTTTGCATGTTTCTTACAGAAGCCGTGAGCCTTCTTTAACTCTTTTCGCACCCCTCCATCGTTCACCTTCTCGTACAACAGAGCATCCAGATACTTATGAGAGCTCTTGGCTGCCAAACTACAGAAGGGACACTCTCTCGCATTCTGAAATTCCTCAAGCACATTAAAATAGGTAGTGTGTTTCTCGAATCGTTTGCCTCTCAAAGTGCTGCCTTACCTTGTACCCCGCCTTAGCGAGTTGCCGTTTTAATTTTTAGCCCAAAAGTTCGCCATATCGAAAGCATAATAACAATTAGGAGGAGAAGAATAAAGAGGAAAGCCCCCCTTAATCCGATTTTCATCGCAATAATCCCGATTAACAGGGGAAAAACTATTCCTCCAAAGGAGAGAGAGGCAAACAGAAGTCCGGTAACAACACCCGGATTTTCCGGGACAGCCTCCGTTCCGTAAGCCATCAACATGGGAAACACGGGTGACAAGCCAAAGCCGTAAAGCACGATAAACAGAAGTTTTAGCCAAACCAGATCAACAAGTAAAAACCCAATAAAGGATAGTAAGGAAACAATAGGTAGATTCTTTAAGAGCCACTTAGAGGAGAACCGTTTCAACAAAAAAAGCCCGGCAACTCTCCCGACGATTACTCCCCCAATATAAAACAATACAACGGCACTCGAGAGCGTAATATCCAGAGCCAATTCACTCCTGGAATACTCAGCCAACCAGTAGGAAAACCCAAAATCTGTTCCCACGAAGAGAAACATCAGGATAAAACTAAACAGAACCTGCCTATTTTTAAAAACCGTAACTACTTTTCCGAATCTGCCCAATTTAGCTCTAACCTCTCCTATCCTGTTACCAGCGACAGAACTACCCCCGGCACTTCCCACCGTTTCTTCATCCCTCCCCTTCTCAATGCCCCCCCTTATAAAAAACATTCCTACAAACAGCACTCCCCCTATCAAAGCCGCTTCAATAAAGGCAAGCCTCCATCCCCTACCTACAGTATAGTTTACAGATATCATAAGTGGTGCAACAAAACTCCCCGATGCGGCAAATATCGATTGAAGGGTAAGATTTGTTTCTCTCTTCTCGGGATACCTCTCGAGTACCATACCCTGTCCCACAGCTCCTATGGGGCTTCCCAAAATACTAAGAAGTAATAAAGCAAGAATGAAATACAAAAATGAAGGGGCAACGCTCATTAAAACAAGGCTTCCCATAAGGAATACCGAGGAGAGAAGAAATATTAACCTCCTGTCAACAAAATCGGAGAGGATACTTCCTATGGTAGTCCCAAACAATCCGCCAAACGAGATAACGGAAAAAAACATTCCCGCTTTCGCGTAGTTTATCTGAAGATCCTTTATAATCCCGGGTAAAGCCGGGCCCAGAAGACCCAATATGAGAACCCATAAAAAATTAGCGCCAAACGCTATAAGTCTCATGCCCTATTTAATACCAAAACCGGCAAGAAAATCCACTGCTCTATCCACGCTCCAGCTATCATGTACTATTCCGCAAACAGCCTCCACCATTGCCTTTGTATCCCTCTGTTGCCATATATTTCTCCCTATGGCAACCCCTCTTCCACCAGCCTGCAGGGACTCGTATATCTCTCTAAGCACTACCTTAATATCACTGGTCTTCTCACCACCCAGTATCAATATAGGCGCTGGACACCCGTTTACTACCTCCATAAACTTCTCAGGGCTACCCGTATAGTAGGTCTTTATTATATCGGCCCCTATCTCCTGAGCAGCCCGAGCTGCCAATTTTATCCCATTTTGATCATTGGGTTTGCTAATGCCATTACCCCTAGCCATTACCTCTATCATAAGGGGCATTCCCCATCTTTCACAGGCATCAGCAACGAGGGAGGCCTGTTTTATAAATTCCCCCTCACGCTCATGTCCGAACTTAACAGTAACAGCCACCCCCGAGGCTCCGTAGAGTAGCGCTGTCTCCACCGATGAGATCATCTCCTCCTCAAATCTCCCCCCAAGAACGGTAAAGCCCCCGGTAAGCCTTAAAATCAACCCCGTGGTTCTCTCCCATAGGCCCTCCGTTGCCTTAACAAAACCCCTGGTGGTTAGTATTGCATCGGCTCCACCCTTTATACAGCTCTCCAGTACACTCTCCGGTTTCTCAATTCCCTCAATAGGGCCTGCAATACCGCCATGGTCTATAGCAACTACCACAGCCCTCCCATCGGACCTACGAAAGATCGAATTATACCTTATGGATTTTCCTACTGTCATAATTCCTCCTTACTCTTTATCATCCTCTCTAACCCTGGGAACCTCCACCCTGGAAATATCTGCAAAAATATCTCGCAAAGCCCTATAAGATTCCCTATACACTTTAAACAGGTCCCCATAGAGCCCCCTTAAGCTCTCATCCGGTTCGAACACCCTCTTAACTCTAAAAGATTTCTCAGAGGCCTCCCTCAAACTTGCATACACTCCCAATGCTTTAAGGGCTACGGCGGCATCTCCCTTCAACTCGGCATCACTACACTCGGGGAGTACTATATTTTTGCCCGTGATATCCGCCTTAATTTGATTCCACAGGGGACTTCTGGCCTGCCCGCCTGTTACCCGGAGATCCTCTATCTTAAAACCGTTTTCCTCCATTATTGAAAGCACGTCTCTAATTGCAAATCCTACCGATTCCACGATGGCACGCATCATTTCTCTTCTACCGTGCTTAAGAGAAAGTCCAATAAACACACCCCGCGCATTAGGATCCCATAAGGGGGAACGTTCGCCCGAGAGATAGGGCAAAAACACAAGCTTGTTAGCCCCCGGTTCTACCAAACATATATCCTCAAAAAGAGTCTCATAATCCAGCTTTCCTTTACCCGTAATATTTTTAAACCACTCAAGAGCCTTCCCGGAGGTAGATATTATCCCCGATATGTTGTAGTAACCCTCTATTATATGGGGAAGAGATAGCAACCTCGTATCACTAATTCCTCTAAGAGAACATAAGTTCACACCCTCAGAGGTACCAGCCCTATCACATACCCTACCCGGAACAACAGTTGCCGTACCGAGGAGAGACATTACAAAATCAGGTCCACCGGTAATAACCGGAACCCCGGCGGGAATCCCAAGAGAATCCTCCGCCTTCCTCCTCACCTTTCCCATTATATAACCGGGCTTAACAAAGGGTGGAAACTTAGAGAGATCCAGCTCTAATCTTTCCAGAGCCTCCTCGGTCCATATGTATCTCTTAAACGCCGGAGAGGGAAGAATTGTATTGGCCTCACCTGTAAGAAAGAAATTGACAAACTCAGGGCAGTGTAAAAAATGGAGGGTTCTGTCGTAGACATCACGTTTGTTTCTATACACCCAGTATATTTTGGGAAGCGCAAAGGATGGATCTATATTAAAACCAACCACCTCAGACACATAGGAAGCCTCCTCTACAGCCCTCCTGTCCATCCAGGTTATGGCAAAATCCAACGGCCTTCCGTCCCGCCCTACCGGTACAACGGTAGGCCCGTTACCGCTTACCACAACAGCATCGATTTTACTTCCCTTCGTTACCCCTAACTGAGGATTGATTAACGCTATAGCCGAAAGCCAGGAGTTGGGGTCACACTCATGATACACCGGATTCTCTGCCTTAAGAAGCCTAACCGGTACATCGGCGGCGGACATAAGTCGCCCCCTGCTATCAAAGAGAGCACCCTTTACCGTTGTGGTACCCACATCATAGACAAGTATCATCCAACACCCCAACAATCTTAACTTATTCAAACATTAACTCACCAGTAGAACCCTCAAGGTATCCGCTGACATTGCCCGTTTTATTCCCTCTTCAGCCCTATCAAGCGGGTATGTCTCGCTTATTAAACTCTTAACATCTACCTTCTTGAAGGATAAAAGTCTTACCGCCTGGAGAAAATCGTGTTCGGTTCTTCCCTCACTCCCCGTTATAAGCTTCTCAGAATGATGCACGGAATTGGCATCTATAGGAAGCGATGGCGTATCGGAATACGAGGTATATATATTTAGTCTTCCAACCTGGGAAATAGAATCGAGTCCCGTCTTTAATGCCACATGAGCGGGGGTTGTCACAACACAAGCATCCGCACCCAGACCATCAGTAAAATGCTTTATCTCTCTGGGAACATCCACCCTGTTGGGATTAAAAACAGCAAATGCCCCGAGTTTCTTTGCGATCTCGAGTCTATTATCATCCACATCCGAAACAAAAACCCTGGCGCCCATGGCATTGGCAACCTGGACGTGCATTAGTCCCATGGGCCCAGCACCTATTATCAGAATATCCTCTGCGAGTTGAAGATTTATCTTCTTAAGCGAATGGATACAGCATGCAATGGGCTCGGAAAATGCAGCCTCTTCAAAGGAGAGAGAATCAGGAATAGCAAAAACCTGCTTGGCCTTTACTATGATGTACTCTGCAAAACCGCCAAGAACACGTTGTCCCTTCTTAAACCTATTGATACACTGATTCGACTTCCCTATCCTGCAGAAGTAACATTCCCCGCACCTGTTTACCAGATCAAGGGCAACCCTCATCCCGGGTTTAAGATCGGAGATAACCCCATCTCCAACCTCAACTACCTCCCCAGCGGCCTCGTGGCCCGGAACAAGCGGGTAGAAAATCTTCATTGTTCCGGCATAAAGCCGTTGCTCCAATGTGCATATCCCACAGGCTTTTACCTTAACGAGAACCTCACCGTACCCGGGAAGTGGCTTTTCCACCTCCCTTACCTCTATGTTCTCCGGTCCCAAAAGATATACAGCCTTCATTTATCTCTCCTCCCCTATCCGGGCAAATTCGCAGAAATCCCTGTACTCACAGGTTTCACACTCACTCCCGGGACAAGCATTAAAATTCTTTACACTTTTAAGCTGCTCTATATGCCATTCAAGCTCCTTTATATACAGCTCTATCTTCTCTTTCCTCCTAATAGCCTCATCCAGCTTCTCTCTATAACTTGCGATTAGCCTGAGCCTACTCTTCTGACCGGTAGGATCCTCACGCGAGAGATCTATAATTTCCTTTATCTCGCTCAGAGTGAGGCCATAGCTCTTTAACTGCTTTATTCGCTTTAAGAGTATAAGGTCGCTCATCGTATACTTTCTATGAGAGGAACCCTTCCTCTCATGGGGACTTAAAAGACCCAACTCCTCGTAGTACCGTACGGTCCTAACCGTTACCCCTGCCATTTTCGCTATTTCACCTATTCGCAAGAACTCTCCCGACTTAATAGATCTAATATTCATACCTATCTCTAACACTCCTTCCTATTCTCTCACAGTTATCTCACAAAATCCCCATACACACGAAATCCCCATGATTTTTTCATAAAATCCCGCAAAAAACTCCACAAAAACCCATCTCTAAAAATTACCTTGCATAAATCTTACGTTATACGTTATAATTATTTTAGGTAAGATTTGTTGATATGTCAAGCAACCCTACCCGCAAGTTTATCTTACCGTATTGCTACGAATCAAAGCACACTGCCATTGGAGGTAGTGAGACACCATGAGAGTGCCCGATAGGGAAAAACAACCCTATTTTAAAACATATGAGAATTGAATTGCTTAGGAGAATATGCATAATTAATGCATACAGATATTTTAATTTATAGTAGGAGGTGTTTTTTATGAAAACAACCCAAAAAACAACCGGCAAATCTACGACAGGTTTGTCCGCGAGTTTGTTCACCATAAGGCGATTTTCTATAATCTTCATTACAACTGCCATCATGCTTTTCTCCTTTAACCTTTACGCAGGCGGACAGAAGGAAAAAGCCACAGGCGGAAAGACAACAGAAACAACGGCAAAAAAGATAACCAGCATTGCAGTATTCGTCCCCGGTGTTGTAGCGGGAAGCCCCATATACGAGCAACTTGTTGCAGGAGCTAAAAAGGCTGCCCAGGAGGAGGGCAATGTAACGGTAAAGATTGTAGAGGGGGGATTTAATCAGGCCGAATGGCCAGACAAGATTACCTCGCTGGTTGCAACGGGCCAATACGGAGTATTGGTAACATCAAACCCGGCAATGCCCCAGATATGCGCCAACATTGCCTCCAATTTTCCCAAACAGAAGTTCCTCTGTATGGACGGATACCTAGAGGGCAATCCACAGATTCATACAGTACTCTACAACCAGATTGAAGAGGGCTACCTCGTAGGCTACCTTGCAGGACTTGTGACAAAGAGCAAGATGAAGGGAGCAACACCGGACTCGAAGATCGGAATGATTGTAGGGCAGCACTATCCGGTACTGGATAAAATAATCCGCCCGGGATTCGAGAAGGGTATAAAAGCCTCATGTCCGGACGCAACACTTGACTTTAGGGTTGTAGGAAACTGGTACGATGCAAATAAGGCCGCGGAACTCGCCAATAGTATGTTCTCCGCCGGGGTTGACGTAATCCTCCCAATAGCTGGCGGAGCCAATCAGGGTGTAATTAAGGCGGCAAAAGATAAGGGGAAATACGTTGTTTACTTTGATAGCAATGGCTACAACCTTGCCCCCGGTGTAATACTTGGGTGCAGCATACTAAGACAGGAAAAAGCCACATACGAAAGGGTAAAAGCAGCTATTGAGGGAAAACTTAAATACGGCGAGGCCGAAATTTTGGGGATTAAAGAGGGATACGTAGATTTTATAGATACCGATCCCCTCTACAAAAAATCCCTACCTCAAAATATAAGAGACAAAATGGCGACAATGCTAAAAGAGTTTAGAAGCGGTAAAAAGAGTTTCAATGTCCCCAAACTATAGATAAACCAGACTAATCACCAACAAACCGTGTGAGAGGTGATACAACTGAGATGAAGAGCATTCAAAATCCCCTCCTACTCATGGAGGGGATTACAAAACTGTATCCCGAGAACAGTGTACTCGCCAATGACAACGTACACTTTGAGGTCTTAGAGGGAGAAATACACGCCCTCGTAGGGGAAAATGGGGCTGGTAAAACCACCCTAATGAAGATTCTCTACGGTCTTCAGAGACCGGACAGAGGGAAAATATACTACAAGGGGAAAGAGGTTCATATAAAAAATCCCACGGATGCTCACCGTCTCGGGATCGGGATGGTTCATCAACACTTCAGACTAATAGGCAAATACACGGTAACGGAAAACGTAATCCTGGGTCGCGAACCGAGAAGATACGGAATGCTAATTGACAGAAAAAAGGCAAGAAAGAGTGTAATAGAAACAGCCAGAAAATACCAACTGGAAATCGATCCGGATGCCCCTGTTTTTAAACTTTCAATCGGACAGATGCAGATAGTTGAGATACTAAAGATTCTCTACAGAGAATCCGATTTCCTAATCCTTGACGAGCCAACATCGGTGCTAACCGAACAGGAGATAAAGAGACTATTTGAAACACTAAGGACCTTAAAACAGCTCGGAAAAACTATTGTAATAATTACCCATAAGTTGCACGAGGTAAAGGCTATCTCGGAGCGTGTTACCGTAATGCGTCAGGGCAAAACCGTAGCGGTAAAAGATACCGCTACTACAGACGAGAGAGAACTCTCACGGCTTATGGTTGGCAGGGATGTGATTCTAAAATTCGAACGGGAAAGCATTCCAAAGGGAGAAACTGTCTACAAACTGGAAAATGTTACACTCACAGAGCGGGGGAAAAAGGTTCCGCTTCTGGATAACATCAACATAGAGGTTCACAGACATGAAATTGTAGGGGTTGCCGGTGTAAGCGGTAACGGTCTTACCGAACTCGAGGACATAATAGGGGGTCTGAGGCGTGTAACCTCCGGAAAAATATACCACGACGGGAGAGACATAACCAACCTTTCGTCAATACAACTTAGAGAACAGGGGCTTGCATACGTTCCATCCGACAGACTCTACAGAGGCTCCTCCCTCGAATCATCGGTAATAGAGAATATGATCGTTTCAAATCATCACAATTTTCTCCGTGGCGAGATACTGGAGAGAAAAAAAATCCTAAACTACGTACTTGCCCAGAGAGAGAAATACTCTATACGCTGCGATCCCAATATCCCCATCGGAATGCTATCGGGAGGGAATATCCAGAAGGTAATACTGGCGAGAGAGCTTTCGACCCAGACAGATTTTATACTCTTCGCAGAACCAACCTGGGGATTGGATGTCGCAAGCAGTGAGTTCATATACGAAAAGATTCTATCGCTTAGAAGAGAGGGAGTCGGAATAATACTTATATCCTCCAATTTAGACGAGATACTCTCACTATCCGACACACTTCTTGTGATGTACAGGGGACGGATCGTCTTCTATGAGGAGAATAAGGATCTAAACAAAGAGGTTATCGGTGAGTATATGCTTGGTCTAAGAGACCAATTTAACAGCCTAAACCATACCACTCCAAGGACAGAGGTCGTATGAGCAATAAAAACGGAGAGCGAAGACTAAGCGATCTTGCAGTTAATATTCTGGGGTTAAGCGTTACCCTTTTGGTAGCCTTTATCGTAGTGATCGTTCTGATATTCCTTTTAAGTAAGCAACCCCTAAACACAATATACTACTTCTTCATAGGCCCCTTCACCAACAGATACTACTTTGGGAATATGCTAAACTCCTCCATTCCCCTCATGTTTACGGGGCTTGGTATAGCAGTGGCCTTTAAATCATCGGTATTCAACCTGGGGGGAGAGGGTCAGGTATATGCCTCGGCACTTGTGGCAACTGCCGTAGCCATTGCCCTTCCCAACTTAGGCGGACTTTTCGGAATAACGGTTGCAACCCTAGCCGCTGCCCTTACAGGGGCATTCCTCGCCGGTCTCTCCGGATACTTCAAAATGAAATGGAACACGGACGAGCTTATATCCTCCTACCTAATATCCGCGGCGGTAATACTGATAGTCAATTATTTCATAACCGGTCCGTTAAACGATCCGACAAACAGCCTTCTTGCAACGAAGGCGGTAGAAAAACAGTACTTTCTGGCGAGAATATTTATCCCTTCCAAGCTTAATACAAGCCTATTCTTCGCCCTTATTACCGTGGTACTCGTATACTTTCTTATGTATCACACACACTGGGGCTACGAGATGAGGATTTGCGGTCTGAATAGAGAATTCGCAAGGTACGGGGGAATCAATACCGCTAAGTACCTCGTTTTACCCATGCTCCTAAGCGGATTTCTTCATGGCCTGGCCGGAAGCATGAGCATATTCGGCACCTACCACCGCTGCATAAAGACCTTTTCCTTTGGTATGGGCTGGAACGGAATAGCCGTTGCCCTAATCGCCAAAAACAATCCAATAGCAGTAATACCCTCCGCTCTGTTTTTTGCATATATGCAAGCCGGAGCAAATGCCGCCATGATTCATTCGGACATAACCTACGAGATTGTCTCCATAGTGCAGGCGGTAATATTCTTCCTGATAACCGCCGAGGCAATCTACAACTACTTCCGGTACAAACCCTCAAAAAAGTATGCAGAAAGGGGAGGAGAGAAATAGGATGAATACAAGCCACTTTTCCATCCCGATGCTCCACAATTCGATAAGCATTATGACCCCCTTTCTCCTTGCTGCTATCGGGGGTTTGTTTACGGAACTATCCGGGATGCTAAACATAGCCCTCGAGGGGTTAATGCTTATAGGGGCCTTTTTCAGCGTTATCTTCGCCGCCTTTACCGGAAGTATCTTCATCGGTATCCTATGCGGCATTCTTGCCACTCTCCTAACCGCCCTCGTATTCGGATATGTAAGCCTCTACCTAAAGGCCAATATATTTATAGCCGGCCTAGCAACAAACCTACTTGCCCCGGGACTTACCACGGTTCTCGCCTTTAAAATATTCGGCAACAAGGGGGTTATTCGTTTTAACAACATACCGAACATCCCCGTACTTCACCTTCCATCCCTCGAGCGAGTACCGATACTTGGCGATATTTTTATAGGCCACAATATCCTTGTCTACATAAGCTGGCTACTGGTAATTATAGCGGTAATAGTGATATACAAAACTCCCTTCGGATTAAGGTTGAGAGGAACTGGGCTCAACTCGAGAACCATAAGGGCACTGGGATTAAGTCCAAGATACTACCAGCTATCTGCAATACTTATATCAGGTTTTACCGCAGGTATAGGCGGGGCATTCCTAACACTCAACATGGGCGCCTTTGTCCCCAACATAACAGCAGGAAGGGGATGGATAGCACTTGTAGCGATATATCTCGGTAATAAAAAGCCCCTTGGAATAGTGATAGCCTCCTTCATTTTCGGCTTTACAGAGAGCTTTTCCAACTATGCACAGGGAATAGCAAAGGGAATTCCGGCCGATTTTATACTTGCCCTTCCCTATATAGTTACCGTTGTAGTAATGATTCTATTCTCCATATGGACACACTATAGAGCACGAAGTCAGTAAAATCAAATCAGTAAAATCAAAATTTTACAACCTAGCGGAAATCGTATAGAATCTCTCCTACAGAGCAGTTACCGGAGTCGCTTAAAAATGCATAACGATCAACATAGCGAAAAACCACTCAAACCCGCCAACCGGGAATCGGAAAAACACTACATAACAGTGATAGGCGGGCTAAATATAGACATCACCGGTAGACCCTTTGGAGATGGAATACCGGATAATTCAAACCCCGGAAACATAACCCTAAGTCTTGGAGGGGTCGGATGCAACATAGCAAGAAACCTATCCAGGCTCTACAGTAATACAAAAGCTCCCCTACCCGAAAGCCAATCACGGTTACGGATATCCCTTCTAACAACCGTAGGGGAGGATATACTCTCCAGCTTTGCACTGGAAGAACTAAAAAAAGAACCAAATCTCGATACCTCTAACATAGTAAGCCTACAGAAAGAACAATGCGGTATCTACCTATCCGTAGTCGAGGGAGAGAGAATAACGGCTGTCTCGGATACAAGGGTGACAGAAAGAATCACCCCCGAAATGGTAGAGAGCTGGCTCCCCACAATAGAAAAAAGTGTATTTGTGGTAGCAGATACAAACCTATCGGCGCAAAGTCTTAATGCCATCCTGAACATCACCAACAAAAACGAAATACCAACCCTGATCCAGGGGGTATCCGTACAGAAAAACGAAAAACTAAAGGAACTAAAACACCCCTTCACCTATCTATCGTGCAATCTCAAGGAATATCGCAGTATTAACGTTAATCCGAATGAGCAAGGAAACAAAACAGGTGTGTTAACCAGAGTAACCAGGGGAATTATCGTAACAATGGGGGCTGATGGGGCAAAATTTGTACCCTCCGTCCATTTTATCCATCCACCTATCCAGGTACCAACCCGAAAAACCAAGGTAGTCAATCCCAACGGTGCGGGGGACGCCTTCAGTGCAGGATTTATATACTCGATAACAAAAACCCCGGCGGGAAAGTTATACTTAGAAGATGCCCTCTATTACGGAATAGCCGCAGCATACATCACACTTCGCTCTAGCAACACGGTCTCCGATGAATTATCATCAAACACACTTGAAACAACGGTAAAAAGGATTAAAAATAGCTAAGCATAAGGGAAATTGGAACGGAGGAAAAATTGAAGGAATTACATGAGTACATTGAAATAGCAGAAGAGGTAAAAACGGCGCTACACGAGAAAAGAGGGGTTGTCGCCCTCGAAACGACTATCATATCCCACGGGATGCCCTATCCGGAGAACGTAAAAATGGCAAATACCGTGGAATCGATAATAAGAGAGCACGGCGCCACCCCTGCAACCATAGCGATAATAGAGGGGAAGATTAAGATAGGATTAACCGGTGAAGAACTTGAGTTTATGGCAACGGATAAAAACATAGTAAAGGCCAGTAGACGCGATATACCAATCGCCGTATCAAAGGGATTAAACGCAGCCACAACGGTTGCGGGAACGATGATATGTGCCAATCTTGCCGGGGTAAGGGTTTTTGCCACCGGGGGTATCGGAGGGGTACACAGGGGAGCGGAAAAGTCTTTCGACATCTCCGCAGATCTACAGGAGCTTGCGAAAACCAACGTAGCTGTAATATCTGCAGGTGCAAAGTCGATCCTGGATCTACAGTTAACCCTGGAGTACCTGGAAACGATGGGGGTACCGGTAATCGGTTACAGAACAGATGAGTTTCCCGCGTTTTACACAAGGGAGAGTGGACTAAGGGTGAGCTACAGAATGGATAGTCCCGCAGAGATAGCCAGAATGCTCCACTATAAGTGGGAGATGGGAATAGAGGGGGGAGCGGTAATTGCAAACCCCATCCCCGAAAAGCACTCCATGAACAGAGATGAAATAGAATCCGTAATAAATGAGACCCTGATAGAGGCAGACAAGAAAAAGATAAGGGGAAAAGAATTGACACCATTTCTCCTAGACCGTATAAAAGAGATTACAGGGGGAAAAAGTCTTAAGGCAAATCTTGAACTTGTATACAACAATGCATCCCTCGCCGCTCAGATTGCGGTGGAACTGGCAGGGTTTCAGACCCGCAACCCTCAAGGGAAAACAAAAAGCCGGGCAAATTAATCGTAATCGGGAGTGAAAAAATGGAATTTGCTCAACTGGATAAAAAAATTCAAAACAAGATACTACTCGCCCAGAAGAACGAGATTACCGAATACCACGTATATAAAAATCTCTCTGTAATGATTAAAGACAAAAAGAACAGCGAAATCCTGAACTCAATAGCGGAGGACGAAAAACTCCACCACGGCAGATGGAAACAACTGTCAGGTAGGAGGGTAAAACCCTCCAGATTGAAAATATGGTACTATACCTTCATCTCTAAGTTTTTCGGCCTGGCATTCGGATTGAAACTGATGGAGCGGGGAGAAAAATCAGCCCAGAGTAACTACAAGGAGATACTAAAATACTACCCCTCGATAGAGGACATAATAAACGATGAGGACAGACACGAGCACGAACTACTCAACATGCTGGACGAGGAAAAGCTTCAATACGTAGGATCCATTGTATTGGGATTAAACGATGCACTTGTAGAGCTAACCGGTGCCCTCGCAGGGCTTACCTTTGCCCTCCAGAACAGCGGACTAATCGCAACAACGGCCTTCATAACGGGAATTGCCGCCTCCCTCTCTATGGCTGCCTCCGAATACCTATCCACAAAAACGGAGGGAGAGATAAAAAATCCGCTAAAAGCCGCCGTGTATACGGGAATAACATACGTAGTAACGGTACTCCTACTGATACTGCCATATATATTTGTATCAAACTACTTTCTATGCCTCGGAATAGCAATGGCGATAGCGGTACTTATAATATTCCTCTTCAACTTTTATATCTCTGTGGCAAAAGAACTATCCTTCGGGGCGAGGTTTTTCGAAATGCTGGCAATAAGCTTTGGGGTTGCCATACTCTCTTTCGGAATAGGAATAGTAGTGAGGATATTCTTCCACGTAGAGATATAGAGAGCCATTAAATCGAGGATGAGAAAAAACAGACTGAATATAAACATCTTCAAGAATGATCTTCTCCTACTCCTTGCCGCAGCAATCTGGGGATTTGCCTTTGTCGCACAGCGGGTTGGTATGCGTTACATAGGTCCCTTTACCTTCAACGGAATACGCTTTGCACTGGGTTCTTTAACCCTTATACCCCTCATCATTTTTAGGGAGAGAAGGAAAAACAAAATACCTAACAGGGCTTCCGCGGCTGATAGTGGGGCTAATGTTGATGGTGATCTCGAGAATAAAGTCACACTCAAAGGCGGCACCTCAATTTTACTATACGGTCTAATTGCAGGAAGCATTCTCTTTAGTGCATCATCCTTTCAGCAGATAGGTATAGTCTACACAACAGCGGGAAAGGCAGGCTTTATAACGGGCTTATACGTGGTCCTCGTACCTCTAACGGGTCTCTTTTGGGGTCAAAAGGCGGGAGCCGGAAGATGGATAGGCGCTATTCTTGCCACCGTGGGGTTATACTTTTTAAGTGTTACCTCTCAATTCACAATAGAAAAGGGAGATCTTCTCGTACTGATTAGTGCATTTTTCTGGACAGCCCACGTCCAGGTAATAGGATTGCTCTCCCCCAAAACCGACCCCATAAAACTAGCCTCCACACAGTTTGCAGTATGCTCAATTCTGAGCACCGGAAGTGCATTTGCATTCGAAACGGTAACTATCTCAACTATCCTTAAAGCGACTATTCCCCTCCTTTACGGGGGGCTTTTATCCGCAGGAATAGCCTTTACCATTCAGGTAGTTGCCCAACAGAAGGCTCACCCCGCCCATGCCGCAATTATTATGAGCATGGAGAGTGTTTTTGCCGTAATCGGGGGATGGATTATACTTGGGGAAACCCTCTCCCCTCGCGGTTTATTAGGTAGTACGTTAATGCTGACGGGAATGATTCTATCCCAGATAGCAATGGTAAGGGGAGCGGTAAAAAACAACAGGATAGACAGAGAGAGATTAAAGATTTAACAGTCTTTCAAAAATTCCCTCTATTCGTTTTTTCTCTGCGGACACCTCACTCGACAATTTTTCCAGTATACCCCTGGCAAACTCAAGGTTGAGATTTCCGCTGGTACCGGTAGAGGTTCTCTTCTCTATAGCCCTATAGGGATCCATACCCTTAAGCTGCTCAAGATTAAGGCCAACCTCCCTGTAGGCATCACGAAAGGGAACACCCCTGTCCACAAGCTCGAAAGCCCTATCCGCCGCAAATATTTCCGGAATAAAGCCCTTAACCAATCTTTCTTCGTTAACGCCCAATTTTTCAATGGTAAGAGCCATTATCTTAACGGATGCCAGAGTAATTCTTAGTCCCTCCATAAAGGCTCTCTTTGTCTCCTGAAAATCTCTGTTATACCCGGAGGGCAAAGCCTTTATTATCCCTTTAATCTGAAGGTTAAGCGCCGTTACAGTAGAGGTTTTAGCCCTTATCAACTCGAGCATACCCGGATTCTTTTTCTGAGGCATGATACTACTCCCGGGGCATAGCTCCTCCGGGAGGCTAAAGTACCCAAACTCCGGCATGGAGAACAGTATTATGTCCTGGGAGAGTTTGCTCAAAGTTAGCATTACCTGCTCTGCAGCATTTAGAATTATCGATTCAAACTTTCCACGCGAGTTATTAACGTACAAAACATTATTCTGAACCCTCTCAAAACCAAGAAGCTCAGCAACTCTCTCTCTATTAAGCGGCAACGGGACACCATAACTTGCAGCGGACCCGAGTGGCGAGACGTTGTTTAATTTATATGCCCCCTTCAAAAGATAAACATCATCCAGCAACTCTTCTGCAAATGAAGCCGCCCACAAACCCACCGAGGATGGCATCGCAATCTGCATATGGGTCCTTCCAGGCATAGGAACACCTCTGTAGCTCTCTGCAAAATCCAAAAGAAATCCCACCAGTCTGAGAGTTGCCTCTTCTAGATCCAGAATAAAATCCCTAGCGTAGAGTCTTAGAGCGGCAATTACCTGATCATTTCTGGAACGGCCCGTATGGATTTTTTTCCCATCAGCTCCCAACCGCTCCACCAATCTGTTCTCTATCGCTGTGTGAGAGTCCTCATCCTCAACTCTTACAGAAAAGAGCCCACTCTTCGTATCCTTCACTATCTCTACAAGCTCCGACTTGAGGTTTTTAAACTCCTCTTTTGATAACACACCTATTTCACATAACATCTTCGCATGAGCCATACTCGCAAAACAATCCGGGATGACTATATCCCTATCAAGGATATAGTCATCCCCCACGGTAAAGGCCTCTATATCCCTATTAAGCTCAACTCGCTTCTTCCATAATTTCGACATACTTCAAACTCCACCTACCCTTAAACGATACAACTCAACCATACATTTTCTTCTCCCGCTCCGCAAGTATCTCAAAGGGTAAACCCCTAATTTTAGCGGCATCGGCAGCCCAGATCTGATTAAAACTCTTGGAATGGATGGAACGTATCTCCGGAAAAAATAATGAGGATCTGGACCTTTCTCTTTCAATAATATCTATATTACCCCTGTACAACCAAACCTTTATCTTTCCATTTACATACCTCTGACTCTCCTCTATAAAGGCATCTAACTCTGCCTTTAGTGGATGAAACCACTCTCCGTGGTACACCATATACGCCCATTTGGCATCAACCATTGACTTAAACTCCCTCTCCGCTTTGGTAAGACACTGTCCCTCCAGATCCCTCTTGAGGGTCAAAATAACTCTGGCAGCAGGAGCCTCGTATATTTCTCTACTCTTCATATCCATAATGCCATCTTCAAACATATCTATCTTTCCTATACCATTTCTTCCGGCAATCGTGTTTAGGTGAGCAACAAGCTCTGAGAGTTCCATAGGTGTACCATCTATCTCTACAGGTATCCCCTCTTTAAAGGTAAGCTCTACCTCCTCTCCATTATCAGGCGCCAGATAGGGGGGAACAAGCCACATCCATATATCATCAGGTAGCTTTTGATTAAGCCCTATAGCCCCAGAAGCTATGGATCTACACCACATAGTTTTATCATCTCCCCCGCTAATTACCTCCTCTACGGGCACTTTCCAGTACTTACATAATTCAAGTTCCTCGCTCCTCGTCAAATCGAAATCCCTCACTGGTACAAGAACCTTCAATTTCGGCGCAAATATCTTAAAAACATTGTGCATCCTGTACTGATCATTGCCCCTCCCGGTTGAGCCCTCCAGGATTGAATCACAACCGAGTTTTTCCGCCTCTTCCGCCACAACCTTGGCAATGAGTTGTCTCGTCATTGAGGTAGAAACCGGATATCCGAAATAATCCGAGTTTGCCTTTATCGCCTTTGTAAGCCAGTCACTAGCAAACTCTTCCCTCTTATCAATCACTATAGGTTCAATCCCCAGAACCTTAGCCCTGGAGATAGCAAGTTCCACCTCTTCTTTGCCCTGCCCAACATCAACGGTTATAGGAACTATTTCCTTAGCCCTATAGACACGCTTTAATAGTTCGACCCCCAGAGTGCTATCAAGCCCCCCGGAGTATGCAACGGCACACTTTTCCACCCTTTCGGTATTAAGGGCAAGGATTTTCCCCTCTATCTTTTTCCCCAGAGCATTTTCAGTACTTACATCACCTTCCATAGTATCCTCCTACCAAGTTATAGTGAATTAGTTGTTCCCGGTCCGAGCATGTAACTACCCGGGATACCGAATACGTCGGCTAATCACCGACCACCTAAATTAATGAGGATTTTACCCGAAAGGAGGGATTTGTCAATATAAATATTCTGTTTTTTGTATTTTTATGCAAAAAACTAAGAAGGCTCACCTCTACCGGGTTTTTGTTGGCCAGGTAACTTTACACCATGCAAGTTATGCATAGCACGTCCCCTAAGTCTAGAAACAGAGTCATTTCCCTTTCCCTTAAACTCACCGGCAAAGAAGGCAACAGCCCTAATCCACGCGGCTTGTTCCTCTTTAAATTTCTCCTCATTCCTAAACTCCCATGCATGTTTTCTTATATACTCACCGAGGAGCAAATCCATATCTTCAAGAGTTGAGAGAGCTTTTTTTACGAGAATCCCAAGGGTTTTCCCATCCGATGCAACCCGAAGGGCCATGCGCAAGTGGGGAAGACACAACCCATCGGATTTTTCATATTTTACTCTAAACTCCTCATCCTTTAACCCTTTTACCAACCACCCAACATACGCCTCCTCCGACTGAGAGAGAGATTCACAGATATGACATTTTCTATTGGGAGACAGACGCTTCAAGAGCTGATTCCGCCATCTCTCGAGGGTTTTAACACCAAATCGCTTCCCCCTTCGCGTATCATCTATAGGCAAGGTTAAAAATTCTTCCAGTTGCTCTTTTACTCTCTCAAGGAGGTCCCTATAAATTATCCCGGTACCAAGTCCGTCATTCCACTCCATGTACTCCTTTGCCTGAAGAGCCCATGCATGGTAGGAACAAAGCCCCATGCTATCTATTATTAATTTCCTTGTAATCCCATCGTTCACATTCTCATAAACAAGACCGAATAGGTATCTATCCTCCTGCTCCTCCAACAATCTACAGACAGGACAACCAGGCTTACCAAAGGCAATTTTAAGGTGAACATCAATCATAGCAAAACCATCCCCAAGAGGCTTTCAATCCCCCAGAATACCCAAAACTCTCTTTATTTTTTCTTCGAAAGCTTTTGTCTCGATGGGTTTTGAAATATAGTCATGAAATCCCATAGCCAAATATTTTTCTGCCTCACCCCTCATGGCATAAGCGGTAAGGGCAATGACATAGGTAGCCTCCAGCATATTCCGTTCTTTCATTATATTTAGAAGCTTTACACCATCCATAACAGGCATATTGATATCAAGCAGAACAAGATCGTAGTTTCGATCCTTTAATTTTTCCATCTTTTCCAGGGCAATCTTCCCATTTTCAGCGGTATCACACTCTAACCCCATCCTCTCGAGTAACTTAACAATCAATGTAAGATTAACACTATTATCCTCCACAACCAGTATCCTATAATCAACCTCTTCGTCCTTCGATTTCCGTTGGCCATCAATTTTAGCCGGAGCAACTTTAGGCGGAACCTCCTGAAAGTAACGCGGAGGAATACTATCAACATATACCTTCAAATCACGAAACAACTCCTTCAGGCTCTCAATATCCCAACTTTCCCCAAAAGCCTCTTCCTCTATCTTTAACACCCTCTGATAAATTTCTTCCATCTTAAGATTACCTGTAAATCCCTTCATCTCGTGACTCAAAAGTCGCACCTCTTCTATATCACCCCTCTCTATTGCAGCCGAGAGTGCTTTAACCCTCTCACCCAGCTTCTTAATTCCCTTTAACAGGATATCCTCAAGCCCATCCTTTCGCATGTTTTCAATCCATCGGGTAACCATCGCCTCTCCATCAACTTCTCCCACCCTGCCTACCTTAGCAGGGATTCTAAGAACAAACCGGGAACCCCTTCCAACCTCACTCCATACCTCTATCTCTCCCCCCATAAGCTCCGCGAGTCTCTTCGAGATAGATAAACCCAAACCGGTACCCTGATGCTTTTTGGTTAAAGACTCGTCCATCTGTTTGAAGGGAGCGAAAATTTGTTTTAGACCTTGACTATCAATTCCGATTCCGGTATCTTCCACTGAAAAAACAATATTCCCTCCGCTATATGTATAGTTAAGTTTTACATAACCCCTATCCGTAAACTTAATCGCATTCCCCAAAAGATTAACAATAATCTGCCTTATCCTGTGTTCATCTCCTATTACCGTATCCGGTGAAGTTTCGTCTATATCTACATGGAATTCAATCCCCTTCTCAGCGGCCCTCATCCCAAAAATGCTCTTTAATTCCTCTATCAAAGCTCTCACAGAGAAGGGAGCATACTGAAGCTCCAGTTTGTTTGCCTCTATCTTAGAAAGATCAAGAATATCATTTATAAGACGCAATAGATATTCACCAGAGCTTTTAATTATGCGGAGCTGCTCCAATTTTTCACTATCAGTTTCATTCTCCAATAATAACTGAGTAAAACCAAGAACGGCATTCATCGGAGTTCGGATCTCGTGAGACATATTGGCAAGAAAGAGAGTTTTAAGTTTGCTGGATTCCTCGGCCTTTTTCTTTGCCTCTATTAGAATTCTCTCCGCCTCTTTTCGTACACTAGTATCCTCCTTTATCGCAATAAAATTAGTAATTTCATCCAGCTCATTACGCACAGGGGTAACAATGGCCTTCTCCCAATAGAGACTCCCATCCTTTCTCCTATTTAGAAACTCACCCTCCCAGGTTCTACCCGAGGTAATAGTAGCCCAGAAATTTTTGTAAAAGTCATCTCCCATCTGTCCGCTCTTAAAAATTCTCGGATTCTTACCTATAACCTCATCCGCCCGATAACCTGTAAGTGTTGTAACGGCATTGTTTACATATATTATAGTACCCTCGGCATCGGTTATGAAAATCGCCTCATCACTCTGCTCTATAGCTTTGACCAGAATCTTCAACTCCCGCTCTTTTTCCTTAAGATCCGTAACATCATCACCGTAAAAGAAACAATTTTTTGTCTCCCTATCCTGAACCACAGTAAAGATATATTTCTTATCCTTAAAATCTTCCTCGAATTTTATCGGTCTACCATCTTTCACTGCCTCCAAAACATTTCCAACCAGTCCTTTAAATAGGCCAACAACGTTCAAACCAACAATATCTCTACCAAAACATTCATAGGTCTTCTTATTGTACCCCAGGACAAAACCACTATAGTCGGTCTTTAGGACGGGGAAGGGTGTATTTTTAAAGAAACTAGCCTCATCCCGTAAGCTTCGCTCCACGGATTTTCTAATCATATCACTCCACACATAGAGGCCCAGAAACCCCCCCACAAAAATAAGCACGATAAGACTACCGATTCCAACCGTTATTCCATAATCAATCACAGCAGGCATGATTGTCTTATGAATATTGGTAACAGATACTATCTGCCACTCTCTCCACTTCTCGACAAAATTGACTCCAATTGTCCTACGCCCCCTCTCCGGGATATTCATGTAGATATGAGAATACAGGTTTTTATCATCACGAATCTCACCGGAGTTTTTCTTCCTAACCTTCGTCCATATTCCCGGATAAATTCTTTCAAAATTACCGCTCAGAACATGCCCCCTTTTAATGAAACGACTCTCAAGCTCCGAGGGAGTGACATAGTAAATAATGTTTCCATTAGAATCCAAAAGATAGGTAGTACTATCCAGATAGTAAAAAAAGCGACCAAGTTCTCTCAGGATGGTATCCCCGTAGTACTCAATGACGAGAGTTCCAGATTTTTTCCCCTTAACATTGTAGAGAGAGGAGGCGAATCTAAAAATAATACTTCCGACACTATCATTCTCACACCTCCTAAAACCGAGAAACAGATACTCATTCTCTCCTAAATTACTAATACTTCCATAACACTCGAGCTCTCTTACACTCTCCAATTCACTCCTAGGGGCAATCTGAAACCTCCCCAGAAAATACTTAATCTTTAATATCTCCATACCATTGGTGTCAATTACGTAAATGTCATGATACCTCCCGCTAACTTCACCAAATGTTGCCACATATTTGACAAGATCTACCCCTACCTTCTCTACGCTCTTTCCCGAGGAGATACCGTACTCAAGGTATCTCTTTAAAAACTCAAGATCGGCAAAAACAGAATCAAATCTATTTTGGATGAGTTCCTTCTTTATACGTAGATTGGCGTTGGTATCCCTTCTAACAATCCCATACTGGTAATCTTTTTCTTTCTCTATAAAGATTAGGTCGATAAAGAAGTTAATAATTAAAATGATAGTAAAATAGAAAAAGAATCTCTTAAAAAAATCTCTTGAGAACATAAAAACTCTTAATCACTACAATCTTTATCTCTTTGGGAGATATATTAGCAGACAACTCCCAAATCTCCATTTTATTAAAACCCTATCACCTACAAGAATAATTATCAACTCACAGCTTGATTTTCTTCCTTTTCTACCATATTCTTAAGACAAATGAAAAAAAATAATCTTTTACTATCGGGTTTAGTGATTCTTTTTGTAGTTACATTTATCATTCTCGCCACATGCACAACAGGGAAACCGACAACTCCCATAAGCAAACAACATACCCAAAAAGGGCTAAGCATGCCAAGCCTAAATCAGCAAGAAATTAAAAATCGAAAAAATTTTCCAAGGCAACACTATCCCTCATTTTTTAACAGTGCGGAGAGAGGTCCCCTTGTACCAGGAATATTCCAACAGGCCGTTCCTCAGGGACTGTTTTACCTGGAGGAGAAAAACTGGTTTATAATCTCAAACTATATGAACAACGGTTATCCAAGTAATGTCACCATCATTGATGCCCATTTGGGGAAACATATAAAAACCTTATGGTTAAGGGAGAGGGATGGTACGCCATTCTATGGTCATGTAGGGGGTGTAGCGGCTAACAAGCTAAAACTCTGGATTGCCTCGGGAAGTGGTGTTTACGAGATACCTATTGAGAAAATAGAAAGCACCCCGAACAATTCGTTCATAGAGTTTGATAGGTACTATCAAACAGAAACAAGGGCATCCTTTGCCTCTTACAGTAACGGGGTACTATGGGTAGGAGAGTTTGCACGCTATACTAAAACGGGAAGAAACTACAAAACAAAGGGGTATCATCATCTTAAATCCAGAGACGGGAGTATCCACTATGGTTGGGCTGTAGGCTACAAAACGGACCCACAAACGGGAAATTTAATAGATCCTCAAACCCCGGATTTTATCCTCTCTATTCCAGACAAGGTACAGGGTATAGCATTTATAAAAAACCAAATCGTACTAAGCGTTTCATACGGGAGGAGAAACGATAGCTATCTATACATTTACTCCAATCCAATGAATAAAAAACCCGATACACTCGTAAAACTTGGGAACAATTCCGTCCCTCTATGGTTTGTAGACAACACCAATAAGGTACTTGAAATATTAAGCCCACCAATGACGGAGGGGATAACCCCCTACCACGGGCGTATCGCCGTACTCTTTGAATCCGGATCGGATAAGTACAGGCCTACCTCCTCTTTTCCCCTCGATTCTATCTACTTTGTAAATGTTTCCTTAACAAAAGAGACCTCCCGAGGAAAGTAGAGATCATATTGCTATACCCACCATCGAGAGGTCCAATTACTTACTTTCAGATCAAATTACCAATCTTTAGTCGATCCTTACATTACCAATTTTCAGCAAGAAGCTCAAAATACGCCTGCGGATGTGCACAGGCTGGACACTTCTGAGGAGCCTCTTCACCCTCATAGATATACCCGCAGTTTCTACAGCGCCATACAACCTTTTTATCCTTTTTAAATACGGTACCCGCCTCCACATTTTTCAAAAGTCCCAGATAGCGTCTCTCATGCTGTTTCTCCGCAACCGCAATAGCCTCAAATACAGCGGCAATCTCGTTAAACCCCTCCTCCCTTGCTACCTTGGCAAACTCAGGGTACATTGTAGTCCATTCGTAGTTCTCTCCACCGGCAGCAGCCTTGAGATTTTCAGCGGTAGAACCAATTACTCCTGCAGGGAAGGAAGCCTGTATCTCCACCTCTCCCCCCTCTAAGAACTTAAACAAGCGCTCTGCATGCTCTTTCTCCTGAGCGGCGGTTTCTTCAAAGATGTAGGAAATCTGTACAAAACCCTCTTTTTTGGCCTTACTGGCAAAGTAGGTATAACGGTTTCGAGCCTGTGACTCACCAGCAAAGGCTGTAAGTAGATTTTTTTCTGTTTTTGATCCCTTTAAATCCATAAACAACTCCTTTTATATAAAATTTTTTTCATCTCCATACCAAATTTTCTCCATACTCTAGCGAACTATCTTTAACCATTCCCCTCAAGGTATACCCTTAACACCCTCTCGTTGAGTATCCCCGGCCTCGTGAGTGCAAAATCGTACTTCACCGGATCCTCAGGATTTATACCCTTAAACCCTTCTGTAATCTCCCACGCCGTTACTATCGAGGAAGAAAAGCGATCGGTAAAACCAAAATTTTTCCCTATTCTATGCATATGAGTATCGAGAGGAACGAGAAGCTTAAATCTGGGAAACTCCCAAATCCCAAAATCGATAGCATCCCGCCTTATCATCCACCTAAAAAACAGATTCAGCCTTTTACACGCACTCTTCTTCGTCGGATCGGGAATCAGACTCGACTTACCCATATTCCCAAGTTCTCTTAATCTCTTTACAAAAGAGACAAGATAGGGATAGATGGTATCTCGCATCGGGCTATTAGTCATCGCACTACGGGTTGCCGGATCAACATCAGAAAAAAAAGAGAACATTCCATCGTAACGTTCATAGAGCAATTTTAGAGCAACAAGCAGGGACACTACCTCCTCACCCGTTGTAAACCTGTAGCGAAAACCGGAAAATCTCTCTGTAATTTCCTTTACCGTAGCGGCTGATAGAAACCTAAAGGGACTTTTCCCAAGAGCTCCGAGAACGACAGAGATAGATTTTAAAATTTGAGAAACCCTACCATAGGCAAAGGACGAAGCTATCATACCCACAATTTCTATATCCTCCGGTCTATCATATTCAAACAAAAATTCCACAGGATCTGGGTGGGCGTACTCCCTCTTTGTATACTTCGCATACAGCTCCTCCAATTCCTCCCTCTCTATACT
>Ga0256914_1000647_pt1 | contig 33992 bp, 31 predicted proteins | sample HulkmetaG_FD_191571 | JGI IMG/M metagenome (GOLD analysis project Ga0256914, IMG submission 191571) | Hydrothermal chimney microbial communities from Main Endeavour vent field at the Juan de Fuca Ridge, Pacific Ocean - Hulk | ecosystem: Environmental > Aquatic > Marine > Hydrothermal vents ... | reverse complement strand
AGATAAAGTACCTACTGCTTCGTTGGTTGTCTTTCACCATAGCTTTGGCTATGCTAAAAAACAACCGCCTTGCATTAGATACTTTCTCTCTTTACTATGGATACGATATAGTGTGTAAGGTCAGTTAAAAATAGTGTTAGTTAAAATCCCTTGTAGTTTTCCGCTGTATGAAAGAAAATATATATCTATATTTTTACTTAAAAGAAAATTTTTTGTAGCTCTGTTTATTTCGGTTTTTCCAAACAGATACAGATTGTTTATAAGTGAAATCGGAAATTTTTTTGTATTTTCCTCTGTTGAGATTTTTATTTGATAAGATTCTCTTGTAATTTTAGCTTTTTGAGTAATAAATAAATTCTTTTTCATGAAATTATTTTATATTAAGATTATTTAATTTAGTATTAATCTAAAGTATTTTTTTATTTTTTTTGTTATATAATTCTTTATACAAAAAAATGACTTTTCAAAATGGTCAAAAATGGTAAATTGCAGGGTTTTTGCTCCTTTTTTTTCAAATTTGACCCATTTGAAAAAGCTCTTTAAAAACCCATTGTTAAGTGTTTTTCTAAATAAAATTGATGGTAGAAATTTTTGGTATTTTTTCACAATATATCTTTTAAAATACCAAGAAAGCTACTATTGAATAATGACCCGATTTTAAGGGGATTGAGACTAATCCGTCGCTCCCATGCTTTTCATTTTTTCTACCAACATTGAATAATGACCCGATATTTGATTTTCAAACGCTCCAAAATGCTTTAAATTTCATCAAAATCAGTTTAGACATTGTTTCTTGATATTTTAAGCTGTTTTTCAGTATAGTTAAAGAAAATCCCCACTCAAAGGAGATAAAATGTTTAAAAGGATTTTTTTACTTACAACGGTTATTTTAGACCTATGTTTTGCGGGGCAAAATTTGCAGTTATCTCTTTTGGGAGATGGGAAAGTTTCCACGGATATAAAAAGTATCGGTGTGAAACTCTCAAAACCTCTTTTCAAACGCGACAAAACAGGCTCTTTTACGCACAAAGAGATTATAAAATGCACCCCTTTTATAAAAGCCGCTTTTGAGTATGAGGAAGCCGACAGGATAAAGATACTCCCTTTGAAACCTTTGAAAGCCTCCCAGACTTACGAGTGCCGACTCCAAAAACCGCTCTCTTATCCTTTTGCATTTTCAACAAAACCTTTTGCGCTGAAAGATATACGCTATTTTGACGAAGGAACTATAAGAGTGGAGTTTAATGACAAAGTTGATAAAAATTCTCTTCAAAACTCTTTGAAAATCTTCAAAAAGATAAATCTTGCAAAAGTAAAGCTCTCTTTTGTTCTCGATACGGATGAGCAAAGCAGAGTATTTTTGGCAAGGATAAAAGAGAATGTGGCAGATGAAGAGATAGAGGTTGTCATAGATGACTCTTTAAAAAATCAAAGCGGTAAAAAACTCTCAAAAAAAGTATCAAAGAGTTTCAAAAAAAATGAAAAACCTTTCATTTTGGACAAAAAGAGAAAATCGATGCCGATTTATGACAAACCGAGATTTCTGGCTCTCGATAACGGAGAGATAGGTTTTAGACTCTATCTTGCCGGATACATATACAACGACGAAACTCCGTTAAAATCCTACCTTTTTATAAAAGGAGTCAAAAATTTTCATACAACCAACAGCAGATATATAGGATACAAAGAGAGAGAAAAGTACAATCTAAACGACAACAGCGTCTCATATATCGATGTTATCGGGGATTTTGAGCCTGATAAAACATATACGATTACCCTGAAAAAAGGGTTAAAAGACAGTTACAGATATCAGTTGAGAAAAGATATAACATTTAAAGTAAAGATGGGAGACAGAAAAAGCGCCGTTATCTTTGAGAACAAAAAGCCCTATCTCTCCCAAAAAGGCGAGATAGGTTTCAAAAGTGTCAATCTGGACAGTGTAACTATCATTATCGAAAAGATTCCAGAACAAAATTACAGATATTTTACAAATTTCAAAGATGCCGATGAGGAGGCGATCTCTGATTTTGGAGTGGAGATCTTCTCAAAAAAGGTGATTTTGTCAAATAAGAAAAACAGATTTACAAAGCAGAAGATCAGACTAAACGAAATTGTGAGCAATTACAAAAGCGGGATTTTCAGGATCATTTTTCGCAATGAGAAAATTTACGCAAAAAAGGTCGTTTTTTTGAGCGATATCGGCATAAGCGCCAAGATAAGCAATGATCAAGCTTTCATATCGACAGCAAAACTAAGCGACACCACAGCCGTCAAAGATGCGAAAGTGAAACTTTTTTCCATAAAAAACACTCTCATAGCTTCCGGACAAACGGATGAAAACGGTATCTGTATCATCAAAAAAGAGGGACTTGCAAAAGAGATGCCTCATCTTGTTGTCGTAGAGAGCAAAGATGATAAAAACTTTCTGGTTTTAAACGAATCCCTAAACGAAGTTACTCTGCCCTTTGAAAGCTCCATTTATGAAAATTACAAAGCATGGATATATATCCAAAGCAGACTTATCCGTCCGGGCGGAACTTTGAAAACTCTTATCGTGATCAAAGACAAAAAGTTTAACTCCATTCCAAATCTCCCTCTAAAACTGAAAATCACATCCCCCGATTTTAAGACGATCTACAAAAACATTCACAAAAGCGATAAAAACGGAGCTATCGAATTTTCACTAAAAATCCCCAAATTTTTCAAAACCGGAAGATACAGGATAGATATCTCTCTTGATAAGAGAAGCATAGGAACAAAAAGCTTTTTTGTAGAGTCATTTTTACCGCAAAATATCAAAAACAGTATAAAACTGAAAAAGGAGATCTATCAAAAAGATGAACCTTTGGAAGTGGAAATCTCCTCCTCTTATCTTTTTGGCGCCGCCGCCTCAAAATTACCAGCCCAGATAAGAGTTACCGCCGTTGCAAAAGAGTATAAAAACAGAAAATATGAAAACTACTCATTTACAAACTCTCTTTTGGAAGAGGAAAACGAGGTGAGTTATCTTGATATGACCAAAAATCTTTTTCTAAATGAGAAGGGAAAAGCAAAGGTCATTTTCCCTCTGAATATCACCCAAAAACCGCCATCCATCCTAAAAGCGCAAATTGCCGTAAGCGTATTTGACAACGGATCGGAAGTAACAGAATACAAAAGTATCGATATCTATCCCTACAAAAAACTTGTGGGAGTCTTTATCGATAAAGATTTCATCCAAAAAGGGGAAGAGATAACGATAAATTCCGCTCTTTTGGATCCTCTCAGCGGTAAAAACCAAAAGAGAGTTCTAAATGCCGTCCTAAAAAAGATCATCTGGAGATACGCATACAACGAAAGGGGATTTTACCAGTGGGAAAAAGAGTATGAGAATATGGAGGATTTTGAGATAACAACCGGTGAGCCTCTGAAAAAGAGAATTGATGAGAGCGGAGATTATCTCATAGAGGTTTATGACAGACTTGGAGGACACAGCGCGATAAAGGAGTTTGGCGTCGGAGGATGGGACTATACAAACATCTCTCCAAGCGATGATCTAAAAAAGGTGCAGATAGATATCCCCAAAAAACTTTACAAAAAAGGAGATATTTTAAAAGTTTCTGTCAAATCACCTCTTTTAAAAGCAAGAGTTCTGTTTACGATAGAGGGTGATAGAGTACTTTGGCATAAAACACTCTATATCCAAAAAGGAAGCGCAACAGTTGATATCCCTCTTGATTTTGATCTAAAAGAGGGTGTTTATCTGCATGTAAACGCTATCAGAGCTACCGATACTCCTTCTGTTTTGATACCGTTTAGAGCAAGAAACTCTGTTTTTATCAAACCCGATCTCACCCGACACAGACTGAAACCTGTTATAAAATCTCCTTCATTTTCAAAATCAAACAAAACCGTCTCCATAGAGATAAAAACCGCTCCTTTGGCAAATGTTTTGGTATCTGTCGTGGATGAGGGAATTTTACAGATCATAGATCAAAAACCACCGTCTCCTTTTGACTTTTTTATAACAATTCCACAAGAGAAAACAGCTCTTTATGATCTTTATCAAAAAGTGATGCACTATCTGACAGAGGGAAAAATACTGAAATTCGGTTCGGGAGAGGCTGACGAGATGATGATGTCAAGAAAACATCAAACACCCGATACCGACGCAAAAAGGGTAAAACCTTTTATGTACTGGTCGGGGCTTTTAAAAAGCGACAAAGATGGCATTGTAAAAACAGATCTCAAAATCCCGCCTTTTAACGGCAAAGCCAAAATAGCGGTTATAGCTTTTACAAAAGATAAAACAGGAGCAACAAGCAAAGATCTGATCATAAAAGATGAAATTATCATAAAACCCATCTATCCTCTTTTTCTGAACAACAAAGACAAAATAGCTGTTCCAATCAGAGTTTTCAATACGACAAAAGATGATTTGACTCTGAAAATGCAGATAGAGAGTTCCAAAAATATATCTCTCTCTTTTATCCCCGACACGATCACGATACCAAAGAAGAGTTCCAAAGTCATACAAACAACACTCTTTGCAAACGGATTGGGAAAAGGAGAGGTAAAAGTGAGTGCCTCTTACAAAGACAAAGAGTTTTTTCACAAAGTGGAACTTCCGATAATCTCTCCCGATTCTCTGCAAACCAAAGTATATACGGGAGAGAGTGATAAAAAGGTTGAGATAGTTATACCAAAAGAGTATCTCAAAAATCCGGGAGCAAAAGTCAAAATCACTCTTGACAAAACATACAAAGCAAGGATAAAAGGAAAAACAGGCGATTTGATAAACTATCCCTACGGATGTGCGGAGCAGGTAAGCTCAAGACTCCTTGCTCTTTTGTATGCCAAAGATTTTCTGGGTGATGATGAGTATTCAAAAGAGCTTTTAAAAGACAGAGATATCTTTATCAAAGAGGGTATATTAAAACTGATGACTCTTCAGATTCCAAACGGGGATTTTGCCTACTGGAGAGATGCAAAGATAAATCCCTACGCTTCGATCTATGCCTCTGATGTGCTGATTTCTTTGAAAAAAGAGGGCTTTGAAGTTCCCCAAAAGATGATGGAGAGACTTTACAAGGCTCTTGGAGAAATAGCCATAAGAGGCAGAGAGTATGACCGCATAAAATACTCAAAATTTGATCGCATTTATGCCGCCTATCTTTTATCCAATGAAAACAGACTCCCGCTCTCAACGCTGAATATGATGTATGATAACAATTTTTACAAAAATACTCTTCCCTCTTTGTATATGATGGCTGCAATGTTGAAAAATGCCGCTTTGAATACTCAGATGAAAAAAGTTTTATCAGAAATTGAAGCCTTTGATTATAACTCTCTTCCAAATGAGAGGGAGACGGGAGGAGATTTTTACTCAAAAACAAGAGATCTTGCATTTGCTCTTTATCTGCATATCAGACATTTCAAAAAGGACAAACAAGCTTACAGGCTTCTTGAAAAAACGGCAAAATCCTTTGAACATCTCTACTGCACACAGGATAAAGCCTTCGCTCTTCGCGCAATGGCTCTTTACTACAAAGATGCAAAAGAGGGAGAGATGAAAGTTTTGCTTTCATTAAACGGCAAAAAAAGAGAGATAAAAAAACCGACAACTGTTTTTGAGATGCTAAAAAACAATAAAATAGAGATAGAGGGAAAACATTTCAACTATGACTTGCAGATATCGGGATACCTACCGTTAAAAACAGATGCCCCTAACAAAAAATTTGATAAAAAACTGAATATTTACAGAGAATTTGTAAACGAAAAGGGCAAAAAGATAAATATAAAAAATTTAAAACAAGGAGATCTCATCTACTCAAAAGTGATCGTCCAAAGCAAAGAGGCGATAGAAAATGTCGTTATAAACGAAAGAATACCCTCCTGTTTTGAGATAGTAAACGAAAGATTGGGCGAAAGTATGAGATCTCCCAATGTAAGAAACAGCAAAAACTTTTATCCCCAAAGTGTGGATATAAGAGATGATCGGATTTTGACATTTTTGGATCTGAACAGACCTGTTGTTTTTTATGACAGAAAAACAAAAAGCAAAAGAAGAGTAAAAAACACTATCCTCTTTTTTACTCCTATGAGAGTAGTATCAAAAGGCATCTGCAAAATGCCTCCGATCATAACCGAAGCGATGTATGATCCAAGGATCAGCGATTACAGCAAAAACAGTGATGAGATAGAGGTGAAATGATGGGATATCTGGAGCATATAAAAATATGCAATAATTTTAGAGAAGATGATAAAATTCCTTTTATCCTAGACGATAGGCAGGTCGGTTGGATAAGAGAAGATTTTGAAGAGTACCTGATAAAAAGTTCTGTTTTTCAGAAAAAGGAAAATTTCATCACGATAGATCCAAAATACAAAACATTCAAAGAGAGAACAGAAGCTCTTGATATTTTTGCAAAAAAGGCATATAAGGACAGAATAACAAATATCTATATGAAAGAGCCGTATCCCGTCATAGAAGAGATAACTTCCAAACCTCTCTCTCTTGCAGACAGAAGTATCTCTACACTCCTTGGTTTGACCTCTTTCGGACAGCATTTAAACGGATATGTCAAAACAAAAGATGGTATGAAAATGTGGATCGCAAGACGATCATATACAAAAGGATATGAAGCCGGTAAGCTGGATCATCTTGTGGCGGGAGGATTGCCATACGGTGTGGGACTTAGAGAAAATCTGCAAAAAGAGTGTTACGAAGAGGCGGGAATGGATCTAAAAACAGCCATGAAAGCCAAAAGTACAGGATTTATAAGTTACAGACACGAATATACATTAGGAGGCAAAAGAGATATCATATACTGCTATGATCTGCAACTGCCTCCTGATTTTATACCAAAATGCACAGACGGAGAGGTTGAAGAGTTTTATCTGATGGATATAAAAGAGGTTGCAGATATAGTCAAAAGAGGCAGAGAGTTTAAACAAAACTGCAATCTTGTCATCATCGATTTTCTGATAAGACACGGCTATATCAAAGATGAAGACAAGGATTATCTAAAAATTGCAGGAGGTTTGATCTCATAAAGATTTCAAAGAGACAATGATCTTGTTTAGGGTATCTTTAAAAAAGATTCTTTTGTCCGTTACGATATATTTTATATCATACTTTTTACTTTTTTTTATTTTTTGGATAAATCCTCTTTTTGTCTCTTTTAGATTTTTACCTTTAAATATGGCTCTTGAATTTAAAATATTTTCTAAAATATCATGTGGATAATATCTGCTTAAATAGGTCTGATTGAAAACATCTTTGTCAAAACAGTATCTGTTGATACAGACTCTGTCATCTCTTTTATCAAGAGTCAGATTCATAAGCAGATTTCCCATAGCAAATATCTGAAGATTCAGATATCCGTCTGCCTTTTTTAAAAAGCCCGTATCACGGTAGGCAAATTTTTTTGTTTTAAAAGTTACAAGATAACTTTGAGATCTTTCTATCTGCACTTTTGGAGCGCATCCGACAAAAAGAGTCAAAAACAGTATATATATTACATAGCGCATAACAGAGCCTTTTTTATATCTATTTTACCCTTTTTTAAGTAAAATTGGGCTAATATTTCAACTTACAAAAGAACGGCCCATTCGTCTAGCGGTTAGGACACCGGCCTCTCACGCCGGTAACAGGAGTTCGAGTCTCCTATGGGTCACCAGATCTTTTATCTGCTTTTTGGCTTCTTCCACAGATATCTCATATCCCTCTTTTCTCATAGATGTTGCCTCTATACCATCTAGATCACACGGATTTATTGTATTGAATTTTTCCAAATCGGTGAAAAGATTTATGGCAACTCCATGTTTTGATATGCCGTTTTTATAACGAAATCCCAAAGATGCTATTTTTCTGTTTTTTATATAAAAACCGGGGCGTTTTTTATCATAACAGATCCTTTTATCATATCTTCTGAAAAAATCGCCTAAAATATTCAAAACCGCTTTATAAAATTTGGCAGGATACGGGACATGAACGATAAAATAGATCATAAGCTGTCCCTCATCATGATAGGTGATGGAACCTCCTCTGTCCGTTTTGACAGCTTTGATTTTAAAATCACTCTTATCACTTCCGACAGTAAAGACTTCATGGTGTCTGCAAAAAAGTATAAAATCATCTTTTTCTTCAGAAGCTTTTTGCATCAACTGTTCCATTAGTAAAAGAGCTTTGTCATAAGATATAAGATCCCTGTCTATAAATTTCATCTATAACTTATCCGCATAATAGGAACTTCTGACCAAAACACCGCTCTGTACGGCTTCAAACCCCATTTTTAACGCTTTTTCTTTCAGTTTGGCAAATTCATCCTCAGTATAATATTTACAAACGGGACAGTGATTTGAAGAGGGAGAGAGATATTGACCTATTGTTATCTGTCTGACACCGGCTTTTAAAAGATCATCCAGAGTTTCAAAAATCTCCTCTCTTTTTTCTCCCAATCCCACCATTAAAGATGATTTTGTCAAAATACCGCTCTTTGCATAATATCTTAATACCTTCAGACTTTTCTCATAATTGCATTGAGGCATAACCTTTTTTGAAACTCTTTTTACCGTCTCTATATTATGGGCAAGTTTATAGGGCTTTGAGGAGATAATTATATCCAACAACTCCTCTCTTGCCTTAAAATCAGGCGTTAAAAGTTCTATTTTGATATTTCTGTCTCTCTTTTTTATCTCACAGACACTTTTTACAAAAGAGGATACTCCCAAATCCTTCAGATCATCTCTATCAACAGAAGTTATTACCACATATTTCAGATTCAGCTCTTTTACAGCCTTTGCAATATTTTTATATTCATTTTGATCTGTTCTGTCCGGTTTTGCAAAAGTTACCGAACAAAATCTGCAATCTCTGGTACATTTATCTCCCATGATCATAAAAGTAGCCGTATTTCTTGAAAAACATTCGGCTCTGTTGGGACATGCAGATTTCTCACAAATAGAGTGTAAAGAGTATTTTTCCAAAACAGAAGAGACAAAAGAGAGAAGTTCGTATGACGGAGCTTTAACCTTTGGCTTACCCACTTTCTTTTCTCTTTTTTGTCCGGTAGAGAGTTTAATATAGTTTTTGGAGCATACTGTTTAGAAGACTTTCACTCTCTCTTAACACCTCCAGACTGTCGGGATTGAGTTCGCCTCCGTTCTCTTCGGGAGTTACGATGATAAGTCTTACCTCTTTGGCAATCATATAGGCATCTTCTATATCTTTTTTTGATTTCTCATGATAGTCATTGAAATTTTTTGCCCCTTCTATATGCAAAATTCTTTTTAATTTTGCATTGTATTCATCCAAAAGAACATTCAAGGTATCCAGAATATCTCTTGTCTGGTTTACATGCTCATCCGTCCTTTGAATCTCCTCTTTTCTCTGTTCTCTTTTGCTTTTGTGCATATCCGCCTCTTCACGAAGAGATTGGGCAAATCTCAAATTTTTATTTACGGATAAAATAACTTTTATTTTATAGATAACAAACATAACCAAAAGAGTAACAACACCCAAAACCAAAGCGCCTATATATTCATTACCTTTTGAAGGAGCTATAAACTCTCCAATCCACCTGAACATCTCTATAAACTGCTCTTTTGAAGGAAGAGTATGATAATCTATACCAAGCTTCTTCATCACAAAGAAAAGAACTCCTCCCGCTACTGCCGCACCGCCTACCAAAGAGAGTAAAAACGCAGAGAATTTACCTCTGCCCGGTTTTTTGACAACGGGAGGTCTGTCTTTTTTATCATAATCAAAAGAGGGAGTATCAAAATCTACATCCGAAAGCTTCTCTTCATAGCCTATCTCTTTTAACAACTCTTCACTCGTTTTTAGAGTAGAGTTTAAAATACTCTTTTCAAGCTCTCCTAGATTTTTTATATCCTTGTCCAGTCTATCCATCTCCTCTTTGATCTGCTGCTCTACAGAATCAATAATGGATTTGGAGCTATCTACAAGAGTGTATATCTCCTCATATTTATCATCTTTTTTCTCTTTTGAAATATTTTTGGATTCTTTTTCTACCGAATTTTCCTCTTTGGTCTCTATCTCAGGGTTATTCTCTTTTTCCATAAACTTGCCTCCTTTAATATAATATTCCCTCTTTTTCTAACTCTTCTCTGATTTTTTTCATCTGTTTGTGCTTACAGTAACACCACTTCGGAGCTAAAAGAGTTTCATTGCCTATACCGGCGGTTACTCTTTGGATTATAACATTTTTTGGAATAATTTTCAAAGCTTTAATTAAGACTGAAATATATTTATCTTCTTCTATCGGAGTAAATCTGCCTTTGATATAATCAACCGCCAATGCCGTATTTTTTACCACATAAAGAGGATGGATTTTCAATGAATCCAATCCAAGATCAACAGCTTTTTTGACACTCTTTAGCATCATCTCCTCACTCTCCCCCGGAAGTCCGAATATCAGATGACCGCATATTTTAAGTCCGTAGGATTTTGTCTTTTTGATAGTTTCTATAACATTTTCAACACTATGCCCTCTGTTTGTAGCCGTCATCGTTTCATCAAAAAAAGATTGAATACCATACTCCATCCATATCTCTTTTGTTTTTGACAAATCAGAAAGATAAGAGAGTACTCTTTCATCCACACAGTCTGTTCTGGTGCCTATACTAAGCCCTGTAACATCCTCTTTTCCCAAAGCATACCCATAAAGAGTCTTTAAAGTTTCATAAGGAGCATAGGTATTTGTAAAAGATTGAAAATAGATCAAAAATTTCTTTGCTTTAAACTTCTTTTTAAGTTTGACTCTGGTTTTTTGATACTGAATATCTATCTGCTCTTTTTGCATGGATAAAAGAGGATTATCATCCAAATTTGGATTCAGATAGAATTTTTTAGAGGTTTTCTGTCTCAAATTGGGACTGAAAGACTCGTTTTCACAATAGACACAACCCCCTTTAGCCACAGTCCCGTCTATATTGGGACAGGTAAAACCCGGCATACTGACCGGAATTTTATAGACATTTTCACCAAACTTCTCTCTGAAATATCTTCCCGCTGTTAAAATTTGTCTCATTTAATAAAATAATCACCGTCAAAACTTACAAGAGAATAATCACCGTCTCTTCCAAGTGAGTTGATAAGCCCGTCAATTGTCAAAAATGCCAAAGAATCAGCCCCTATATATTCACAAATCTCATCTTCACCCAAATTTGCGCTGATAAGCTCGGCATAACTTGGAGTATCTATACCGTATTTGCAGGGGTGTTTGATTGGCGGTGCGGCTATCCTCATATGAATCTCTTTTGCTCCTGCCTCTTTTAGGATCTTTACTATCTGTCTTGAAGTTGTACCCCTTACTATGCTGTCATCTATAACAACAAGTCTTTTGCCCTCTATAAGCTCTTTTATGGGAGAAAGTTTCAATTTGACTTTCAGATCCCTCACCTTCTGGGTAGGTTCTATAAATGTTCTTCCCACATAGTGATTTCTGACAATAGCCATCTCAAAAGGTATCCCGCTCTTTTTTGCATATCCCAAAGATGCCGCTACACCGGAATCGGGTATCGGTATCACCAAATCGGCATCCACTTTATTTGAACTTGCAAGTTCCATACCCATCTTGACTCTTGTCTCATATACATTTTTACCATCCACTATACTGTCCGGTCTGGAAAAATAGATATATTCAAAAGCACACGGTTTTGGAATCGGTTCATAAAGCTGTACGCTTACCGGTTTTGTATCTTTTTCAAATATCAACATCTCTCCGGGTCTTACATCTCTGACAAACTCGGCTCCCACAAGCTCAAAAGCGCATGTCTCACTTGCAACTATATAACCGCCCTCTTTCAGCTTTCCGATACTCAAAGGTCTGATTCCGTAGCGATCTCTTATAACAAACATTTTACTTCTGCTTTGGATCAAAAAGCAATATGCCCCTTTTATCTCTTTTAGTGCCTCTATGATCCTGTCTTGAAGCCTGTCTTTTTTGCTTCTGGCTATGAGGTGAATAACATTTTCGGTATCCATAAAAGATTGAAAAATCGCTCCTTCATCGATCAGTTTCTGTCTGACCTCCTCTTTATTGATCAAATTACCGTTATGGACAATTGATATTTCACCAAGCTTATATTTTGCCACTATCGGCTGGGCATCCAAAATAGAGTCATTACCGGCAGTTGAATATCTGTTGTGACCTACCGCCATATCGCCTGTCAAAACCTGAAATGACTTCTCATCAAATACTTCGGTTACCAAACCTCTCTTTTTGATCGTATATAATTTTTCACCGTCACTTGAAGTTATACCCGATGCCTCCTGACCTCTATGCTGCATGGAAAAAAGAGCATAATAAGCAACTTTAGAAGCATTTGGCGTATTGTAAACGCCAACAACTGCACACATCTCTTTCCTTTTTTATTCTATTTTAAACCTAAACAGTCATTAATACTATAAAGACCTTTATCCTGTTTTACCACCCATTTTGCCGCTTTTATAGCACCTTTTGCAAAAGTGTCTCTGCTTGTTGCCGTATGATTTAATTCTAAAAATTCACCATCATTATAAAATCCCACCGTATGGCGACCGACTATATCCCCGCCTCTTAATGCCATGACGGCTATTTCATCCTTTTTTCTCTCACCTATATCACCGTTTCTGCCACTTACTCTTACTTTGTCTATATCAAGACCTCTTGCATCAGCGGCACTTTTTGCCAGTGTCAAAGCAGTACCGCTTGGAGCATCTTTTTTGTATCTGTGGTGCTGTTCTACTATCTCTATATCAAAATTTTCCAAAGAGCTTGAAACAAGAGAGACTATCTTGTTTAAAACCGCCACACCCAAAGACATATTTGTCGCATACAGGATAGGTACTTTTACAGATGCCTCTCTTAAAAGATTATACTGATGAACCGACAATCCGGTAGTGCCTATAACCAAAGGAGTGGAATATCCCTCAAGAAGAGTTTCTAAAAGCTTTTCCGTTCCCGCAGGAAGAGAAAAATCTATAACAACATCACAATTTTCCAGTAAAACAGCCGCATCATTGGTTATAATAACCTCTTCACCGAGATTTAAAGGAGTACTAAACTCCTCTATGGCATGTAAAACTGTTATTTTCAGATCTTTGTCATTTGAAATATTTTTTATAAGCAAAGAGCCAACTCTTCCGGTTGATCCGTGAATTCCGACTTTTAACATCTTTATCCTTTTTTGTGTTCTATGTATGATATAACCCTAAGCGCTGCCGTTGCACCGTCCGAAGCGGCACAGACAACCTGTCTTGGCGCTTCTATCCTGATATCTCCGGCAGCAAAAAGACCTTCGATATCTGTCTGCATACCAAGATCTACAACAACCTGTCCCCATTGATTGACTTCACATAAAAAAGAACCATCTTTTTGTTTTAAAACCTCATTGTTTACATCCATTCCGACAAAAACAAAAATTCCAGGAACCTTTATATCTCTCTCACTGCCGTCATTGCCAACAGTAATAACACCTTCCACCCCCATGGCGGATCCGTAAACTTTTTTCACTTTTGAATTTAAAACAAACTCTATCTTATCACTCTTTTTTACCCTCTCTACGGTAGAGGGGGAAGCTCTGAATTTATCCCTTCTGTGTATCAGATAAACTTTGGAACAGATATTGGCAAGATACAAAGCCTCTTCCAAAGCGGTATCTCCTCCACCCAAAATTGCAACCTCTTTATCCTTGTAAAAAAAACCGTCGCAGGTGGCACATGTGCTGACACCTCTTCCGAAAAACTCATCTTCACCTTCAAATCCGGCTTTTTTGGGAGTACTCCCGGTACAGACAATAACGCTTAAAGCCTCTTCCTCTCTACCGTCATTTAAAATAATTTTAAAATAATCTTTGACTTTTTCTACTCTGAGTACTTCGGACATATCATGTTTTAAACCGTATCTCATACACTGTTTAGGCCAAGGCTCCATAAGCTCCATACCCGTAACTATCTTTTCGATTCCCGGATAGTTTTCTACCTCACTGCTTTGGGTGATCTGACCGCCGGGCATACCCTTTTCATACATAACAACATTTTTTAAACCGCCTCTTGTGGCATAAAGTCCCGCGGTAAGTCCCGCCGGTCCTCCTCCGACAATTGCCAAATCCAACATATAAAACCCTCCTCTACTCTAAAATATTTATCATGCTGTCCTGCTTATAAAGCATTTTCCTCTCTTTTTTGATAAAAAAAACAGAAGGCACTTCATAAACATTAAATCTCTGAACAAACTTCAAGATTGTATTAATTCCGCTTGTTATACAAACAACACTCTCATTGCTCTCAAATCTTTTTTGGTACAGATCCACCGCCAAAACAGGAAATTTTGTTTTCAACCCTTTTAGCACTTTATCAAGACCTATCTGATTGGAACTATATACCAAAACAAGATACTTTTCATATTTAGGAGTAAATATATCCTTTTTTTTATAAAAAATCCATTTATTAAAATCAATAAATTTATATTCTGAAAATTTGTAGTTAAAGTAAGCAAAAGAGAGAGCTATCATAAGAGCTCCGAAAAATGAGGCAAAGAGATAATTAAGGGAGAAAAAATTTCTCCCTTTTTTGATTTTCATAACCCTTTTATGATAAAAGTGCGTCTATCTTTTGTGCGATAACCTGTTTACCGGCAGCACCTATCATCTGATCTACAAGCTCACCGTCTTTGAAGAAAAGAAGTGTAGGAATCGATCTGATACCGTACTGAATCGCAATATCCTGCTCCACATCCGTATTTACTTTACAGATATTCGCTTTTCCTTCATAATCATCTGCAAGCTCTTCGATAATCGGAGCTATCATTCTACAAGGTCCGCACCAAGGCGCCCAGAAATCCACTACTGAAACACCATTTTTAATAGTGTCATTGAAATTTGAATTATTTAATTCTTTATATTTACCCATCTATTCTCTCCTGATAATTTTAAAATGAGGGTAGATTATATCATTTTAACTTTAAAATTAACTATAATAAATTTATGTTATAATGACTATCTTCACAAAATAAGGATACTCTATGAAAGTAACACTTTTGCACAACACTCCTCTAAGCGTATGTTCCAACGCTATAAGAACATGTTGGCAAAGTTTTGACAAAAGCGATAACGGAGGAGAAAAAGACAAAGAGTTGATAGAGAGAGTAGGAAACAAATTCAAACACTCCTCAACACTCGAACATCTTGTTTACTCGTTTTATATAAAAGGCATAAGCAGAGCATGTCTTCAGGAGTTGGCACGGCACAGAATCGCATCACTGTCCGTAAAATCAACCAGATATACGCTAAAAGAGCTTAAAAAAGAGGACTCTTTCACGATCAAAGACAAAAAGAGAGCCGAAAAATATATAGTTTTAACCAAAATAGATATGGTTGATGAGATGAGTATAAAAGCGCTTGAGAACATAAGAAAAATTTTAAAAAGCGGCATATCCAACGATTATGCAAAATACTCTCTTCCAGAATGTTACAAAACAGAACTTACATGGACGATCAATGCAAGAAGTCTTCAAAATTTTTTAAATCTAAGAAGCAGCAAAAGCGCCCTTTGGGAGATCAGAGAACTAGCTTTTAATATTTACAATGAAATTCCGGCAGAACATCAATACCTCTTTAAGGATTTCACAAACCTTTAATCCTTTGGGAGTGTGTAATGGCAACCGCCATGGCATCTGTAATATCAAACGGCTTTATCTCCCCTTTTATTCCAAGAATACTTCTGACCATAAAAGCAACCTGCTCTTTACCCGCCTTGGCTCTTCCTGTCAGCGCCCTTTTTACCTGCAAAGGAGTATATTCGTAAAAATCACCGTGCACCTGTAAAATTTTCAACATCAAAGCACCCCGAAATTGTGCAAGTTTTATAACGGTTTTGGGATTATAGGCAAAAAATATATCCTCAACAGCAATATCATCAACCGAAAAAGAGGATAAAATCGTATCGATCCCCTCACACAGTTCACTAATCTGATACTTTAACTCTCTCTCTTTTATCCTGATCAAACCGGCCTCTTCCAAAAACAATCTACCCTCTTTTTTGTGAATAAATGCATATCCCAAATTTCTGCTTCCCGGATCTATTCCCAGTATTTTCACACGCTTTTCTCCTCTTTTATGATGATTATTCACATCTTTTTCACTAAGTGAAAAGCTATTTTATCGTAATAAATAGCTTTTTTAACATACAATTTAAATAATTTTCGATAAAATATTCACATACTAATTCACAATGTGAACGGAGAAAAATATTTGCTCTCAGATGATGTTTTAAATTTACTGAAAAAAGAGATATCGCCTCTTGAATACAAACGATATATCAAACAGATATCGTTCAAAGAAAAAATATCAAAATCAGACTATATAGTATTTGAAGCGCCAAATACGCTTATAGCAAACTGGATAAAAACAAAATATGCCGAAAAAATAGCACATATATACGAGATAAAAACGGGCAAAAAACCAGAAGTCGTAATACAGAAAAAAAACTCTCTGCCCGTTAGCAACATCAACTCAACAAAAGAGAATATAACAACACAACCACAAAGAATAAAAAGCACAATCCTAAACCCGTCATATACATTTGACAGCTTCGTCGTGGGAAGCTCAAACCAGTACGCATTCACAGCGGCAAAATCGATAGCGCAAAAACCGGCAATTGTATATAATCCGGTATTCATATACGGACCGACCGGACTTGGAAAAACGCATCTTATACAGGCAGTGGGAAACTATGCGCTAAATAATAATCTCAATGTCATATACACGACGATAGAACAGTTTATGAACGACTTCACATACAATCTAAGAAACCAGACAATGGACAGATTCAGAGAAAAATACAGAGCATGTGATCTACTTCTCATAGATGATATACAGTTTCTATCAAACAAGATACAGACTCAAGAAGAGTTTTTTCACACCTTTAACGAACTCTATTCAAACAAAAAACAGATAGTTTTAACAGCAGACAAACCGCCAAAAAAGATAGCCGGTCTCGAAGAGAGACTGCAAAGCAGATTTGAATGGGGACTGATAGCAGACATCCATCCGCCGGAGCTTGAAACAAAAATAGCAATCATAAAAAAGAAATGCGAATTAGACGGAATCTACCTAAACAACGAGGTAATCAACTATATAGCCTCATATATGGGAAACAACATAAGAGAGATAGAAAGCGCAATAATCAATCTCAATGCCTACGCATCTTTGATGCATCAGGATATAACGGTTGAATTTGCAAAAAATGTTATGAAAGAGCAGATAAAAGAGCAGAAAAAAAATATACAACTGCACGACATAATAAACATTATATCCAAAGAACTAAATATCAAATCAAGCGATATAAAATCAAAAAAAAGAAGCAAAAACATAGTGGAGGCAAGAAGAATAGGAATATACTTAGCAAGAACACTGACACACAACTCCATGCCGACACTTGCATCATACTTTGGAATGAAAGATCACACGGCAGTCTCACACAATATGAAAAAAATAAACGAAATTATAAACAGCGATGAAAACTTCAAACTGAAAGTGGAAGAGCTGAAAAACAAAATTTTATCGACATGAAAAAAAGAAAAAGAGAAAAATGTGAAAAGAAATACAAAAAATTCACAAACAAAAACACAAAAAAATGACCGAAAAAAGGAAACAAAAGAGAGTTTTCACAATTTCAACCAAAACTACTACTATTACTATATTATTATAAAATAAAAAGGAAAAAAAGATGGAAGCATACATAAACAAAAATGTACTGGAAAATATTCTTTTACATACACAAAATTTTATAGAGAAAAAAGATCTAAGCCAGATAACATCCCATATACTGATAGATGTAAACAATGAAAATATAGATATAAAAGCAACCGACAAAGAGAGCGGAATATCTATAAAAAGCTCAAACATCAAAATAAAAGAGAATGGAAAAGCAACGGCAAACGGAAAAAAGATACTAGATATCATAAAAATACTAAAAGATGAAGATGTAGAATTAAGAACAACAGACAACTATCTGCATATAACCCAACAACACTCCAAATTCAAACTTCCGATGTTCAATCCAAACGAATATCCTCTTTTCCCTACAACAAAAAACAAAGCAAAATTTGAAATAGACAACCAAACACTTATAAGATCAATCAAAAAAATAGCTCCTTCGATAGATACCAATAATCCAAAATACGAACTAAACGGAGCATTGATAAACATAAAAAAGAACCGGATAGATTTTGTGGCAACAGATACAAAAAGACTCTCCATAGTGGAAGTAAAAAGAGAAAACAGCAAACCTCTGTCAATAATCATACCCAAAAAGGCCATAAACAACATACAAAAACTTTTCTTTGACGAGATAGATATACACTATGACGAAAACACGCTGATAGCAAAATCTTCGGACTTCACATTTTTTACAAAACTTATAAACGGACAATATCCAAACTACGAAAGAATAGTGCCACAAAGTATAAGCCATACGATAAAACTAAACAGAGAACAGATGATAGACAGTATAAAACAGGTATCAATCATATCAAACGAGATAAAAATAATATTCAACCCTTCTTCTATAATATTTGAAAGTCTAAATGAAGAGAATGTGGAAGCAAAAACAGAGATAGAATTTCAAACAGGAATAGAAGAGGATATGCACATAACAACAAATGCAAGACATCTGTTGGATTTTCTGACCCATATAGACAAAAATGAATTTGAACTTAAACTAAATGACCCGGAACTTCCTTTTATGTTAAAAAGTGAAAATTTTATTACTATTATGATGCCAATAGTGCTATAATCTAAAAGAAAAAAACTGGAGAGATAATGACAAAATACAATGCACAAAATATTAAAGTACTAAAAGGACTCGAAGCCGTAAGAAAAAGACCGGGAATGTATATAGGAGATACAAGCGTAAACGGTCTTCACCATCTAATCTATGAAGTAGTGGACAACTCTATCGATGAAGCAATGGCGGGATACTGCAACAACATATCCGTAGAACTGACAGAAGAGGGATCGGCAATAATATCGGATAACGGAAGAGGAATCCCCACAGATATGCATCCGACCGAAAAAATACCCGCAGCAACAGTCGTACTGACAGTTTTACACGCAGGAGGAAAATTTGACAAAGATACATACAAAGTATCAGGCGGTCTGCACGGAGTCGGTGTATCGGTAGTAAATGCTCTTTCAAAAAAACTGATACTGGAGATAAAAAGAGAAGGAAAAATTTACAGACAGGAGTTTGAAAAAGGTATCCCGACAACTGATCTTGAAGTTATAGGAACAACAAACAGGACAGGAACAAAAATAGAATTTTGGCCAGATGATAAGATATTTGAAACAACGGAATTTAGTTTTGATATCCTCTCAAAAAGATTTAAAGAACTGGCATATCTAAATCCCTCAATCAGTATCCGTTTCAAAGATATAAAACTGCAAAAAGAGGAAAATTACCATTTTGAAGGAGGTTTGACACAATTTGTCGAAAACCTGAACAAACAAGAAGCAATCTGCAAACCAATACATTTTAAACAGAAAATAGAAGATATAGAGATAGATATAGCCCTCTTATACAACACAACCTACAATGAAGTACTCTACTCCTTTGTAAACAACATAAGAACTCCCGACGGAGGTACCCATGAGAGCGGTTTTAGAGCAGGACTTACAAAAGCGATAGTAAAATATACCCAAAAGAATGCTTCCCAAAAAGAGAAAGACACAAAAATATCCGGAGAAGATGTAAGGGAAGGACTGATAGTTGTAGTCAGTGTCAAAGTTCCCGAACCGCAATTTGAAGGACAGACAAAAGGAAAACTGGGAAGTTCGTATGTAAAACCGATTGTTCAAAAAGCAACAAATGAGACACTAAATAAATATTTTGAAGAAAATCCGTTAGAAGCAAAAGCCATCATGAACAAAGCTCTAATGGCTGCAAGAGGAAGAGAAGCCGCCAAAAAGGCAAGAGAGCTTACAAGAAGAAAAGATGCGATGAGTGTGGGAACACTTCCGGGAAAACTGGCAGACTGCCAGAGCAAAGATGCAACAATCAGCGAAATATATCTGGTTGAGGGAGACAGCGCCGGAGGATCCGCAAAACAGGGAAGAGACAGAGTTTTTCAGGCTATTTTACCTCTAAAAGGAAAAATTTTAAATGTAGAGAAGAGCAGAATAGACAAGATACTCAAATCAGAAGAGATTATCAATATGATAACCGCAATGGGATGCGGAATCGGAGATGACTTTAACGAAGAAAAATTAAGATACCACAAAATCATCATAATGACGGACGCCGATATCGACGGAAGCCATATTCAGACACTGCTTTTGACATTTTTCTTCAGATATTTAAAAAATATAATAGAAAAAGGTTATGTCTATCTTGCCCAACCCCCTTTATACAGATACAAAAAAGGGAAAAAAGAGATATATCTAAAAGATGACAAAGAGATGAACGAGTTTTTGATAGAAAACGGAATAGACTCTTTGGATATAAAAGGGATTGGGAAAAAAGATCTGATAGAATTTTTTAAAATTATCGCAGCATACAGAAATATACTAAAAGAACTTTCCAAAAGATTTTCGGTTATAGAGGTTCTTAGATATCTGATAGAAAATCAGGAGATTTTAAAACTTCCAAATGAAGAGATGGATAAGAAAGTAGAAAAATATATAGAATCAATAGGATTTAATATATTAAATAAAAAAACAGATGAGGAGAGCATACATCTTTATATTCAGACAAATGAAGGATTGGAAGAGTTGATAATTGACGAAAACCTCTTTACAAATCCTCTTTTTCAGGAAGCGATTTATATATACAATAAAATAAATGAGAGAGATGTCGATATATTCGAGGGTGAAGATTTCATAGAAGTTTTAGAAAAAGTGGAAAAAGAGGCTAAAAAGGGAGCATATATCCAGCGATACAAAGGTCTTGGAGAAATGAACCCCGATCAGCTTTGGGAAACGACTATGAATCCTGAAAACAGAAGACTTCTTAGGATAAAAATAGAAGATGCCGCGGAAGCGAGTGAAACTTTCTCTCTTTTTATGGGAGACGAAGTTGAACCTAGAAGAAAATATATACAAGAACATGCAAAAGATGTTAAACATTTGGATGTATAAATCTATTACAGAGGATTGTAAATGATAAAAGTAACTAAAAAAGGGAACAAGGCATGGGTTACATTCACGATACCGGCGGATGAAAATACCAAATCCGCCGATATCACAGGCGAATGGAGCCAATGGAAAGAGGAACCTATGAGACAGAAAAAAAACGGTGACTTTTTCATAACAAAAGTTCTAAAAACAGGTCAAAGTTATCAGTTTGGATATAAGATAAACAAACATCTTTGGTCAACAGAAGATACTCTGCCCAAAGTGTCCTCTCCATACGGAAGTGAAAACTCTATAATATCTTTATAGGGTTTTCACTTATGCTTCATATACAAAAAAACAGATAAAACAAATAAGAGCAATATAGGCAGTAATATCCCAACCTCCGGAAGCAAAATGCCGTTTACGGTAATTTTTGCCAATATAAAAAGCACTCCCCACAAAACCAAAGCGCTTAAAATAAAAACTGTTCCCAAAAGAGCCGTATCAAAAAATCTTCCCGATATAGGTATATAATAAAAAGAGGTCAGAATAAAAAAGGGAGCAAAAAGAGGAAAAATAGTCATAATATACAATATCGCTTTAATCTTTTCTATATTGATCTCTTGAGGTTTTAAAAGCTTGATGGCATAAAAAGCATCAAGAATGGTAAAACTGCTTTTGCCTTCAAAAACATTTTTGATAATGTTTGGTTTGAAATTTTTCAAAGTCTGCAAAGTATCTTTTTTTGTTATTTCCAAAGAACCTTTAAAATCCAAAGAGGCTTTTGGCTTTTTAATAACGGTAACATTTTTCAATTCCCATAAATTATTTTTAAAATAAGCTTTTTTGGCTTCTATGATCTCTTTTAAATCACCCTTTTTGGTTACAAAAAGTTTTAACCCCTGAGCCTCTTTTTTAAAAGGATTCAGATTTTTTATATAGATGTAGGTGTCATAGTTTTTTAAAAAAAGATCCGAAGAGGTGGAACCTAGATGTTTGTATTTTTTTATGTTTTTTGCATATTCGTTGGAATATGCAAAAGAGGTCATATTCAAAGATATATAAATCAGAGTAATAACAAAAGAGATAAGAAAGATTGGCATTATAACGCTGTTTTTGGTTATCCCAAAAGAGTATAACGAGATAAGTTCACTGCTTTTTATCATCTTCATTTTTGTAAAAATCATCGCAAAGATCAAAGACAAAGGGAGTATATAGTTGATAGAATCAAAAAATTTGTATATAAAATAGAGTATCTGAAGGTTTGCCGAGTTTGGAAGGTCTTTTAGACTCTGAATCATATCGATACCGACATAAAAAAGACAAAGAGCCAAAAATACGACAATAAAATTTTTCAGATAAATCATCATAATATATTTTTGAAAAATTTTCATATACAGATACTTTTTTTTGAGGAAAATTTGTTTGATACTTCTGAAATTTCTTTTTTACTCATCATCAAAGCCGCATCGGAGGCTATTTTTATAACTTTTTGCAGACACTCTTTCTCCTCCTCCTTAAAATCACTCAAAACATAGCTTACCACTTCACCTTTTCTAAGAGGTCTGCCTATGCCTATTCTGACTCTTTTATAATCTCTGCCTATTAATCCGTCTATCGATTTTAGACCGTTGTGTCCACCGTGTCCGCCTCCCTTTTTGAAACGAATCACTCCTAACAAAAGATCCAAATCATCATGAATGACAATGATGTTATTTATATCTATTTTATAAAAGTTGGCAACGGCCATTACACTTTCACCGGAAAGATTCATAAAAGTCTGAGGTTTTAAAAGAAGTATATTATTTGATTTGTAAAGCTCTCCTTTAAAAGAGCTTTTTGAGATGGAAGAGGGTTTTAGACGATCGATCAAAAAATCAATCGTCATAAAACCTACATTGTGTCTGTTGTTTTTATATCTGTTTGTAGGATTTCCAAGACCTACCAAAAGATGCATTATTTTGCTTTGATAACACCGACTACCGATACTCTGTCAGCTACCATGAATTTTACATTTTCACCCGGATCTATATCTCTTACCAAGATAGAATCACCTACATCCAAGCCGCTGACATCAAGTGTATAGGAATCTGGAAGATCTTCTGCTTTACATTTAACCAACAGTCTCTTTTTGGAGAAGATCAAAACACCTTTGTTTTTCAAACCTTTTGGAGTTCCTACGGTTTTTACGGGTACAAGATATTTTGAAGCAACTCCTTTGAGTGCAACTTTCAGATCAACATGCAAAAGCTGATTTGTAACAGGATCTTTTTGATACTCCTGAATAATTACATCAATCTCTTTATCACCTACTTTTACGGGAAATATAAGTTTGTCTTTGTTTCTTACCGCTTTTATAAATTCGTTTGATTTAAAAGCAGCATTTATATTCTCAAAACCTTTGCCGTAAATATTGGCAATTAGATAACCATCTCGTCTTAGAGCTTTGGCACTCTTCTTACCGATACTATCTCTAACAATGCCTTCTAACATTTTTTTTCCTTCTAAATTTAATTTAAGCGCATGATTATACATAAAAAAAGATAAAACAGTTCTAAAATTTTATCTTTTTAGAGCTATTATATCCTTTTCGACGGTTCCGCTTCTCTCCTGGTTTTTTAATCCGTGAACCTGTTTGATCTTGATTTGCAGATCATTTTCATTTGTTGCATTGTTTAGAGCATCTTCTTCGCTTATTATACCTTTTGCATAAAGATCAAGCAAAGATTGATCAAAAGTCTGGGTACCGTAAACCTCTTTACCCTCATAAAGAGCGTCGTTTATCTCATCATCTCTTCCTTCCATGATCAAAGATTCTATCCTGGCGCTTTTTACAAGAAGTTCCACAGCGGCAGTTCTTTTACCCTCAACAGTAGGGATAAGTCTTTGGGAAATCACTCCTTGTAAAATTGCTCCCAAAGAGAGCCTTATCTTGTTTTGCATTTCGGAAGGAAACATTCCAACAACTCTGCTTACCGTATCTTTTGCACTGATTGTATGGAGAGTAAAAAAGACAAGATGTCCGGTTTCTGCTGCATGAAGAGCGGTTTCTATCGTCTCAAGGTCTCTTGCCTCTCCTACCAAAATAACATCGGGATCTTCTCTGAGTGCCGCCCTTAGAGAGGTGGAAAAATTTTTGGCATCCTGTCCTATCGATCTTTGGTTTATAATACTTTTTTCATCTTTATAGACAAACTCTATCGGATCTTCAATCGTGATGATATGCTTTCTTTGAGTCAGGTTGATTTCGTTTATTATGGAAGCCAAAGTTGTTGATTTACCGCTTCCTGTGGGTCCTGTTACTATAACAAGCCCTCTTTTTAAGTAGCAGAATTTTTTTATCACAGAAGGCAGATTCAAAGATTCTATTGAGGGAATACTTATCGGTATGATTCTAAAAACCGCAGATATTCCGTCCATCTGAAAAAAGATATTTACTCTGAAGCGAAGCTGTTCGTTTAGTTTGTATGTAAAATCGACACTTTTTTCTCTGACAAGCTCTTCAAAACGACCTCTAAGAAGAGCTTTTGCGAGTAAAATTCCCTCTCTTTTTGTTACCTTGTCATTGGATATCGGAACAATTTCACCGTTGATTCTGGCTCTTATATTGGAACCTGTTTTAAAATGAAGATCACTTCCTCCGTTTTTTACCATTTTAAAAAGAAGTCTGCTTACTTTTTTGGCTATATCTTCATTCTCCAACATATATTCCTCTTTTGTATCGATATCACTGTTATACATTTTGGTTTCCTTATAAATTGTCTAAAATATCTCCAAATGCCTCTTTAAATGCCAAAATACCCTCATTCATCAGTTTTGCAGAGATATTTTCTCTATCTATCTGTTCTCTTTTTAGTTTTTGAAAAAAGCTCTCTGTTTCTTCTTTTGAGGGAGGATTTTTTATCTCAAAAGAGCTGTTTTTGACAAAGGTCTCTATCGTATTCAAAGGAGCGGTATTGATAGAGTTTTTATACAAAAGCTCTTTCATATAATAATCTCCCTCGTAATCATCCCCTTTTACACCGGTACTTGCAAAGAGAGCTTTTATATGAGGAAAACTCTCCTCTTCTATGTCGTTATAGATATCGGCTGCATTCATAATCCCAAAAAGCCCACCGTTTAATCCCTTTTTTTGCAAGATGGCATCTGTTGCTCTGTCAAAACGGCTGACAAATATGCTGATTACTCCTTTTGTCAAAGTGTTGCTCTTTTGTATTCCCTCTTTTAAAGCTTTGAGAGATTTTTCACCCTGCTCTTTTGAAAAAACGAGTGTTGCATTGACATTTATCCCTTCACCTGTGAGTTCTCTCATAGCCTCATATCCGGCTTTGGTTGCGGGGATTTTGATCATTACATTTGCTCTGTCTATTTTTTTAAAAAGCCTTCTTCCTTCGTCAATCGTGGCTTTTGTATCATCGCATAAAAAAGGATCAACTTCTATGCTTACAAAGCCGTCATCCTCTTTTTCATACAAAGGCATTAAAATATCGGCAGCATCTCTTATATCTTTTATAGCCAACTCTTCATAAATCTCTTTTTTGCCCGAACCTTTTAACTTCTCTTTTTGCTCTTTGTATGCCAAAGAGTTTAAAAATGCCGATTTGAAAATCGCAGGATTGCTCGTAGCTCCGTTAATTATCCCTCTTTTTATCAAATCTTTAAAACCTTTGTTTAAAAAATCCCTCTCTATAAAATCGCACCATATTGAAAAATTTGCTTCTTTTAAAAACATTTTATATTTCCTCTAAAATTTTTCTCAAATCTTTTTCATCGATGATGATGTTTGCCTCTTTTTTCAGAATATCTTTTGCGCAAAATGCCACTCTTGTTTTTGCATAAACAAACATTGATCTGTCATTTGCTCCGTCTCCCACGACGACGGTATCTTTCTCTTTTACTCCAAGAAGGGTCTGAAGCCTTTTTATCATATCCCCTTTGCTGAAATCAAACATCATATCCCCGCCTACAAGGCCGGTCAGATATCCGTTTTTTGAGTGAAGGATGTTTGAAAAATCAGCGTCAAATCCGAGTTTCTCTTTGGCATAGGAGGTTGCGTTTCTAAATCCTCCGCTAAAGACGACAACTTTGTATCCTCTCTTTTTAAGTTCCAAAATTGTCTCATTTGCACCTTTCATATAAGGAAGAGAGTGGCAGATATCATCTACCTTTTTAACATCCAACCCTTCCAAAAAAGAGACTCTTGTTGTCAGACTCTCAAAAAAGTCAAGTTCACCTCTCATTGCCATTTCGGTAATTTTTGCCACTTTGTCTTTTAGATTTAGAGCATCGGCCAAAAAATCGATAGTTTCTCCATCCATCAGTGTAGAATCAAAGTCAAATACACACAGTTTCATATCATAAAATCCTTATTTAAAATTTGGATATAATACACAAAAACTTTTAATAAACGGATAAAAACAATGTTTGAAAAATTTTTGGAGAAGCTGCAAAATGATAATTTTCTGACTCTTGAGACTACGCCGTCTCATTCACCTGTTTTTGATCCTGTCATTGACAAGATAGAGAGTCTTGAACTTGACAAAAAGGTAGATGGATTCAGCGTTACGGACAACCCTCTTGCAAAATTGAAATACAGTTCCATAATAGCGGCATTCAAACTTCAACAAAGGTTCAAAAAACCGACTCTTGCGACAATCTCTATGAGAGACAGAAACAAACTCTCTTTGCAATCGGATCTTTTGGGAGCAAATGATATAGATGTAAGAAGTATATTGGCTTTGACCGGTGATCCGGCATCTGCCTCCGACCAGCCAAAAACAAAAGGAGTATTTGAAGGAAACAGCAATCTTTTGCTTGATATGATAAAATGTTTCAATGCCGGAATAGATTATGCCGGTAAACCCTTTTTGGAAAAACCAAAAAAGATATATCCTTTTGCCGTCTCAAATGCCTATGCAAAAAACAGTAAAAATCTTCTAAAAAAGATGATTCAAAAGATAGAACACGGAGCCGTGGGGATAATAACACAGCCTGTTTATGATATAGACAATGCAAAACTTTTAGTGGAGATTTTTGAAAAAGCAAAAGAGGAGGCAAAAGTAAAAACAAACGATCCAAAGCTTATTTTGGGCTTTTTCCCCGTTACAAAGCTTAGAACGGCACAGTTTTTGACTTCTCATGTTCCGGGAGTCTATGTGCCTCCAAAATGGGTGGACAAACTCTATCAGGCTAAAAAAATTTCAGAAGAAGAGCAGATAAAAACGGGATTTGAGCTTAGTTTGAAAACATTTTCAGAAATTTATGATTTTCATCCAAAAATGCATCTGATGACGGCAAACAATTTTGAGTTGGCAAAGAAAATTTTAGATGAGAGGGTGTAGCAAATACGCTACGCCATCTCTAAAAATCTCTTTTAAGAAGTGTATCCACCTTTAAAATCGTCAGGATATTGTTTTCTCTTTTTCCTATTCCCTGTACCATTCCTTTCTCTTTTTGGAGATTATCGGGAGGAGAGTCTATATGATCTGCATTCATTCTGATAGCTTCTGTTAATTTGTCTATGATAAAACCGACTACATTGTCTTCATGTTTCATCACGATATATCTTGTATCCGGTGTCTGATTAAGAGGAGGGAGATTGAACTTTCTTCTTAAATCTATCAAAGGTATCACATTTCCTCTAAGGTTGAAAACTCCCATAACATATCCCGGAACACTCGGAACTCTTGTATATTCTATCGGTTTTATAATTTCCTGAATATTTAATATCGGTATGGCAAACTCTTCGTCTCCGACGATAAATCCGACAAGCTGAATGATATTTTCACTCTCATGTTCATCCTCTTTCGAGGATGAAATGTGCTGATTTTCCTGTTTTTTTAATATATTGTTTATTGGATCATTCATTATACACTCTCCGTCAAAGGTAATTTTATATTTCTGCTTACGGTATTTGTAAGATATTCGGATGAATACGGTTTTGTGATATATTCTGTCATTCCTACTTCCACACCCCTTAATCTGTCTGATTTTGATGTTCTTGAAGTTACGGCAATAAGAGGAATATTTTTATATCTTGAGTATTTTTTAATTTCAGATGCTAGAGTATATCCGTCCATTCTTGGCATCTCTATATCTATCAAGATAGAGTCAAAATCATATTTGTTTGATTTTACGATATTGAGTGCTTCCACTCCGTTTGTTGCCTCTATGATGTTTATACCGAGTTTGTCAAGGGATTTTCTCATGATGGTTCTGTCTGTTTTACTGTCATCAACTATCAGGATATTATAGTCTGATGGCGATTGTTTTTTTGTTTTTTGTATTTGGGACTGGGCTACGATATTTGTTTTTATATTTTTTGCAAGATCCATTAAAGCTGCTATATCAACTATCAGCGTTACTCTTCCGTCACCCCTTATCGTAGCTCCGGCTATCCCTTCTATACCCTGAAGATAGTCTCCCATTGATTTTATAACGATCTCTTCCTGACCTACTAAAGAATCAACGATGATACCGAGTTTCAATTCTGCCAAACCGATAACGACCACATAGGCATGTTCGTTTGTCTCATATACCTGCTCTATTCCGAATATATCCGAAAGTCTTGCCAAAGAGAGTATCTCATCTCTTAGTCTTAAAACATTTCTTCCCTCTATCATATAGATATCATCCATTGATATTCTGACCGTCTCCAAAACAGAAGCCAGAGGTATGGCATAATACTCCTCCTGTACGCCTACCAAAAGAGACTGGATAATTGCCAAAGTAAGAGGGATTTTCAGTTTCATGACAGTTCCTTTTCCAAGTTCACTGTCTATGTCGATAATACCGTTTAGTTTCTCTATATTTGTTTTGACAACATCCATTCCCACCCCGCGTCCGGAAACATTTGTTACAGCTTTGGCGGTGGAAAAACCTGGCTTGAATATCAGAGTAAAAGCCTCTTTGTTTCCCATTGTTTCTGCTTCTCTTTGGCTTATAAGACCTTTTTCAAGAGCTTTTTGTTTTAAAAATTCCGGATCCAGACCTTTACCGTCATCTTTCACCTCTATAACGATCTGATTTCCTTCGTTATAGGCTTTTAACTCTATGGTTCCTTTCTCTTTTTTGCCAAGCATCTTTCTCTCATCGGCATTTTCTATGCCGTGATCACATGAGTTTCTTATGATATGAACAAGAGGATCTCCTATCTCTTCGATGATTGATTTGTCAAGTTCGGTATCTTCACCTGATATGACAAGCTCCATATCTTTGTTTAGCTCTCTTGAGAGATCTCTTACAAGGCGTGGAAATTTGTTAAAAACTTTTGCGATAGGAAGCATTCTTGTTTTCATAACAGCTATTTGAAGATCAGTGGTAACTATTGAGATAGAAGAGACCACCTGATTTAACTCCTCCAAAAATTTCTCTCCCTCATATCTCTCTTCAACATCGTCATAGATCTTTAAGAGTCTGTTTTTGCCCAAAACAAGCTCCCCTATCAGATTCATCAGATGATCAAGCCTTTTTACCTCTACTCTTATTGTCTGTTCCATAGAAGAGGGTGAGATTTTTTGGATCTTCTCTTTCTCCTCTTTTTTTACTTGAGGAGGTTTTTGGGGAACTTTTGGCTTCTCTTTTTTAACTTCTCCTTTTTTTGCGGCTTTTCTTTTTTTGCTCTCCTGTTTCTTTTCCTGAAGCAGTCTCTCTATCTCTTTTTCTATCTCATCTTTGCTCATATTTGAGTAGTCTTGCGATGCAGGTTCCTCTTCCTTTTTTTCCAAAGGTATATTTTTTGATATTGCATCCAGTTTTTCGCAGATATCTTCTATATCTATGTTGCTTTCTTGATCACTTCCTTTATCTCTTATCTCCTGAAGCAGAGCTTTCATATCATCTATCGATTCCAAAACCACATCCATAACTTCGGGAGTCATTTTAAGCTCTTCTTTTCTTGCTTTATTCAAAACATCTTCCATATGGTGGGTGAGTTTTGTCAAAATATCAAAATTCAAAAAAGAGCTTGAACCTTTTACTGTATGAGCTACTCTGAAAATTGCATTTAGAAGTTCAAGATCTTCTGGATTGTTTTCAAGTTCCACCAAGTTTTGATCTATCTGTTCAACCAGTTCAAAAGCCTCTATCAAAAAATCTTCTATTATCTCTTTCAAATCTTCCATATATTTTTTCCCCTGTCTCTTTTTTTATGATACTTTCTGATGTCTGTCTATGACATCGGCTATCTCTTTGTAAAATTTTGTAGCGTCAAATTTTGTCAAATAGGCATCTCCACCCGCATTTTTTCCTCTCATCTCACTGAAATGATCGCTGATGGAAGAGTTGAATATGATAGGTATATTGGAAAATCTGGAATCTTTTTTTACTCTTGAAGCAAAATGAAAACCGTCCATTTGCGGCATCTCCACATCACTTACTATGATTTTCAGCTCATCTTCCAGATTTTCTTTATATTTGTTGTAAAGTTCCTGCAATCTCTCCAGCCCTTCCGTTCCGTCTTTTGCCTCCACTACACTCATACCCATTTTTACAAGAGCTTCTCTTACAAGTCTTCTTGCAATGGAACTGTCATCGAGTATCAAAGCCGTACCGTAAATCTGCCTTATTTCATTTATATCAACTTCCACTTTGGGCTGATAGATTCCAAGTTCTTCCACAACGCTTTCAAGATCAAGTATAAGAAGTACTTCATCATTCTCTATTTTTGTAACACCGGTAATTTTACTTTTATCCAAGGTAGAGTTGTTTGATGAAAAAGATGCCGATTCTATATTGTTCCAGCTGATTCTTCTTATTCTTTTTGCCTCATGAACAATAAAACCGATAAGAATATTGCTAAATTCCGTGATAATAACGCGGGAATTTTTTTTACTCTTTTTCGGTTCTTTTATATTCATCCATTTTGAGAGATTGATAACGGGAATCACAACTCCTCTTAGATCAAAAATTCCGTCTATATATTTTGGAGCTCCCGGCAGTTCGGTAAGTTTTGGCATTTTTATTATCTCTCTTACTTTTGAGACATTAACTCCGTATATTCCTTCGTAAATTTTTCCTTTTTCGGATTTGAAAAGACGAAAATCCACAAGTTCCATTTCATTTGAGCCTACTCTCAATACATTATCATTTTCAAACATTTTGACCCTTTGAGTTGCTTTTGTATTTAAATTGGAATAATTTTAAGGGCATCTCTAAAAACCTAATATAACCCATAGAAGGCAAAATAAGGTATAAGATTTTAGAGGTGCCCTTAACTTTAATCAAATATCGTAAAAACAGATTTTTTTTTTATAGATTTTTGAAAATATTTCATATAAAGGATTTTTCAAAAATCTATATTATAATTGTTAGTTATATGTAAAGTGTTACAAAATATAATTTTTTTTGAATTTATTTTCTAAAAATCTATAAGTTTTAATTATAATTAAAGTTAAAATGATAAACTATCGTAAACAGTAAAAGTTCCGAGAATTCAGGTTTTTTATGGAAACTTATAATAATCAGAATTTTTACTTATTCTTTCAAGAAAGGAGATTAGATGAAGCTTGGCTTTTTAGTGGATCTCAATCTTTGTATGGGGTGCAAAGCCTGTGAGGTGGCTTGTAAGACGGAAAATAGTGTTCCTCTTCATAGCTGGAGACTTAGAGTTAAATATGTTGATGTAGGTACATACCCTGAAACACGGAGGACATTTACTCCTCTTAGGTGTAATCACTGTGAAGATGCTCCGTGTGAGAGGATCTGTCCTGTAAGCGCTCTGCATTATCTTGATAACGGTATTGTCAATATCGATAAAGATAGATGTATCGGGTGTGCCGGATGTATGATAGCCTGTCCTTATGGAGCTATTTATATGGATCCTGAGACAAATACGGCTGATAAATGTACTTTCTGCGCTCACAGAGTGGCAAGTTCAATGATGCCCGCATGTGTCGTTGCCTGTCCTGTTGAAGCCAATATTTTTGGAGATCTTGATGATCCTTCCAGCAATATCAGTCAATATATAATGAAAAACCAAAAAAATGGAGGTGTCAAAGTAAGAAAGCCGGAAAAGAATACTCATCCAAAACACTTTTATACAGGTGGAGGAGAGGTTCAGCTTAATCCTTTGGCGTCAAAAAGAGAAGAGGGATACAGCCTCTTTAATAAAATTACCCATTTAGACCATATAGGAGGTCACTGATGATAGAACATACAATTCCCGCCGTAAATGCGGTTGTAACTCTTGATGTTCCTATTCCCGAAGTTATCTGGGGATGGATGATTACTTTGAATATGTGGGCTAAAAGTATAGGTACAGGTGTGATATTTGTAGGAGCCTATCTTCTGACAAGACATTATAAAGAGACTCAAAAGAAGGTTAAATTTAATATGCCTGTTATTTCTTTTATATTTTTAAATATATTTTTGCTTTTTACGCTGTTGGATCTTCATCAGCCGTTTCGTATGTTAAATATCTTTTTACATCCGCATTTTACATCTGCCATTACGGTCGGTGCGTGGCTTGCTACACTGTTAACGGGTGTTATATTTTTGATGAGTGCGATAGTGATTAAAGCGAAAATGAACAAAGAGTGCAAGATTGCCCATTATTATGATACTTTACTGAAAATTGCCGTTGTTCTTGCAATTCCCGTTACTTTATATACAGCAACTATCATGGGTGAAGCAACTGCCAGAGAGTTATGGCAGACTCCCACAGAACTTGCCCAGATGCTTTTTGCCGCTTTTCTTTGCGGAAGTGCGGTATTTTTATTGATAGGGGGAGAATGGAGTTATGATGTAAAAAGAGATTTGGCGATTATTTTGGGTGTAAGTGCCTTTTTATCTTTCATGATCTATATGGGAGAGTACTATTTTGGGCATATAAAAGCCGAAGAAGTAGGGGCAATCCTTGCAAATATCAAAGAGGGAGGAGAATATCATACTCTGTTTTGGGTAGGTCAGAGCTTTGCATATATTATTCCCATGATTTTAGTATATCTGAGTTTAAAAAGCAAAAGCGGCTCTATGCTGTATCTTGCCTCGTTTTTGGCAATTGTAGGATTATATTTGACCAAACATGTTTGGCTTATAATACCTCAACTATTACCTTTGAGCTAAAGGAGTAAAAATATGTTTATACAAAGCAGAAGAAATTTTTTAAAAGGTACTGCGGCTACGGTTGCCTCGGCAGTTGTTGCAAAAGGTGTTTTCAGTACGATTGTCGTCAGTGAAGCAGGTGCCAAAAGCAGTTTTTCTAATACACCTAAAACTTTACAGTTTTATCCTCCTCTTGAAGAGTGGGATGATTTTTCGGAACTTGACGGAGATGACTGGAAAAGAGGTGGAATAGAGAGAAACGGTATAGAGAGCAAGGACAATCCTCACGGTATCAAAGTAAATAATTATATTCTTGTTCCGACAGCCTGTAATAACTGTGAGGCAGGATGTGGTTTAACCGCATGGGTTGACAAAGACTCTCTAACTGTTAAAAAATATATGGGAAATCCTCTTCATTCGGGAAGTCGCGGAAGAAACTGTGCAAAAGGTTATGCCACACAATCCCAAATGTATGATCCAGACCGTATCCCTTTTCCCATAAAAAGGGCACCAGGAAGTAAGAGGGGTGAAGGGAAATGGGTAAGAGTCAGCTGGGATGAAGCTATGAAAGAGATTGGTAAAAAGATGCATGATACTCTTAAAAAGGGAGATGAACTCTCAAGAAAGCTGATTATGTATCATGTAGGTCGTCCCAACGAGAACGGTTTTACCGGAAGAGTTCCCCATACTCTGGGAATTGACGGATTTAATTCGCATACCAATATTTGTAGTGCGGGAGCGAGAGAAGGTTCTATACAATGGGCAAATGATGACAGAAATTCACCCGATTGGGCAAATGCGAAACTTATCTTTTTACAATCATCCCATGCTGCGGATGCAGGACACTATTT
>Ga0256914_1000646_pt1 | contig 34034 bp, 40 predicted proteins | sample HulkmetaG_FD_191571 | JGI IMG/M metagenome (GOLD analysis project Ga0256914, IMG submission 191571) | Hydrothermal chimney microbial communities from Main Endeavour vent field at the Juan de Fuca Ridge, Pacific Ocean - Hulk | ecosystem: Environmental > Aquatic > Marine > Hydrothermal vents ... | reverse complement strand
GCGCCTGGGATGAGATCGGACCGGCTATCATGGCCCGTTACCGCGACATGCTACAACGGGCGACCCTCTACATCCCCTTCGTCCCCGGAGAAAACGATGATGGCTGGCGTCGCCTGCTGGCCTCCCTTAAAGGTGATTGATCATCCTTTATCATTTCGGCGACCGCGAGAATTAAGTAGATACACATTTAAAACTTGAGAAAAGTGCTGCGCATTTTGACGAACATGGACGAAGGTTGACGAATAGTGACAATGGTTCGTTTCTCCCCTTCGTCTTTTCGTTTATCTCCTCTGATGAATTGTAATCGCCTCCAAGGTTTATTTTAAACTCACATCATCACCTACTTAAGAAACCCCTTTGTTTTGGAAGTAGACCGAAGTGAGAGACCAGGGAACAGTGTTGTCGGCCATTCTCCATATCTTGTCCCCGGTCATTTCCTCCACTCAGGAGTTCGTTGATCGTTAAGCTCCCGGAGAATGATGAGCTACAATAGAAATCTCGCCCAAATGAGTGAGGCGGGATTTCCTTTGCTGTTAGGATGGTTCTCCTTTTGATGGTGGTGATTCGGGTATTTCCTGAGGTCTCTTTTCGGCAGCGAACAGGGCAAGCAACTGCTCTGGCAACGAGCCTTGCTGTACTGTCCACACCACTAGTTTGACCGCGGTACGCTCCAACCCTTGAATATCCACCTCGGTGAAGACTGGGATGCTAACAATAGCGATGCCATCCTCTTGCAAATAGCCGCGGGCAATGGCTGTGGCCTTGATTGCCTGGTTCACGGCGCTGGCGCCAATGGCCTGAACTTCTGCATATCCTTGCTCACGGATGACGCCAGCAATTGCACCCGCCACAGCGGTCGAACGTGATCTGGCCGAAACCTTGATGACTTCCATGGTGCTTGCTCCTGCAACGTTGGAAAGGTTGTTGAGATGGGCGGGGTGACAATGCTTTGATTCCTGCTCTTATTTTACACAAAGCGCACAGCGAAATCAACACCCCTGCTGAGTAAGCCGTTTCGAGCAATAAATCACCACCAACTTCCTAGTTTTTCTCACAGTTCGACCATTTCAGGCGCAGGCTTCGGTTGTTTGCCAAAAATAGGAATGGCAACCAGCCCGGCAAAGATGGTCAACACGCCAGCCATTAGGAAGACATTACGCACACCCACCAACCCGGCCAGCACGCCCGCCAAGGCCATCGAAGTGATATTGGCCGCGCCGATCATGGTTTGTAGTGCTGCGCCAATGCGCCCGCGCAACTCATCGCTGACCAGGGTTTGCGTCAGGGTGGCGACGGCGGCGTTGACCGGCATCATAGCCATGCCAATGGGGAATAGTAGGAGCATGATATGCCAGACTTGCGTGACCGTGGCGATGGCGGCGATGCCCAACCCTGTCGCCATCAACCCCAGGCTGATCATGCGCGTGGGTTGCAATCGGGCCGCCAACACAGCGGTCAATGAGCCTCCTAATACCATACCTGCAACTTGCGCAGCCTCAATGGCTCCGAACCATGTTTCGGGCAGTTGTAGCTCATCAATGAGTAAGGGTACGAATAGTACATTGACGGCGCCCAATCCTAACATCACGATGGCGGCGGATACCAGCACACCAATGAGGGCGCGAGATGTGAAAATGCTTCGCATCCCCACCATAAACTCATCGAAAATGGACCGGACGGTAGCGCTGGCTTGCGAACGTGTCAGGATGGGCGCAACTACACGCCATGTGAACAACGCAGACACGAAAAAAGTGAGCGCGTCCGTAACGAAAATAAGGGCGAAATCATTCCACACCCCAATGAGCACGCCCGCACTGGCCGTGCCCAACAAACCAAAAATAATACGGCTGGTCTGAGAAAGTGAATTGGCCGCAAGTAACTCCTCGCCTGAAACAACCTTGGCCAATAACGCCATCCGGGCCGGCGAAAAGAAAACGCCCACCGTGGCTTGGAGCAGCGTGAGCGCATACAAAATCCACACATCTTCTGGGGTGCGCACCATTAAAAGCCCCAGCACGACAATGCCCCGTAGCACATCAGAGACGATCATAGTGCTCTTGCGGCTCCAGCGATCGACAAATACACCCGCCACCATGCCGATGGTCACCTGGGGTAGGGCCATAAGAATGGCTACGGTGGCGATGGCGGCGGTGGAGCCAGTCAGACGGTTGATAAGGATCAACAGGGCTAGGCTGGTGAGGCTGTCTCCATAATTGGAGATGATTTGTCCCAGCCACAACCAACGAAAGTTTTTGTTACGCAATAGATTGCGCAAACTTGGCTGACTTGCGGGGCCGGCGGCTTCTTCTTCCATAATCTTCTCACGTTTCAGTGGTGGGGGGAGCGGTGGGATAGATGGCGACCAGGAGTCCGGTCAATTTTGAATCAACATCATCAGTGTTGCCTGAAATCGCCTCGAATTCGGCGTAGAGGTCGGCCAGTCTTTGCAAAAAGTCGCGGTACTGCTGCGGTGTGAGGCGAGTTAGAGAATGGCCAATAAAGATAGCTCCCGGTTCAGGCGCGGCTCGGGTCATGTCGATGGCTCCCGTGCGTAAGCCGCGCCGAATTTCATCCTCTGTAGCCTCGAAAGTGCTCTGCATCATCGCCTCAATGGCGGCTTCCTCTTGCTCACTGCCGGGCGCCAGCAGCGCTCGATCCACGCGAAATGCGCGAGCGCTGATATGATAGCGCTTTTCAACAATGCCCGAGACTATCTGCGTACTCACCACGCGAATGATGCCATGTCTTTCCAGTTGGTTTACATGGTAGTAGAGCCGGGAGGGCGGGATGTCCAACTCCTGGGCCATCTCTTTGACCGTGCGCGACTTCTCCGCCATCAGCCGCATCAAGCTTTGCCGGAAGGGGGTGGAGACAGCTTTTAGCGTTTCGAGGTCGGTAATTGTGAACACGTCAAGTGTGCTGTTTGTTTGGTTGGTGTTGTGTTGTGATTGCGTCATTGTGTATGGTAAAATTTTTTTAAATGGTTGAATTTATTTTTGCATAATTCTATTTGTTTGTCAAGGGTGTTTTTTGGTAGGGGGCGTTTCAAAAAGGGGGGCGCTTTTTCGTCCGATTTGTGTCGCCATCTTGCATCCAAGACGCTGTTGACCTGCGTCGACAGGCGGCCACAGGCTCTCAGGCCTGATTTCAATCGGCTGGAAGTGTGAATATGAAATTTGTGTCAGGTTACCAGAAAAAAAACGACAAATGTCCAATACTCTATTTTTAAATACACCACGCACCAGTATCTTTTCATTTAATGGAATCGAATCTACAGAAATTTATGTTTGTACGATTTGGCGCGAAACAGATCGTTGGGGTATACTCTAGCGCGTTAAAGCAGGATCGATCGCGATGTTTTTCCAGGAAAGTTCATGCGACGTCAGAATGCAACGAAGCATCCTGATTGGGTGCAAATTACAATCAAACTCGTCATTCTGGTCGGCTTGGCGCTGATTGCGCCGCTTCTCCTGGGCGTCACCTTTGATATTTTGTCTGGCTCGGCCCCCCTGGGGACATTGTTCGGCATGTTCGCAGGTATTTTTATCGCAACGATCATCGTCGTTCGCACCATCCAAACCCGCTACCTGACTATCGCTCCGGTTTCTGACGAAGGAAACGAAGAAAAAGGAGAATCATCGTAATGAGCAAACTGCTCCGACCGAAACCCCTTGCTATCATCATCGGCATCCTTGCGCTGCTGGTCATCTCCGTTCTGTTCGTGCGGGTGCCCCTGCCCACCATCTTGCTCCCGGCTGAGGCGATTCCGGGGTTGGCTATTGGCGGATTCAAGATCACCAATACTTTTATCGCCACCATTTTGGCGGATATCATTGTGTTGGTTTTTGGTTTCCTGGCTGTGCGCAAGATGCAGGATGTGCCCGAGAGTAAGTTGCAAAACATGTTCGAGTGGATCGTTGAGATCTTTGACGGCATGTTGACCGACATCGGCGGCAAAGAGAAGGCCCGGGCCTGGCTGGCGGTGTTCTTGACGATTTTGCTGTTCCTTCTTTTCGCCAACTGGCTGGAGCAGATTCCGGGCGTGGATAGCATTGGCGCGATCGAACCGCTGGAAGTGGCGTATGCGGAGAAGGGGGTGACCGTGGGGTATGGCATCAAACACATCGGCCCTATCGCCTCTCTGACCAATGATCAGGTGACTCTGACCGACGCTGAGAAGGAAGAAATCAAGCATGAATTCGAGGCTGCGGAGGAGGCGGGGGAGCGCTATCATCCCCACGAGCCCAAAGGTTATGTGCTGACGCCCTATGTGCGGGCCGCGGCCACCGATCTGAATCTGACCATTGGTCTGGCCTTGCTGGTGGTGCTCTGGAGTCATGTTATTGGCTTCCGTCGTCTGGGGCCCAAATACGCCCGACGTTTTGCACTGCCCGTCATCACTGGCATGTCGATTATCGACCTCTTTGTCGGCGTTCTCGAGTTCATCTCCGAGTTCGCCAAGATCATCAGTCTCAGCTTCCGGTTGTTTGGCAATATCTTCGCCGGCCAGGTGCTGCTCTTCGTGATGGCGTTCCTGGTCTCCTTCCTGCTGCCCCTACCCTTCATGGGGTTGGAGCTCTTTGTGGGTTTCATGCAGGCCTTTGTCTTCGCAATTCTGACTTTTATCTACTTCGAGCAGGCCACCCACAGCCATGCCGGAGACGAGCATCACTAAAAGAATTTGATATTTGGGTATGGGCCATTTGAAATTCGTCGTGTACAAAAACACCCCATACCTGATATCCGATATCCAATATCCTTTTGCAATCTCATTCCCACCATCTCTTCTTCACGGAGGACTTAGTTTATCATGGTAGAAATCCTTTCTCCCGGTCTCGCAATTGGTTTGGGCGCAATTGGCCCTGGCATCGGCATTGGTTTGTTGGTCATGGGCGCTCTGCAGGCCATGGGCCGCAACCCCGAAGTCGCGGGCGAAATCCGCACCAACATGATTTTGGGCATCGTGTTCGCCGAGTCAATCGCCATTTACGCTCTGGTGGTCGCTCTCCTGTTGCTGTTCGTGGGCGCTCCCGGCCTGCAATAAGGTCCAAACTCACCGCAGTTTCGCCCCCACAGCTCAAGGAGGTTGATGTATGGCTGCATTAGGCATTAATGGCGCCTTTTTGCTGGCGCAGATCGTAAACTTTTTCATTCTTCTCTTCTTGCTGAAGAAATTCGTCTTTCCGCCCATCGTCAATATGCTGGACGATCGGAAGCGCCGGATTGCGGAAGGTCTGACCGCCGCGGATGCGGCCCGCCGCGAAGCGGAGGAAGAACGCAAGAAGCTCATGGCCCAGCTGGAAGCGGAGCGGGCCGAGGCTCAACAGCGGGTGGCCGCCGCGTCTGCGCAGGCCGAAAAGGTCAAGGAAGAAATCCTGGCCGAAGCTCGCCGCGAAGCAGAGCAGATCCGCACCAATGCGGTGCTGGAGGCCGAAGCCGAGAAACAACGCATTCTGGCCGAGGCCAACAAGCAGATCGCTGAGCTGGCTATGTTGGCTGCGGAACGCGTCGTGCGGGAAGGCCTGGATGAGAAGACCCAGCACAAGATTATCGAAGACTTCCTGTCTCAAGTGAGCCTGAACTGATCATGGAAAGAACGCCCGAAGCGTACACCCGAGGCATTCTGGCCGTGGCCCTGGAACCCTGGATGGAAGGGCTGAGCGCGGTCAACGCGGCTTATGCGACCAGGAAGGACCTTCGGGAGAAACTGGACGATCCCACAATCGAAGTAACCGCCAAATTATCGCTTCTGGATAGCGTCTTGCCCGACGGAGCCCCCGCAACCCTGCGCAATTTCTTGGGCGTCCTGCTCACCAATAATGACTTCGGCCTCATCGACGAGATCGTCCAGGCTCTGGGCCGGGTGATGAGCGAGGAGGCTGGCGGTCCGGTGAAGGCCCTCATCACCAGCGCTGTCGAACTGACCGAGGAAGAACGGGCCGAGATCGAAAAGAAGCTCATCGAAAGCTTCGGCTCCAATCTCGAATTCGTCTATCAGGTCGATCCCGACATCCTGGGCGGGCTCATCGTCCAGGTGGGCGATAAGCTCATCGACGACAGCGTGCGCGGCCGTCTGAACGCTTTGCGTCAGAAGATCGGCGTCTGAGACTTAAGCCGCCCCTATTCTCGCGTCGGTTGGCGCAATCCAGTCAAAGAGGAAAGAACTTATGGCAGTCGGACTTGATGATTTCACCCGACAGTTGAAAGAACAAATCGAACAATTTGAAGCTCCGCCCAGCGTGGTGGATGTGGGCACGGTGGTCGAGGTGGGCGATGGCATCGCCCGCATCCACGGCCTGCAAAATGCCATGGCCAGCGAGATTTTGGAATTCGCCAATGGCACCCTGGGCATCGCCCTGAACCTGGACGAAGACACCGTCGGCGCCATCATCATGGGCGAATACAGCGGCATCCAGGAAGGCGATCTGGTGCGCAGCACTGGCCGCATCTCCTCGGTGCCCGTGGGCGACGCGCTCATCGGTCGCGTGGTCAACGCCCTGGGCCAGCCCATCGACGGCAAAGGCCCCATCGAAACCGATAAATTCCGCCCGGTGGAGCGCATCGCGCCCAACGTGGTGGTGCGCAAGAGCGTGGATACGCCGGTGCAGACGGGCATCAAGGCCATCGACGCCATGATCCCCATCGGTCGCGGCCAGCGCGAGCTTATCATTGGCGACCGCCAGACCGGCAAGACCGCCATCGCCATCGACACCATCATCAATCAGAAGGGCAAGGACCTGATCTGCATCTATGTGGCCATCGGGCAGAAGCGCTCCAGCGTGGCCCAGGTGGTGGCGACATTGGAGAAATACGGGGCCATGGAGCACACCATCGTGGTCGCGGCCACCGCGTCCGATCCCGCGGCGTTGCAATATCTGGCCCCCTATGCGGGCACAGCCATGGGCGAGGAGTTCATGGAGCAGGGCAAGGATGCGCTCATCGTCTACGATGACCTCAGCAAGCACGCCTGGGCTTATCGCCAGGTGTCGTTGCTGTTGCGGCGTCCTCCCGGCCGCGAGGCTTATCCCGGCGACGTCTTCTATCTGCACAGTCGCTTGCTGGAACGCTCCGCCAAGCTGGCTCCGGAATATGGCGGCGGCTCGCTGACGGCGCTGCCGGTCATCGAGACCCAGGCGGGCGACGTCTCCGCCTACATCCCCACCAACGTTATCTCCATCACCGATGGACAGATCTATCTGGAGGCGGACCTCTTCTATGCGGGCATTCGCCCGGCGTTGAACGTGGGGCTTTCGGTGTCGCGCGTGGGGTCTTCGGCGCAGACCAAGGCCATGAAGCAGGTGGCGGGCCGGATGAAGCTGGAGTTGGCCCAGGGCCGCGAGCTGGCCGCGTTCGCCCAGTTCGGTTCCGACCTGGACAAGTCCACCCAGCGTCAGTTGGATCGCTTCCAGCGTCTGACTCAGTTGCTGAAACAGCCCCAGTACCAGCCCCTTTCGCTGGCGCAGGAGGTGATGGTCATTTACGCCGGCACCAATGGCTACATCGACCACATCGACATCGCCCGCATTCCTGAATGGGAGCAGAAGTTCTACCAGTTCATGGCTTCCAGCCATCCTGAGATCGGCAATGCCATCGAGCGGGATAAGAAGCTGACGCCCGAGACGGAAGACGCGCTGAAGCTGGCTATCGACGAGTTCAACAAGCAGTTTGTTTAGTGTTCACAGTTCACGGTTCACAGTGACTGTTTATTGAACGCTGATTACTGATAAATCAGGAGACCGCATTGGCTACCACCCGAGAGATCAAACGACGCATTCGCAGCGTCAAGAATATTGCCCAGGTGACCAAGGCCATGGAGGCCGTTTCCGCCTCCAAAATGCGTCGCGCTCAGGCTCAGGCTCAGGCCACGCGGCCTTACGCCAATAAGGCCATGGATGTGCTTTCCTTCCTGGCCCGCATTCGCAGCTCCTACGCCGCGGAGCAGCCCTTGCTGCAACAACGCGAGGTGAGGAGCGTGGCCTTGCTGCTCATCACCGCGGATCGCGGTCTGGCGGGCGGCCTGAACAGCCACATGATCAGCGCTGCCGCGCGCTGGATCAAGACCTGGCAGGATGAAGGTAAGCAGGTGGAGCTGGTCACCGTCGGCAAGAAGGGGCGGGACTGGATGCGCAAGTATGGCCCGCCCATCCGCGCCGAATTCGTGGGTATTGGCGACCGTCCGGCCAGCGGTTATCTGGCGGCTTCGCATCGACGCCGGGCCACGGCCCAGGTCGGGCCTATCGCCCGGGTGCTCATCGATGATTTCGTGGCCGAGCGCTACGACGCGGTGTATGTGGGATACATGAAATTCATCAACACTGTCAAGCAGGAGCCCGAAGTGGATCAGCTTCTGCCCATCGTGCCCGATGAAACTGTGCCCGCAGATATGGCCATCGACTACATCTTCGAGCCTGACGCCGAGACGGTGCTGGGCCAGATTTTGCAGAGTTTTCTGGAGATTGAAATCCTGCAAGCGTTGTACGAGGCTATCGCCAGCGAGCATTCCGCCCGCATGGTGGCCATGCGCAACGCCACCGAGGCCGCTGACGAACTCATCGGAGACCTGACGCTGACTTACAACAAGGCGCGGCAGCACGCCATCACCATGTCTTTGCTGGACATTGCGGGCGCTGTCGCTGCACTGGAAAAATAAGGTAATTATCAGAAAAACGCATCTGCCTGCTGACACGACAGGCAGCATTGGAGGAATGACTGGATGAGCAATAACGGCAAATCTCAATCCAAAGGACATATTATCCGGGTCGTCGGTCCCGTGGTCGACGTGGAGTTTCCGGACGGCCAATTGCCCGATATTTTCGACGCCGTGAACATCCCCCTGGAGGATGGCGGCGAGCTGGTGTGCGAGGTGCAGCAGCTTTTGGGCAATGACCGGGTGCGGACGGTGGCCATGTCCACCACCGATGGCCTGCGCCGCGGCATGGAGGCCATCGCCATGGGCTCGCCCATCAAAGTGCCTGTGGGTCCGGCCACCCTGGGCCGCATTTTCGATGTCACCGGCAAGGTCATCGATAACATCGGCCCGGTGGAGACCGACACCTACTATCCCATCCACCGCGCAGCCCCGCCCTTCGATGAACAATCCACCAAGACGGAGATGTTCGAGACTGGCCTCAAGGTCATCGATCTGGTTGCTCCCTTTACCAAGGGCGGCAAGACTGGCGTTTTCGGCGGCGCTGGCGTGGGCAAGACCGTCATCATTCAGGAGCTCATCCGCAACGTGGCCGAGGAGCACAGCGGCTACTCGGTGTTCGCGGGGGTGGGTGAGCGTAGCCGCGAGGGCAATGATCTGTGGCACGAGATGAAGGATTCGGGCGTGCTGCCGCAGACGGTGATGGTCTTCGGCCAGATGAATGAGCCGCCCGGCGCCCGCTTGCGCGTGGGGCTGACCGCGGTCACCATGGCCGAGTACTTCCGCGATGAGGGCCGCGATGTGCTGCTCTTCATCGATAACATCTTCCGCTTCGTGCAGGCTGGCTCCGAGGTTTCGGCGTTGCTCGGACGTTTGCCCAGCGCTGTGGGGTATCAGCCCACCCTGGGCACCGACATGGGCGAACTGCAGGAGCGCATCACCTCCACCAAGCGGGGCTCCATCACCTCTATGCAGGCCATTTACGTGCCCGCCGATGACTACACCGATCCCGCTCCGGCCACGACTTTCGCCCACCTGGACGCGACCATCTCGTTGGAGCGTTCCCTGGCGGAGCAGGCGCTCTTCCCGGCGGTGGATCCCTTGGCCTCCACCAGTCGCATTCTCGATCCACTGGTGGTGGGTGATGAGCATTACAACGTGGCCCGCGGCGTGCAGCAGACTTTGCAGCGCTACAAGGACTTGCAGGACATCATCGCCATCCTTGGCGTCGAGGAATTGAGCGAGGAGGATCGTCTGACCGTGGCTCGAGCCCGCAAGATCCAGCGCTTCCTCACCCAGCCCATGTTTGTGGCCGAGCAGTTCACAGGCCAGCCGGGCCGCTATGTGAAGATCGAAGACACCGTGCGCGGCTTCAAGGAAATCCTGGAGGGCAAGCACGACGATCTGCCTGAGGCCGCTTTCTACATGGTTGGCACCATCGAAGAGGCCGTCGAGAAGGCGAAGCAACTGCGGCAAGGGTAGCATTCATCCCGCCAAACTCCATTCCCCGCGAATTACCTATGGCAACAACACATTTATCCCTCATCGCCCAGGATCGCATCGTCTATGAAGATGATGTGGACATGGTCATTTTGCCCGGCGCGTCGGGCGTGTTTGCGGCTCTGGCCAAACATGCGCCCATGATGGCGGTTTTGCAGCCGGGAGAGATTCTGGTGCGCAAAGAGGGCGAAGACGATCGCTATTTTGCGGTGGGCGGCGGCTTCGCCGAAGTCCGGCCCGACGAGGTGGTGGCGCTGGTGCGCTCCGCCGAAGCCGCGGAGGAGATCGACATCGCCCGGGCCGAAGAAGCCCTGCGCCGGGCTCAGGAATATCTGCACAGCCCCGAAAAAGAGCGGGATATGGAGCAGCGTCTGGCCATGGAGGCCGCGTTGCGCCGATCGTTGGCCCGCATGAAGGTGGCCCGTCGCCGGGCCGCGGTGCGCTCGCGCGGGGCCGATCAGACGGCGTATCGCCAGGCCCAGCAAGAAGAAGAGTAACCAAGCTCATCCCCATCGTGTCGACAGGCCGGGCGCGCTTCTGCGTCCGGCTTCTTCTTGCTCTGAATTTTCATCATCCTGCGTTCTGCACTATAATCTGAAGAGCTTATCGTTAATCTTTTGCAAGAAAGGAACATTTATGTTTGAAAAGCGAATTGGTATCGATTTAGGCACCGTCAATGTGCTCGTCTATGTGGCGGGTAAGGGCGTTGTGCTACAAGAGCCCAGTGTGGTTGCCGTTTCCACGCGTGACAGTAAGATTGTGGCGGTGGGCGCCGACGCTGCAGATATGTTGGGACGCGTGCCCGACAGCATCAAGGTCTTCCGTCCGGTGCGGGATGGCGTCATCGCTGATTATTTCGTCACTACCTCCATGCTGCGTCATTTCATCCGTAAGGTGGTGGGGCGCAACCCCCTCTTTCGCCCACAAGTGATGATGAGTTCTCCCAAGGGGATTACCAGTGTGGAGCGGCGAGCTGTGTATGATGCGGCCATCAACGCTGGCGCCAAGGAGGCGTATTTGATTCCGGAGCCTTTGGCTGCAGCTTATGGCGCTGGTCTACCTATTCACACACCTACTGGCAACATGGTGGTGGATTTGGGGGGAGGCACGACCGAAGCGGCGGTGGTTTCGATGAATGACATCGTGGTGTGGAGCAGTGTGCGAGTGGGGGGGAATCGTATTGATCAGGCCATTATCAACTATATCCGCAAGAAATATAATCTTATCATTGGCGATCAGACTGCGGAGGAGCTGAAGATTCAGATTGGTTCCGCTCAGATATTAGAGGATGAATTGACGTTGGAAGTACGAGGGCGTAATCAGGTTAGTGGTTTGCCTAAGACGATCAATGTTTCTTCTGAGGAAGTAACCGAAGCGATGACCGAGCCATTGCGGTCCATTGTCAATACGGTGAAACAGACGTTGGAGAAGACGCCGCCCGAGTTGGCTTCTGATATCATCGATCGTGGCATTGTGCTGACTGGAGGCGCTGCGCAACTTCGCAATATCGACAAGTTGCTGACGAAGGAGACTGGCGTGCCCTGCTATGTGGCTGATGATCCTATTGCCTGTGTTGTGACTGGAGCAGGCAAGGCTATCGACAACTTGGCGGTGATGCGTCGGTTTTTACCAGAAGTCTGATTTTTAACGGATCTAGTAGAACGCTCCAGCGTCCACAGCTGGGGCTTTTTTTATTGCGCTGAGATCGCTTTTTCTAGTACGAAACGTACAGCGTCTTCGGGGGTTTGTGCGCAATAAACGCCTTCGATTTTCCATGTCGACAAGCCCGCCACAGGCTGATCCCATTTCAGCGCCAGTGCGATCTCTGAAAGTGTGCCATATCCACCACCAATGGCGATAACCCCACGACCCGCCCGCGCCACCAAGGCATTGCGGGCCTCGCCCAGCCCCGAGGGGATGACGATTTGCACCCAATCATTGGCTTCGGTTTCATCTTCTCCCGGAAGGATGCCCACTGTGACCCCGCCCATTTGGTTGGCGCCTCGACAGACCGCAGCCATGACGCCGCCACGACCGCCACAGAGAATACCGTAGCCTCTTCTTGCCAGAAGCCGACCCACTTCTTCTGCCTGACGTTCCTCTTCGGGCGTGCTGTTGGCTCCACCAATGACAGCAATGAGCGGGATGCGGAAGTGTTTCATGGCGTTATCTCCGCTGTTTCAACCAGTTTTGGGCCCGTCGCACGAATTCTTTTTCAGAGTCGAATGTGAGTAAGGCCTCTGCTTCTACCAGGGAATCCGCCCATCGTGGCGCAAATAAGGTTTCTTCCGAATGTTTGTTGGTTGGTTTTTGTGCGAGGCGTTGGGGAGATGTCAGGCGCATGAGATAGTAGTGTTCATCTCTTTCCACCTGTTTCTTTTTGAACTCGAAAGAGACGCTGTTTTTGCCCAAATCTGCGAGGATCTCCAGTTGGCAGTAACCGCTTTCTTCACATACTTCGCGTAGGGCGGCTTGTTCAGGCGTTTCGCCTGGTTCGATGTGTCCTTTTGGCAAGCGTGTCTCATGTGTGGGGTGGCCCTGACGTATTACGGTGCGTTCGAGGAGCAGCGCGTGGCCTGCATCATCAATGACAACGCCTCCTGCTGCGTGATAGTGGATGCGCTTACGTTTCTTTCCCATCCTTTATCAATCCATCGAAGTTTCTATTTCATTTTGTGTGGTGACTCTCGCTGATAGCTCATTCAATTCTTCATCGACAATCAAAACACCCAGCATGACTTGACCAATTTTGATGCGATCCCCATGGGCCAACACGCGACGACGTATTTGTTCTCCATTGATGAAGACGCCGTTGGCGCTGGCCAGGTCATACAGAACATAAGCGCCTTTCTCATAACGGATGCGAGCGTGTTGGCGTGAAATTGTGCGATCTTCTAGAGCGATGTCGTTGTGTTCTTGTTCGCGCCCAACATCAGTGATTCTCTGCAATCGATGTTCATAGCCGGCGTGGGGGCCATTGAGGATTACGATCCAGGCCAATGGCAATTCATTCTCTCGAATGTTTTTGATACGAATCGTGTTGGAATCGGTTAGTGGAACGTGTTGGCTTGCCACCGGTTTTTCTTTTGTGGTGGGCTGCACGCCATGTGGCGGCGTGGGAGTTGGTGTTAAATTGACAGCTGTGGGGAATCCGTCGTTCGGGTTTGTAAAGATTGAAACTGAGTCAGATGTTGTTGGGGCGTTCTCTTCGCTGATTGTATCAACGCCAACCCCCAAACCGTAAAGCAATAAGCTGAACAGAGCGGTTATTGTGGATAAGATGCCTAGAAAGGCCAAGACTTTGATAATCGAAGGGGGTAAGCCTGTGGCCAGTTGTGGCGAGAAGCTGAGTATGACGCTGGGGATGACAACAATAGCGGCAAGCAGTGATAGCCATCGCCAAAAAGATGCCCGAAAGGCGTTACTTTGACTATCGAAGAATATCCACAATGTCGTTACAAAGGTTATGGCAAAGGCAATTGCAACGCCCCAGCTATACCAACTGCTGACGATGTCTGTGGTGGTGTTTGTCAAAGAGAACATGAGCATTGAGTTCAAATCTATGGCAGGTGTGTCTGAGAAGGATGGAGCGATCGTAGACCTGGAGAGATTTAGATCTGTTTGAATGCAAAAATTGTTTCACCTATAGCGATACGATCTTCATCCTGCAGTAGTTGGCGGACGATACGCTCGCCATTGATGAAGGTGCCATTCACACTGGCCAGGTCTTGGAGATAGATTTGCGGATTGCCGATGCCAGGTTCGACCATGAGGCGGGCGTGATAACGTGAAGCTGTCTCATCTTCAAGAACGATGTCGTTATCCGCTTCGCGGCCGATTGTCATGCCTGTTCTTTTGATGCGATAAAGTTTACCTCGCCCCGGGCCTGTTAGCACCACCAACCATGATAGAGTGGGCGATTCGTCGGGCAAAAGGAGCGTGGGGGGGATTTGCTGTTTTTGAGGAGGGGGAGGGGGGGTGTCGGGAATGTTTTGCTGCTTTTCCATCGTGGCGTTTAATCCTGGCAAGGAGTTGTGAATATCATTTCGACAACGCCGAGCTTGATGCGATCCTGATCTTGAAGCGGTTGTATTGTAATCCGTTGTTTGTTGACAAAGGTGCCGTTGGTGCTATCAAGATCGTGAAGTACGTAGTGGCCATCTTCATAGCGAATTCGGGCGTGCTGGGCGCTAATAGTGGGATCGTTCAATACGAAATCAGCCAGTGTCGGATGTCGTCCAATGAGGATATCGGCGGAGGTTATCTCGAAATGACGGCCCTGGTCTCTGCCAGAAGTTGCTATGAGGCAGGCCGTCGGCTGGGTTGTCGGTTTCTCTTCTGGTTCCAGTCGCACGGTTGCATCCCCTTTCAGCGCTATTTCGCCAGCTACCATGGTGGGGGCGCTGTGGAATTTGTCGTACATCTCTTTGGGTTCAAGGAGGGCGGGAGGAACTGGCGGCGGTGGCGCCGGAGGTGCTGGGGGTAAGGTGTGCGGTTCAATAACCGGAACGATAGATTCCTCAGGGTTATATTGCTCTGCCTGATGTGGTTTTTGAGATGGATCTGTCCAGTCTGTTTTTAGCAGGTAGATGAAAATGAGGGTAACGGCAGCGAATGCTCCGGTGGCGATCCATGTGGCGAGTGGAGAGCCAATGTTGAATACCTGAATGAAAGCCATGGTTGCTAATGATGCCAGCATTGCCAGGAAGCTCAGAAAAAGTGTGGCGACGCGGCTCCACGCCCGCGCTTCCCATAAACCACGAAAAAGTAGCGTCGCCAGGCCAGCAGTAATGAGGGGGGGGACTGCCAGTAGATTCAGAAATGTTACTGGGATTTTCAGGCGAGTAAACAGCATGATCATATTCTCATTGCCGGCCGGGTTGAGCACATAACTGGCGGCGATGATCAGCGATATGACTGCAATGGCGAGATAGAGTGCGGCAATTAGTGCAACGCCAAAGGGGCGCGTGTTGTGCGTATCCATAGAAAAACCTGTGCGAGCGACGCTATTTTTGAAAATAGTGCCGGAAGGACGTTTGATTATCGCATCCTCAGCCTGGGATGTCAATAGATTTCAATTGGTAGAACATCCAACGCAATGGTAAAATTGAAATATGCCTTATGTGCTTCTTGGATTGTCATTGGGTTTGGGCGCTGGTTTGGCGCCTGGCCCGCTGCTGGCCCTGGTGGTGCAGCGCACATTGCGTTATGGCGTTGTTAGTGGAATTCGCATTGCTGTTGTCCCTTTGCTTACTGATTTGCCCATTGTGATCCTGGCGATTTTAGTTGTTTCCCATCTTTCTGAGATTTATTTGCATGCGATGATGTTTTTAGGAGGCGTGTTTGTGTTGTGGTTGGCCTTTGAATCTTGGCGGGAGACTGGTGAGGCTGTGATGATGGGGGATGAAGCGCCAACTGCACAGCAAGATTTTTTGCGCGGGATGGTTGTTAATTTTCTCAATCCCCATCCTTATCTGTTTTGGGGTGCTGTTGGAGCACCAATTGTTATTCAGGCTGGGAATCGGAACGTCAAATACGCCGCGGGCTTTGTCATAGCTTTCTACTTCTTGCTTGTGGGGAGCAAGGTTGTTTTGTCTATCGTACTGGAGTGGTTTCGGCGCGCGCCATCTTCGCTCTACCATCGGCTCATGCAGTTTTCATCACTGCTTTTATTGGCTGCAGGGGGATATATGATTTACTCCGCCTGGCAAGGGGTGGCGTTGTTGCGATGATTGAGGTTTCGTTACTTCGGGCCCGTGATGTTGCTGCTTTGTTTGATCTTTGGCGTCACGTCAGCGTGCGGGAGGGGGCAAGCTGTGAGCTTTCGGTGAGTGAGTTTGAATCGCAAGTGTTGCTTCATGGCGGCGAACCCCGTGCTGTTTTGGCGGTTGATCCAAAAGGATGGTTTGTCGCGCGTAGCGAGCGTAAACTTTTGGGCTTTGCACACTGTACGGTGGGCCGATTGTATGGAGACGATCATGAAACGCTACGTGGAGTTTTACGCTCTGTTATGTTGGCTCCCGATGCATCACCAGCCGTGATCCGGGTGTTGTTGCGCGCAGTCGAACGTTATTTCCGCACCCAGAAAGACATTCAATCTGTTGTGGCATTTCATCCACATACTGGCTACCCGGTATGGGCCGATGGTCGGGGCGCTGTGATGCATCATCAATGGTCATTGATGGAAGCGCTTGGAAATGCTGGTTTCCATCTAACCGAACGGTGGTTGTTTTTTTCTAAAGTGTTCAATGCCTTGATCCCGGAACATTTGCCTGCATTGCCGGGGGTGAGGCTGGTGTGGGATGATGTGGGTGATACGGATGTTGGAATGTTGGCGTTTTCTGGTCAAGATGTGGTTGCACGTGCACGTTTTGTGATTCTTCCTCGTTGTAATGGTGATTTTCGTCCAGACACCGCGTCGCTTTTTTATCTTGAAGTTTGTGCGGCGTATCGGCGCCAGGGGCTAGGCCATTGGCTTTTTGAGCGCGGAATCAATCGTCTCGTGGATCGCGGGGTGTATCGATTGTTGATTGATGTATCACATCAAGATACTCTTTTTCAAAGCCGTCTACGTAGGTTGGGCTTTTATGAACAGCCGCAGCGAGGTTACACCTACATAAAAAAATTATGAATGAAGATCGTATACTTACACCATCGGTTCGCCACTATAAACCAAAGTCTATTTTTCGCATTTATCCCATTCTTTTTGTCTTGGCTGCAATCTGGTTAGGTTCTGAGACCTTCAAACGCCACGATGTTATTTGGCTAATCATGTTTGTTGGGGTTGGTTTTATTGCTATTCGCCTTGTTTTGAGTGCGTTCGCCTGGGCGGAATTCGATGGTGAGACATTCACGTATCATACTCCGTTGCGCAGTTCTCATCGTTTTCAGCGCGGACAACTGGCTTTGGTGGAGATGGGCGGGCGTAAGAATGAAGCTTTGATTATTGGTTATCATCCTCGATTAGATGATGGTTTTATCGATTTGGATGTGGTGAATTATATTAATTGCGTGCCTTTAGAAGCCCAGAATGAACTCTATGAGCAATTGCTTGCAGCCATGCCGTCTCGGGCGTCTTAGCCGTTATAATCGTATCATCGGTCTTTGCTAAGAAGTAAGGTGGCTTCTTGAGTAGGCGGAATGCCGCATGCTGTCTTACCGCAGTGTCGACATGCTGTTACTTCATGTAGTTCTGCAATTGCGGAGATGCCCGCCCCAATATTTCGCTATTCTTTTGGGGGTACGGTTGGGGAAATCCCTATTATTTCATTGGCCAGAATAATGGACTCAGGAAAACGACGGATAACCCTAAAGTGATTACCGGGGGCAGGTTGATTTTTACGTAGTCCCAGAAACGATAACGCCCCGGGGTTCGTAATAAGATGGAGATTACATCTGTAATGGGGGTGAGAAAAGATGTGCTGACGCCAGCCATGACGGCGATAACAAGTGGTTCAGGACGCAGTCCCATGGTTTGAGCGATAAAAATGGCAATTGGGGTCAATACTAACGCCAGTACTGAGTTGGATAGCATTTGCGTGAGAAGTACGCTGACGGTGAATAGGGCTGCCAGTAAGAGTTTGAGATCAAGACCTGATAACGCAGAGAGGAAGAAATTTCCTAATAGCGTTGTCAATCCAGAATTCTCCATGGCTTGTCCTAGGGGTAAGAGTGCTGCAATAAAGATGATGATGCGCCAGTCGATGTCTTCATATGCCTCATGAGGGGTTGCTGAGCCCGTGAGGATTGTGGCCAGAGCCCCTATCAGCGCCGCCATCGGCAAAGACACCCCTGGTAAGATACTCAATATGATGACGCCGATAAGGATGAAAAGCATGAGGTGAGATTTTTGGCTGACGATATCTTCTGGTTTTGGGCCCAGGTGCGAGAGGATGATGAGGTCGGTGTCTTTGCGTAGGGTTTTTATTTGCCGTGGCGCACCTTCTACCAATAGGCGATCTCCGGGCTGCAAAGGCGTGGCGCTTAAACGTTGCGCCGAGGCTTCACCTTCACGTAAGATGGCCAAAACATTTAGTCGATAACGTTTGCCGAAGAATAACTCCGCCAGAGTTTTTCCCACCAAAGTGGAGTAGGGCGGGATTAAAACTTCGGCTAGCTCCATTTCGGTAGGGGCCAGGCGAGCGAGATCGACCAACGTGATAGACCCCTTGGGTTCAAGGTGATGAATCGACGCCAGTTGCAGGATGTTCGCCTTGTTACCTTGGACGATGATTTCATCATTTTCATCCAGGATGAGGTCGGGCCATGGCCGAAATGGCGCACCCCCTGGCCGGGCCACGCCAATTACATTGACCCCCCATCGATCTCTAAGTCCAATATCTTTCAGTCTTTTCCCGATTAAGTCTGAGCCAGATCTGATACGTAAGCGGTAGAAAAGATCGTCGATCTGATAGGTTTTGCTTAGCTCTTGAAGGTTGGGGCCTAGTCGCACCGGGCGTTCGCCTGTGCTGGGGAGTAAGTTTTGCCCGAAGCCAAGCACCCAGATGAGGCTGAAGATCAATGTGGGGAGTCCAACTACAGCAATGGAGAAGAGTCCCAAACGGATGCCTGTTTGTTGAGAGAGAATATCAGCTGCAATCAGGTTTGGAGGAGTTCCTAGCAAGGTTAGATAGCCGCCAAGCGCCGTAAACGTGCCGATCGGAAGTAGTATTTTCCCCAGTGGCATCTTACTGGCGCGGCTTAGTCGGTATCCTAGTGGTAGTATGATGACTAATGCTGCCAGGTTGGCCATGAATGCAGAAAATAGGCTGGTCATGCCAAAAAGCAGTCCTGAAAGTCGTTTGGGAGACCGCCCCCCCACATCCAACATCCATTGACCGATGAGGGCGATGGCGCCGGAGCGTTTCAGGCCCCCAGAGACCACATAAATTCCTGCCAGGGTGATGGTGGAGGGGGCTGAGAAGCCCGACAGCGTTTCGTTTTCATTGAGGACTCCGATCAGGTAAAGTGCAACAAGCGTCCCTAGGGCAACCCAATCGATGGCGAAACGCCCGCTGGCAATCATGCCAACGCTTAGGATTAAGATAATGGCTGTAGTGATGGCTGCCCCGTTCGCGAGCTCTGTCATGCTTTGAATCCCAGATGGCGGTCTTTCATGCTGATCCACCGGTTATGTCCCAAGATTAGGTGGTCGAGAACATCAATGTTTAGAAGTTTTCCTGCTTCTACGATGCGTTGGGTGAGTATGACATCTTCGGGCGATGGGGTGGGGTCTCCGCTAGGATGATTGTGGGCCAAAATAATGGCGGCTGCATTGTGCCGCAGGGCTTCTCGAAAGATCTCGGCGATCCGAATACTGGTGGTGTTTAGCGTGCCTTTGTAAATGGTTGGCGTTGCAATGACTCGATTTCTGGTGTCCACCAATACCAGTTTGACATGTTCTTGTTCGGCATAGGCCAATTCTGACATCAGCAGTCGGGCTGCGGTTTCTGGGGAATCGACTCGTGGGCGGTCTTCTGGCATTGCGCGCATTACCCGTCTGCCTAATTCGACGGCCGCTAGAATTTGGGCGGCTTTGGCAGCACCAATGCCATGATGCTGTTGTAGGTCTGTAAAACTGGCACGCGCCAATACCCCTAATGTTCTATAGTGCCGTGTGAGAGCAATGGCCATATCAAGTACATTGATCCCTTGAGCGCCGCTGCGCAAGATGATGGCAATCAGTTCTGCATCGCTTAGCGCTCCTGGGCCTAGTCGCGCCAGTCGTTCTCTGGGGCGTGTTCCTTCGGGAAGATCGTGGATCGTGTAGGTTGGTTTTTCGTCTGGGAATTCAGCCATGGACAGAAATGGATGGTGGTGTTGAAATCGAGCAGACGTTGATTATTTTGGGTTCAAAATAAAAAAAATGCAAGTCATCTCGAGGGCGGATGCTTGCACTTTGGGCGTTTCTTGATTACAAAACGCTATGCTTCGATGACCGATTCTGTTTTTCCATTTTGCCGTTCTGTTAATTTAGAACGTAGTGTGCGCCGGCGCTCTGCTGATTCATGCAAACGATGTAACGCATCCTCAAGATGCTCGCGTGTGATTTCACTTTCGTCCAAGGATTTTGATTTGGGTTCAGATTGCTTATCCTGGACGCTGACTCCGTTCTGGATGTCTTGCCAGGAGATGCGCGCCCACCCCACCACGTCGATCCATACATTCGCCAGTGCCGCGTCATCATCCAGTATTGCCAGGGGCATTTCAAGAATCATGGTAATTTGTTCATCGGTGAAATCGAACGCATGTTTAATGGGGTAATCTGGTTTCGATGCAGGCTTGGAGGCTGTTATCGTCTCTTGGTTGACTTCTGGTTCCACCAGTTCTGGAATGGAAACCGATTTGCGCCGGGCGCTCAATGAGACAGCAATCCAAGAACCTAAGAAGGCGGCAATCAGTATGAGTGCACCAAATAGGGTTAAAGAGATAATGGGGGACTCAAACATGTTCTTGCACCATGATAACGAGTGGAAACATGGATAGGTTGGGGGAATGATTTCGTTGGTGAAAAATTGACTGAAGTCAGTATACAATAAAAAGAGTGGTAAGACAATTTAATTTTGTGATGAACAAGATTAATAGATTATGATGGAAATCTAATATACTGCAGCTATACTGAACTCAGAATCCTAAAGTTTTTCATTTGTTATCATGAGGTCCAACTCCAGGAGGTGGTCCCATGTTCAATAAAATCGTCTGCGCTATCGATGGCGCCGCCATTACCGATCGGATTTTGCTTTATGCCATGCATTTTGGCAAGAAAGAAAGTGCTGTTGTCCATATTGTGCACGCTTATGAATTGCCTGAACAATATGCCACGCAGGAAGGTTATGAAGATTTGGTAAAGACTTATCAGGAAGTGGCGAGGCATGTCGTCGAGGATGCGCGGGATTTTTTGGAGGATGTAGGAGTGCAGGTGACGGGGGAGGCCATTGTCGGACCCGCAGCTCAGGTGGTGCTGGAAGAAGCGGATCGCGTTGGAGCCGATTTGATCTTGGTAGGCCATCGTGATCCTGCAGATGTCACTGAAATGATTTTAGGTAGTGTGAGCCAGCAAATCTTGAATCAAACGCGTATCCCGGTCTTGGTGATACCGTGAGGAGGTTATGATGCCCTGGTTCGATCCTTATCGCGTTCCCTCAGCTTCTGTTGGCAGCGTGCGAGCGCCTGCTGTAGCGGGGGCGTTTTACCCCGCGAGCGCGTCACGGCTAGAAGCTGCTGTTTCGGCTTATCTTAAGGCTGCTCGACTGCCTCAAATGGATGGCGTTGTGCGAGCGGTCATCGCCCCTCACGCCGGATACATCTATTCTGGCCCGATAGCCGGGCATAGCTTTAAGGCTTTATCCCCATTGCCCGATGACGCCACGGTTTATCTCTTGGGGCCCGCACATTATGTTCCTGTTCGAGATGTTGCCGTGGGCGATTTTACCCAAATGGAGACTCCATTGGGCGCAGTCTCTGTAGATGTGGCGAGGGGGCGCTCGCTGGCCAAGAACAGTGCTTGCATAACCATCCAGAACGATGCACATCTGCCGGAGCATAGCCTGGAGGTGGAATTACCCTTTTTGCAGATGATTGCACAGACTCGTTTCAATGTCATCCCCATGCTTTTTGGACAGCCCAATGTAGAATGCGTGGCGCACGCCTTGTTGCCAGACATCGCCGACGATCCCAACGTTAGAATTGTCGTGAGCTCTGACCTCAGTCATTACCATCCTTATTCCACGGCCCGTCGGCTGGATGCAGCGTTCATCGAGGCGGTGTTAAGCGGCGATTTGACCGCAGTCATTCGCGGCGAGGCTTGTGGTCGTTATCCCATTGCCGCGCTGATGCGCATCGCTAAAGCGCTGGGATGGGCGCCGCATTTGCTTGATTATCGCAATTCGGGCGACACCACCGGCGACAAACGTCAGGTTGTCGGTTACGTTGCTATTGCCTATACGGAGGAATGAGCGATGAAAACAATGGGCGATTCTGCGCTTCCATATGGCTTAACTCCAAATGATGTTGATCTTCTGTTCGATATTGCTCGCACCGCGTTGCACAAAACCATCGTCGAGGGAGAGCATCGCTGGCAGCCAGATTTAAAACAATTGCCAGAGCCGTTACGGCAGCTGGCGGCGACCTTTGTCACTCTGTATACGGATGGTAAATTGCATGGCTGCATCGGGTCGGTAGAGCCGCGGCTCCCCATGGCCTGGGATGTGGCCAAAAACGCCATTGCTGCAGCTCGTCATGATCCTCGTTTTCCGGTGCTACAGCCCGAAGAATTGAACCGCACAGCGGTTGAGATATCTATTCTCACACCGTTGAAAGAAACGCCTTACGACACCGTCGATGACCTGTTGAAGAAAATTCATCATGGCGTCGATGGTGTGATGGTGGAGCGTGGCTGGCAACGAGGCTTGTTGTTGCCACAAGTGTGGGAACAAATACCGGATCCGCAAGAGTTTTTAGGGCATGTGGCGTTGAAAGCAGGCGCTACTCCTGACATCTATCAAGACCCCACTACGAAAGTATACATCTTTCAAGTGCATAGTTTTACTCAGCCCGCACCGAATGAGCCTTCTTGAAAATGTGGCGACAAAGAAGTTTTCTTTTAAATAGATGCTCATTTGAAACCAGAGAAAAGTACTAAGCATTTTGACGAACATGGACGAAGATTGACGAATAGTGACGATGGTTCGCTTCGTCTAGTTTCTGCTTCTGGTCTGTCTTCGTCTGATGTGTGGTGACCGCCTCCAAGGCTAATTTCAAATTCATATCATCAACTACTCTATGAAAGCGATTTTTAATCCAATGTTTTATTATTACGAGGTTGAATTATGACGATCCCCTGGATTCCATTCGTTTGGGAGGGCGTAGAAATTGACGGACGGCGTTTCGAGAAGGTCGGCCTTTTTGTGAAGGGAGAATTGCCAGAGCTTGGACTTTCAGGCGCGTTCCAATTCGATCTCGGCGCGCCCAATTCTGTTTTATACGAAAATAACGTCTTGAGTGAGAGGGAAAAGATCAATGCCCATATCGATCCTGATCGTCATATCGTAGTCAATGGCGTCGAATGCCCCATGATTGATACACCGCTTGTTCTGAATCCGCAGGTTGCATTGGATCAACTTGGACTTTTTTTAGGATTCGGTGATGGTGATGTAGATGTGACCAGTGATGGCTTTCCGCTTTTGGGCACCGTTGGGGCGGATGTGGTGAACGAAAAGTGTTTGATTATCGATTTTCCACAACAGCGACTGGCCATCGTGCATGAAGTGCCTGAAGAATTTGTTGCAAATGCAGCCATTGCCCCTCTACAACGCACGCCATCGGGCCATATCTTACTGACGTTTACTGTTGATGGTGTGGATAAACGCGTATTGTTTGATACTGGCAGCAGCATCTTTGATTTGATGACCGATAAAGAGCAGTGGCTGGAAATTACCTGGGGAGAGGTCGTCGATACTCTAGAAATATTGTCGTGGGGGCAAAAACAAATGGTTTATGGTGGAGTGGCGAGGGGAGATTTTCGTTTAGGGCATGTCGCGCTGCCGCTCAATACAATTTATCGCATTGACGATGAGGGGTGGGCGCAGTTTAATCGTAGCCATGACCTGCTGGGATTGATGGGCAACGCGCCATTCTTAGGATCGCTCATCTTTTTGGATTTGGTGCGAGGGCGTTTTGGAGTGACTTCATCACCGGGGATGAATGGAGCTCCGAATTGATCGGGGGTGGGATAGGATGATGACCGCTTGTTCCATTGTGAGGAGCTTTTCAATTTCGGGGCAATTTGTCTAATGATGCTCTGGCCGAGTGAACTTGGGCTTTGCAGGCGCTGCTCTTACCCTCACCCTTCTCCTCCCGATCCGAGTCGGGCGGGGCGATAAAGTGTGGAAAGGTGTTCAAATGGCGTTGACGGTGGCCCTCTATCGACCTGGATGGCGGAGAGACCGTCCACTGGCCGCAGGCCTGAAGCGCCCGACTTGATTTGGCCATGAAAGCAAAAAAGCCCCTATTTTGAAACGCACCTGCATTGCAAGCTTCGCTTGATACTTTTTAGTTGCTTTTGCTAGAATGGTGTTATGGAGATGTTACGACTGTTTGTTGCCATCAATTTGCCGGAGGAGCTGCGAGCATCACTGACTGCGGCGCAAAGGCATTTACAGCGAATGTTGGCCGAATATCCTATGCGTTGGAGTAAGCCCGAAGGCTTCCATCTAACCCTCAAGTTCCTGGGAGACACGGAATCAGATCGGCTCGACATGATTGCACAGTCATTGGCGCTGGTGGCGGCCCGACATACGCCTTTTGAGCTTTCTGTAGGCGGAATCGGAGTGTTTCCGAACGCCAGGCGTCCCAATGTGTTGTGGATTGGCGTCCACGATGAAAAACATCGATTGCGGCATTTGGCAGCGGATGTCGATAAGGCGATGGCTCAGTTAGGGTGGCGCCGCGAGAAACGTCCATTTAATGGGCATCTGACATTGGCGCGAGTTAAAAAGTATGCTGGAGGCAAGGATCGTCGGGCGTTAGGCGAAACTGTGGCGATGGTGCATGGCTATGACGCATTGGGGGTGCTTCCGGTTCGTAGCATCTCTGTCATGCGAAGTCAGTTGAAGCCTAATGGGGCCATCTATACAGAAGTGCGGGTGGTTGATTTGCAAGTCGGGTAGCGAGGAGCAGGTATAGGAGGTGGGCTAAAAATTAGCGATAAGCACTGCGCTATTGACATCCAAAACGTTTTGGTTTACAATGAGGGTGCATCCAAAACGTTTTGGATAATGATAGGAGATGTGTCGATTTATGGCTGCCACCATCAAAGATATTGCAAAACGCACAGGAAAATCCATCACGACGGTGTCGCGCGCACTGCACGGCTATGCTGATGTGAGTCCTGAAACCAGGGAGATGATCGTGCGCGTGGCGGAGGAAATGGGCTACACGCCCAACCTTTTGGCCCAGCGGTTGCAAAAACAGCGCACCGACACCATCGGTTTTATCTTGCCCACGTTTGGTCCACGTTTTTCCGATCCTTTCTTTAGTGAATTTCTGGCGGGTATTGGCAGCAGCGCCACGAAATATGGTTACGATATTTTAGTTTCTACCCAGCCTCCCGGAGATAAAGAGTTGGAGGTGTACCGGCGCAAGGTGACAGGTCGGCAAGTCGATGGATTTGTTGTGGTGCGCACTCGTTGCCAAGATCCTCGTATCAGCTACTTAAACGAGACATCAACACCATTTGTCGCATTTGGGCGCACCGAAGGAGATATCGATTATCCCTTTGTGGATGAAGATGGCGTGATGGGGATGAAGATTTTGGTGGAGCATTTAGTGTCGTTGGGGCATCGCCGTATTGCCTATATTTCGCCTCCTTTGGATTATACCTTTGCGCGTTATCGACTTCGCGGCGTTCATGAGGCGTTGGCCGCTGCTGGGTTAGCCATTCCGGAAGAATTTCTGTTATTCGGAGATCTGACTCAGCGTAGTGGCAAAGCGCGGGCTCAACAATTATTGGCGCTGGCAGATCCTCCCACAGCCATTATTGCTGGAAATGATTTGATGGCGTTTGGCGCAATGAGCGCTGCTCAGCAATTGGGATTAAGGGTGGGGGGTGATGTTGCTATTGCGGGGTTTGATGATATTCCCATGGCTGAAACATCGCATCCTCCGCTAACAACCGTGCATCAGCCAATCTACAAAATCGGGCAGATGCTAACCGAGATGCTTATCAAGATTATTCAGGATGAGCCGCTGGAGTCGCGGCAGATACTTTTGAAGCCACAACTTATTGTTCGTCGTTCTTGTGGCGAATGAGGTTGTGTTTTTGTCTCACTCAATCTCTATTTTACATTCTCATAAGGAGCAGAAAACATGAAGAGATTGTTGATTTTCCTCACATTGGTTGCTGTGCTTGCCCTGATTCTTGCAGCTTGTTCGCAAGCCACCCCCACTCCAGAGGTCATCGAAAAGATCGTAGAGAAGACAGTGGTGGTTGAAAAAACAGTGGAGGTGCCAGTAAAAGAGACAGTTGTGGTCGAAAAGACTGTGGTGGTTGAAGTGACGCCCGAACCCACCGAAAAGACAGTGGTGGAATTTTGGACCACCGACAATGAAGAGAAGCGCGTCGATGTTTATGAGACTGTGGCCAAGAAGTACATGGCCGAACATCCTGATGTCGAAATCCGGATTGTGCCCATTGAGGAGGGAGGCATCTCTCAGCGGATTGCTACAGCTCGAGCGGCCAACCGTTTGCCCGATATCGTGCGTATGGGGGTGGAGCGAGTTTCCGCATTCGCAGCTGATGGTATTCTGGATGAAGATGCAGCAAGCGCTGTCATCGACGAACTTGGCAAGGATGACTTTCGCACCGGGCCTTTAACGATGGTGACTGATCCCGCCACTGGCAAATATGCCGCAGTGCCCTACGATGGTTGGATTCAGGCCATCTGGTATCGCACGGATATGTTTGAGCAGGCGGGAGTGCCTGCCCCTACCAGTTGGGATGCGTTAGATCAGGCTTGTGACAAACTTCCGGGCACGGGCAATCTGCTTTATGCCCTGACGTTGCCAACGGATCCTGGCCAGAATTATCCTCATCAGGTCTTCGAGCAATTCGCCATCTCAAACAACGTGTGGCCATTTGATGATGATGGCAATGTCACCATGAACACGCCCGAAATGGTGGAGACGCTGAAGTTCTACACCAGCTTACAGCGCTGTGCGCCACCTGGCCCGCAGTATTGGCGCGGCGCCCGCGAGGCGTACGAGTTGGATCAGGCTGGCATGTTGTTCTATTCCACCTACATCATGGATGATCTCGTGGAAGGTTCGGGCATGGAAGGTGGCGGCAAAGTCCAGATCGCCGTACCTGATTTAGCCAAGAAGACAGGTTTTGCTCCCAAACTTGAGGGGCCAGGAGGAGCGTCAGCCACCTATGGTCAATTGGTTACCCTGGGCATTATGCAGGGCGCCGATCCTATAGCTCAGGACGTGGTGAAGTTCTTCCTCACGGGCGACAACTATAAAGACATCTTGGCGTTGGCTCCCTTTGGTAAAGTTCCTGTGCTCAAGAGCGCTGTGGACGAATGGAAGGATTTGAGTCCCTTCTTCAAGGATTACGATCCCGAAACACTGGAGCAGATTGCTAACGGGTATGATACGATGCAACGGTGGCTTTTCAAACCAGGTTACGACGCCACACAACGCGCTGTAATCGGCGATATCGAAGGTCGCCTTCTCATTCCCCAGGCCATCTCAAACATCGCACTGGATGGGAGTATGACGCCAGAAAGCGCCGCAGAATGGTTGCAACAACAGGTGGAACAACTTTACGAAGATCGCAAGAATCAATAATTGCTTCGCACAATTGACTTCGGGGGTGATTCGATACGGATCACCCCCTGTGTCGGTAGTGGTTATTTTGGGCCGATGATTGCATTCCTGCCGTCACCACGGCGTACACTCGAGCCAGTTGACGATAGACGACAAAGCTCGTTGTCTGGCGGCGTGACTCGTAATCCTCCGTCCTTCCTGATCCTTGAAGGAAGCCTTCCACTGCCGATGGCGTCGGTCAAATTCGTACCCACTGCCCGGAGTCTAGCACACTTGTCAAACCAATAACCTGACACAACGTTCACTTCCTCAATAACCGCCGATTGAAAACAGGCTGAGGGCCTGATGGCCATTTGTCGGCCTCCACAGGCAGTCATTTTCGTCGAACATGCATCGAAGCGGGATGATAACATCATCCTCCTCAGAACTGAATTCAATCAGTAGAAATTGAACGGTCAGTAGAAATTGAACGGTTGAAACGATTTGTGGCAGGTCATCAGCTTAGCGAATGTTTTTCGGGGAGGCGCTATGGCTACATCGCCCGAAACGATCAAAAAATATCAGAAAAGACGTTGGTCTTCCTTGCAATCTCAAGAGGCTCGATTGGCCTGGCGGTTATTGTTGCCCACGGCTTTTATTGTTTTTGGATTGGTCGTTTTTCCGGCTGTGTTCAGCATCTGGATAAGTTTTCACAAAGTAAATTTGAGCAATCTAAATGATGTTTTTCACGCTCCATTTGTTGGGCTTGATAATTATGAACGGGTCATCAAAGATTTTGCGTTCAAATGGTCAAGTTGGAAAAACATGGGAGCTTACATCACCAGCATTGTTTATTCTTTTGTGAGCACCATCCTGACCATCCTGATTGGGCTCGTGGCGGCCTTGCTGCTCAATCGTCCATTTCGGGCGCGAGGAATCAGCCGGGCGGTTTTTTTGTTTCCATACGTGGCGCCCATCGTGAGTGTTGCTTTTGTGTGGCGTTGGATATTAGATCCACGCCCTTCAGGGGTCGCTAATGATATTCTTATGCGCCTGAATCTCATCGACCGTCCGTTGGGGTTTCTTTCAACGCCCGGCCTGGCGTTGATTCTGGTCATCATATTCACGGGGTGGCGTTATTTCCCCTTTGCCATGTTGATGATCTTGGCTCGCTTGCAAGCCATTGATAAAACCCTGTACGAAGCCGCAGATGTAGATGGCGCCAACACCTGGCACAAATTTTGGTCTATCACCCTGCCCGAACTGCGCTACGTTGTAGGCGCTCTCTTTTTGCTGCGCTTGATCTGGACATTCAATAAATTTGATGACATTTATCTGCTAACAGGTGGTGGATTCGGGACGAATGTCATGCCTGTGCTCACCTATCAGTTTAGTTTTCGCCTATTCAATTTTGGCGTGGGCGCCGCATCCGCCATGATTTTATTGATAACGCTGGTTGCCTTTTTGGTGGTCTATGTGGGCATCTTCATGCGTTATACTGAAGAAGTGTGAGGAGAGAAAAATGGCCGTAAGCGCTTATGATGATCGTCCCAAAAGTTTTATTGAACACCTGGCTACGCATATGAGTTGGGGAAAGTTTATTTTTGCAATGGTTCTATTCCTCTTTCTTGCCATTGTACTCTTTCCCTTCTATTGGATGGTGTCATCCTCATTCAAAACCTACGCCGAAATCGGGGGACGACATCCTGTATACATCCCCAGTGAGTTGAGATGGGACGCCTATAAAGAGCTATTTTCCTATTGGAATTTTCAACGAAACATACTCAACAGTTTTCTTGTGGCCATCCCCACATCACTCATTGCCGTCGTATTATCAACCATGGGGGCCTACGCGTCTGCTCGCCTGAAGTTTCGTGGCAAAAATATCATCCTAAACAGCATCCTCATCATCTACCTCTTTCCTGGCATTTTGCTCATCATCCCACTATTTGCTATGCTGGCAAAGATTGGCTCTGCGATTGGATTCGACGTTCAAGACAATTTGGGCGTTCTGATCTTCACCTATTTAGCACAGACATTGCCTGTGGCGCTTTACATGCTGGCAAACTATTTTCGCACGATCCCAGAGGAAATCGAGCAGGCAGCGCTCATCGACGGTTGTACGCGATCACAAGTGATTTGGAAGATTACATTGCCCTTATCGATTCCGGCATTGGTATCCGTGATCATTTACACGTTTATGATTGCCTGGAATGAGTTTTTATATGCGTTGGTCTTCTTGAATGATCGGGATATGTTCACCATGCCCATCAAAATCAATACGATTTTCAACGATCCCACCCCCCGTCCTCATGTCGTCATGGCCGCTTCCACCATCATGACCATTCCGATCATCATTCTCTTCTTGGCCATGGAGCGTTATCTCACCGAGGGACTTTCAGCGGGTGGCGTCAAAGGATAAATCTATGCGTATCGGATTTATTTCCACACGTCTCAATGGTACGGATGGCGTATCGCTAGAAGTCGAAAAATGGGTCACTGTGCTGCGGCGGATGGGGCATGAATGTTATTTTTGTGCAGGAGAATTGGGGGGCTACGCAGCGAGGGGCGCTCTGATTCCCAAACTCCATTTTGAACATCAATCTATTATCGCACTTTCCCGACGCGCCTTTGGTCCCCAGCGAGATGCAGATCCAGCGGAATTGGTCGAACACATCTATGCCGTTGCAGATGAAATTCGCCCACTGCTGCGGGCGTTTATTCGACAGAATAAGTTGGATCTTATCGTGGTGGAAAACGCGCTGGCAATCCCCATGAATTTACCTTTGGGCGTGTGTCTGACAGAACTCATCGCCGAATTGGGCATTCCCACCATTGCCCATGATCATGATTTCTATTGGGAGCGCGAGCGCTATCGAGCCAGCGCTATTCTCGATTTGTTGGATACGACATTTCCCCCAGATCTTTCCACGATACGACATGTTACCATCAATTCGATTGCTCAGCGCCGACTCTTGTTTCGCCGTGGCATCGATTCGGTGGTCATCCCCAATGTTTTTGATTATGACACCCCGCCTCCGGGCGTCGATGACTTTAATCAGGATTTTCGTCAGATGTTGGGCCTGGGGGAAAAAGATTTGTTCGTGTTGCAACCAACTCGGGTCGTTCAGCGCAAAGGTATTGAACTCGCGATTGCGTTGGTGCGTCGCGTCGGTGGCCCAAACGCCCATCTTTATATCACGCATAGCGCCACCGATGAAGGTGTGGCCTATTGGCATTGGCTTCAAAGAGAGGCCTCTCTTTTGCGCGTTGACCTTCAGCTTATCGATGGGCTTATAGCTACGCAGCGGCGAATTGATGATGGACATAAGATTTATAGTCTTTGGGACGCCTACATTCATGCCGATATGGTAACCTATCCTAGCTTGTATGAAGGATTTGGCAATGCGTTATTAGAAGCGATTTATTTCAAAAAACTCACAGTCGTTAACCGATACCCTGTTTATAATGCAGATATCCGACCTTTGGGGTTTGAATTTGTAGAATTGAATGGTTTCGTAGATGATGAAGCTGTGAACAATGTTAAAATATTGCTTTCAGACTCTGCCGAAATCCAGCGCCGGGCGGAGAAAAATTATGAAATCGCCAGAGAACATTTCTCTTACAGCGTGTTGGAGAATAAGTTGAATCAGGTATTGGCGTCGTTCGCATAAAGCGCGCCGATTTCCTTCGAGACTAATTGATATGTTCAGCCTTACAGATCGTATTAGCCATTGGGTTCATGCCATTTATCCAGATAATGACGCTCGTTGGCTGGAAAACGCCATCGCAGAAAGAATCCAGGCATTTCGTTTGCGTCATCCTGAAAAAAGCGTCTCCCATCCACTTTCGCAGTTACTAACAGAGAAAGACGCGATTCTTATCACCTATGGCGATCAATTTCAGAGGTGCGGGCAACCTCATTTGCGCACGCTTATTCATTTTCTCGATGTCCATTTGCATGATGTGGTGCAGGGAATTCACATTCTTCCCTTTTTCCCCTACTCTTCGGATGATGGCTTCTCAGTTGTCGACTACCTGAAGGTCGATGCGACGTTGGGCGACTGGCAAGACATCCAACATCTGAAGCAGCATGGCTATCAGCTTATGTTCGATGCCGTCATAAATCATATTTCCAGAGAAAGTGAGTGGTTTCAAAGATTTTTGCGGGGCGACGAATCTTACAAAAATTATTTCATCGTCGTAGATCCCGGTGCAGATTTATCTCGTGTGGTGCGACCGCGAGCGCTCCCTTTGCTGACGCCGGTCGAAACCAATGATGGCGTGAAATGGGTTTGGACAACCTTCAGTGAAGATCAAATCGATCTAAACTATGCCAACCCACAGGTTGCATTGGAAATAATCGATGTGCTGCTGTTCTATATTGAGCAAGGAGCAGACATTATTCGTTTAGACGCTATTGCTTTTCTGTGGAAAGAAATTGGCGCAAGTTGCATTCATCTTCCTCAGACCCATGCGATGGTTAAGCTGTGGCGGGCCATTTTCGATGTCGTTGCTCCTGATGTGCTACTCATTACCGAGACGAATGTTCCCCACCAGGAAAATGTGAGTTACTTCGGTGAATATTTGCCCGACACCGGGAAAACCGATGAGGCCCAACTGGTATATAATTTTACCCTGGCTCCACTCACGCTCCATGCTTTTCTTTCTGGTAATGCAACCAAGTTATCAGCATGGGCATCAACATTATCTTCGCCTCCTGGCTCTCTCTTCTTCAATTTCATTGCTTCCCATGACGGAATCGGCGTGCGTCCCGCCGAAGGGATACTCTCATCTTCAGAGATACAAGCCTTGGTGCAACGCACACTGTCCCACGGGGGGCAGGTCGCCTACAGGACGGATCCTGAAGGAAAGCAAAGCGTCTATGAATTAAATATCACGCTCTATGATTTTCTTAACCACCCCGATGTTTCAGAGTTGCCTGTGGCTGTGGCCCGGTTTCTGGCCTCTCAAAGTATCCTGCTGGCGCTGGCCGGCATACCCGGTATTTATGTGCACAGCCTCTTCGGCTCGCACAGCTGCCATCAGTGCTATCAGAAAACCGGGAGCGTGCGTTCGCTTAACCGAGAGAAATTCCGGGTGGAGCAAATCGAAGCCTTGTTGCGGGATGAAGCTTGTCATCAAGCCCTGGTCTTTGCTGGATACAAAAAACTGCTGGAGGTGCGTCGGGCGCATAAGGCCTTTCATCCTTTTGGTGAACAGCGCATCCTTAATCTAAATCCTGCTGTATTCGCCGTGCTTCGCAGCGCTCCTGATAACGCTGAGCGGATCCTTTGTCTTACCAATGTCAGTGCTCTGAAGCAACCTCTTTCTTTACCTCGTGGGCGGTGGCGTGATTTGTTGGGGGATTCAAAAGAAATCTCGGGAGATGTGTTCTTGCCTGCATATGGGGTGATGTGGCTTTCCCTGGGCCAATAATCCAGATCATCCAATCGATTCAGGTTGCAATAATGCCGTTGGTCGAATTTACAACGCATCTGAATCGTAATGACATCACGCACCATCGCTCGCCGGGCCAGATTGGGGCCTTCCTGCATTCGGGCGGATTGGTGAGCTGTCAGTGTTATCAACTTCTTTACATGCAATGGTCTGCACACCGTTTCTTTGTGTCAGGGGAAAGAAACCTTTATCCGCATGATTACGTAGAGGAGGATGACAACTTTTTTCAGGAAAAATAAAACGATGACACTTTTCGGAAACATTATCTGGCTCATCTTTGGCGGATTCATTGCCAGCCTTGGCTACATCTTTGGCGGACTCGCCATGATGTTGACAATTATCGGTATTCCTTTCGGCATCCAATCTATCAAGATTGGCGTTGCCAACCTCACCCCATTCGGCAAAAGCGTTGTGACAACAGATCATGCGGGCTCCTTACTCAGCATCATTTTCAATGTCATCTGGCTTGTTTTGTTCGGGTGGGAAATTGCTTTGATTCATTTAACTTCAGGCGTAATTTTGGCCATTACAATCATTGGCATTCCCTTTGCCAGACAGCACTTCAAGCTCATTCCCCTGGCCCTGGTTCCATTCGGGCGAGAATTGGCGTAATGCCATTTATCATTTTGCCAAGAAGTGCTTGAAACGTTATCTAACTCCCTAACACAAACAGGCTTTGTTTTGCTGTCGCTGATCGAATGAATTCGGTTCTAGGGGCGCGGGCCCTTCCTTTGCTTCCTTCCCTACCCGTCTCGGAGTGGGGAGGCAATTTGGAGAGGAATTACCTGCGCCGCTTGTCCCCTTTCATCCGCAGGCCCTCAGCCCTGATTTCAATCGGCAGGAAACATGAACCTGGAATTTGTGTCAGGTTGCCAGAAACGATGTTTGACTTTCGTTAAGTTGTTCTGCGCGGGCGCCATTGGAAAGCATCTGGATTCATAGGATTTCAGGGGATCACCATATTTGCCTTCTCCGAGAGGTGGATGAGCGTCGTTTGCGAAACATAAATCACGATATCCACCGCCCAAAGGTGTGCACATCCGCTGAACTCCAAAAAGGCCGTGATGTTTCACCAGAAGTCATCTATCCTCCAGCTTCCTCTCTTCGCTTTGAAATGAGTGGA
>Ga0256914_1000645_pt1 | contig 34055 bp, 32 predicted proteins | sample HulkmetaG_FD_191571 | JGI IMG/M metagenome (GOLD analysis project Ga0256914, IMG submission 191571) | Hydrothermal chimney microbial communities from Main Endeavour vent field at the Juan de Fuca Ridge, Pacific Ocean - Hulk | ecosystem: Environmental > Aquatic > Marine > Hydrothermal vents ... | reverse complement strand
CTATCTGGCAGAAGTTACCATGTCCATCATGCAAAAGCAGAAATCCCGCGATCCGAATTTGGGCTACGCCAAGGATTTTATTCGTCTGATGGAAGTTTTGCTGCCCGACCTCGTGGACAAGAAGGTGCGGTTAATTACCAATGCCGGCGGGGTGAATCCCATTGCCTGTATGATTGCCGTACGCGATATTGCCGAACAACTGGGCTTTAAAGGTTTGCGATTGGCAGCGGTGTATGGCGATGATATCCTGAACTACCTGGATGGCATGATTGCCGCCGGCAACGCATTGAAAAACATGGAAACCGGTGAAGACATTACCACCATTCGCGATCGCATTCGCAGCGCAAATGTGTACTTTGGCGCACGTCCCATTGTTGATGCCTTAAACGACGGTGCTCAAATCATTATTACCGGCCGGGTTACCGATACGGGCCTTACTTTGGCTCCGATGATTTACGAATTCGGTTGGTCATGGGATGATTGGGACAAATTGGCCGCCGGAATTGTGGGCGGACACATTAACGAATGCGGGGCACAGGCCAGCGGAGGAAATTTTTTGGCCGGCTGGAAAGAAGTGCCGAACATGGAACGCATCGGCTTCCCCATTGTCGAAGCGCATCCCGACGGCACTCTGGTGATTACCAAACACGAATCTTTGGGCGGGCTGGTGGATGAACGCACCGTAAAAGAACAATTGGTGTACGAGCTGGGCGATCCTACGGAATACATTACCCCCGATGTGGTCGCCGATTTTACTTCCATTCGCCTGAAACAGGAGGGCCCCAACCGGGTAAAGGTGTTTGGAGTAAAAGGCAAGCCGTTTACCGAATTTTACAAAGTGTCGGTTTCGTATTTCGACGGTTACACCTGCATTGGCCAGTTGACTTATGCCTGGCCCGAAGCTTTGGAAAAGGCCCAAAAGGCCGACGAAATCATTCGTAAACGCATTGAATATCTTGGCCTTGAATTCGATGAAATTCACACCGAATTTTTGGGCTACAATGCCTGCCACGGCACCACGGCGCATCCCATTAAAGACCCGAACGAAGTGGTGTTTTTGATTGGCGTTCGGGGACACAATAAAAAACACATGGAAACCTTTGCCAACGAGATCGTGCCGCTGGTGCTCACAGGGCCGCCTACCGTTACCGGCTTTGGTGGCGGACGCCCACGGGTGCGGGAGGTGATTGCCTACTGGCCGGCCTTGCTGCAAAAAGAAGCGGTGGAACCCAAAGTACTCACGGTAGAAGTGATGTGATTAATGAGGTGAGAAAGCCGAACATGGTTCGTAAAAAAAGCAAAAACACCCCATCCAAAATCAATTGGCACGCCACTCTGGTCGAACTGGCGGTTGTGGTCATCGGCATTACGCTGGCATTTATCATTAATCGCACGTATGAAGATTACAAAAATCGCCAGCAAGAGGCGGAGTACTTGCAAAGCCTTCGCGATGATTTGACTACGGATATTCACGAGCTGGATTCTTTGCGTACCTATCTGGAAAAGCAAAAGAATACATTGACCCGGTTTTCGGAAAGATTATTTGATGGCGACAAAATTCCTCCCGACTCGCTCAGAAGCTACGTGCTTGCGATGACTCGGTTGTATCTTTTTACGCCGCAGCGTACCACGTTTTTTGCGCTTAAAAGTTCCGGTGATCTGAATTTAATTCGCGATTACACATTGCGTCACGATATCTTTAAATATTACCAGGAATTGGAGGGGCTGGAATATTTACATCGCATCATCAATAATTATTTTAACACCTACATTATTTCGATGGTTATCAGCCATGTCTCTTTGAAAGGCAATGATATTAAAGATGCGGGCTATTTCCGTTCATTGCCATTCAAAAATGTGGTGCTGGGCTTCCAGAGCCTGATTTCTCAAGAAGGAACAACATACAAAAAGTTGCGCGGGTTAGCCTTGAATATTCGAAATAAAATCGAACAAAATTTTGGAGAATAAAAAATGAAAGTACAACTTATTCGATTGGCACATGGCCGTTCCGGCGACAAAGGCGATACGGCCAATGTGGGCGTGATTGCCCTGAAACCCGAATATTACGAGATTTTGAAAAGAGAAGTAACACCCGAGCGGGTAAAGGCCCATTTCGGCGAAATGGTAAAAGGCCCGGTCGAACGTTTTGAAATGCCGAACATCGGTGCCTTGAATTTTTTGTTGCACAATGCGTTGGGCGGCGGAGGCACCCTAACGCTTAAACACGATGCGCAGGGCAAAACCATGAGTACCGCCCTCTTACGCATGGAAATAGAGGTACCGGACGACCTGTTGCAGGACAAGTGATTGAACAACATTTATGAGACAGCAGCCCGAAATGCCTTACTAATTTTCCCGGAAAATTAGCCGATAAACAAGGTGTCGTGTAAATTTTAAAAATAACGAGCTATTAGACCAAGGAGAGCTACCACATGAAAAAATATGTCGCACTATTCATTCCTTTGTTTATTTTAATCGTTTCCTGCTCTTTGCCGGAGCCCTCGGACATTGTGCTACCGACGGTCCGGGTGATCTTTCCTTATGAAGGCGCCGTCGTTTCCGACAACTTTCAGATTAACGTTCAGGCTTCGGACAACGACGAGGTGAAGGAAGTGTGGTGCTATGTGGATGGCAAAGAAATAGGCCGTTTGCGCAAATCGCCTTATTTGTTTACCCTGAATATTGCCAATTACGAGAAAAAAATAAACCACGTGTTGGTAGCAGCCGCACGCGATAAAGAGGGGAACATCGGCTATTCGGCCAATGTCAATTTCGTCATTTCCGATAGCGAAGACGATACCAATCCTACGGTGGTAATTCTGAACCCCCAGAGCGGGCAAACCGTAGAAGGCATTGTAAATGTACGCGTGCATGCCGATGATGACCGCTCGGTGCAAAAGGTACGTTTGTACATCGATGGACTGCTCAAAGACTCTACCTCCAGCTATCCCTATTTGTTTAATTGGAATACTACCGGTTATTCCGATTCAACATCTCACACGCTGGTAGCCGAGGCAATCGACGGGGGAAACAACAATGCTTTTTCGCCTGTGGTCACGGTAACGGTCTACCCGCGCAGCGGAGTAGAATCGGACAATGTACCGCCAGCCGTGCTGTTTTTGTATCCCATTAACGGCGAAACCGTCAGCGGGACGGTGCGGGTTTCGGTGGATATGCGGGATGCCAATGGCATCAAGCGCAGTGAATTTTATGTGGATGGCCAGCAGATTGCTTCTGCGGACAATCCCGATGTGCCCTGGGTGTTTGACTGGAATACCGGGGCAATTGCCGACACGGTGGACACCCGCCATTCCCTGTACGTAAAGGCTTACGATCCGGCGGGTAATGTGGGCACTTCTGGTCTGCTCGTTGTAACGGTTCGGAAGAAATGAGTTTTTGAACCAAAGGATCATCCCCTTTTCGGCTGCTTCGGAAAGGGGATTTTTTGTTTGGAGTGCAACTTTTGCCCTCACACGAAAACCGTTTCGTCGCTAAAGCCCATTCGGTTTAATTTTTAATTTTTAATTTCAAACAACTTTCCTTAATTTTGCCTGAAAATTAACAAACAGCAGGACTATGGATTTTCAGCGTATTCTCATTGTACAAACGGCCTATCTGGGAGACACGGTTTTAATCACGCCGCTCATTCGGGCCGCCCGCCGCATTTTTCCGCAGGCACAAATCGATGTGCTGGTTATCCCTCAAACGGCCGGTGTGTTGCAAAACAATCCGCATTTGAACCGCATCGTAATATTCGACAAACGCCACAACAAACGTGCTGCGTTTATTCATACTCTGCAAGAACTCAGGGCAACCCGCTACGATCTGGCAATTACCCCGCACAGCTCGTTTACCACGGGTCTGCTCTTGAAAATGGCCGGCATCCCTTACCGGGTGGGCTTTGATCGTTCTCCCATCAGGTATTTTCTGACCAGACGGGTTCAGCCACCCGAAACAGGACACACCATTGAAAAAAATCTGGCCCTGTTGCAACCGTTTAGTTCACAAACCTTTTCCATGCAAACCGAACTCTTCCCTACGGCCACCCAACACGAAAAAGCACAAACGTTACTGCGGTATTTACCGCCCGATCGCCCGAAAATTGCCATTGCGCCGGGTTCGGTTTGGCCCACCAAACGCTGGCCGCGGGAATATTACCGCGATCTGGTTCGGGCGTTACAGGCGCGCTTTTCCTTTGTCTTTATCGGAAGCAAAGATGAGCGGGCTCTGTGCTCTCGCATCATAAGGGAGGCGCAGCCCGAGCATGCGGTAAATGTGGCCGGTGAACTCTCGCTGCTGGAATCGGCGGCGGCCATTGCCCAATGCGATTTGATGGTGTGTAACGATAGCGGCGCCCTTCATCTGGCTAATGCCATGCAAACCGATGTGTTCGCCTTTTTCGGCCCCACGATAAAGGATTTTGGCTTTTATCCTTTTCGGCCCAACGATTTTGTCTTTGAAGTTTCCGATTTGTATTGCCGGCCCTGTGGCACGCATGGGCACAAAAAGTGCCCGGAAGGCCATTTCCGTTGCATGCGCGAGATTACTCCCCCGTTGGTCGTGCAGAAAATTCTGCGGCATTTCTCGCCTTTTTCGAAAGATGCTTGATTTTTCCCTTGTGGAAGCAATTTTTTTGGCTTAAATTTTTACAACACCTCCCATCCCTTTAAAATTGTTTCATAAAAGTGTATCCACAAATTGAAAGGAGCCCGCCATGAAGGCTAAAAAACTGTGGGTCATGTTGGTGGTGGCTTTGGCCTTTCCTCACAGCCTTTTCTCTCAAACTTCTCCAAAAAACAACGAGATAACGTTCCATCGCTATGTTTTTGGAATCAATTTTATCCCTTATTATTCGGACGATATGTACCAGATCGATTGGAATTATCGTACGCAGTATTTGAGAAGTTCCCCCCGCCATTTTATCGAACTGCAAGGCTCTGTGGGATATTTTATTTTACGACGGTTAAGTGCCAGTTTTACCGTGGGATATGATGGCTTTGACCAGGATCAAACGTTCGATTGGTACAAAAATTATCTTCCATACGTCAGTAGTGGGCAGAACGAGCATTGGGGCTACGATAATACGAGCTATGTCAAACGATTACTTCTGCGTGTAGATGTGCGCTACTTTTTGCGCAACCGTTCCATCCGACGTGTGGCACCTTTTGTGCAGGTTGGCCTTGGAAAGTACATTGCTTCGGCAAATCACGACAGAGAAGAGCGGCCTCTCAGCGATCAAGAAAACGTAAAAAGAGAAAATAATAATAAAGATTTTTTGAGTGACTTTAATTCGCCTTATGTGTACGACGTTGGTTTTGGCGCAGAATATTATTTTAATTCGTCTCTGGCACTTAATGCCTCTGTTGTTTTGATTACCACCTATCGTAAAGGCACTTTGAAGTATCGGGAAGCAGCCGATGATTATACGGCCTGGTCCAAAAACGTGTATGAACGCACGGATTGGCAAACTCAGATTGGTGTGGGATTAAGCTTCTTTTTTTAACGGGGGGAGGAGTATCAATGCAGGCACGCACAATTTTTTGGGTGGCGGTGGCTATTGCTTTAAGCGGTTTTTGGAGCGTCTCAAAATCGCAGGAACCGTATCCTTCGCTGCCTCTGGCGCGGAATGATTTTTTAGTCAATTCATTGGAGGGAACGCATGGCTCCGATCAATTCAATGTTTCGATAGCTGTGGATAGCTCCGGTTATTTTGCCGCAGCCTGGATTGATATGCGCAATGGCATTCGACAGGCCTTTGCTCAGGTGTTCGATCCCATTGGGCAAAGAGTGGGCGAAGTTATTCTTTTGGATTCTACGGCATTGGATTTTGATGGCTATCCGCTCGTCGCGGCCAGTGGGGTGGGACGATTTGTGGTAACCTGGGGTACTCCGCAAAACAAAATTTACTTTCAATTGCTTGGCCTGAACGGACAAAAAATCGGCGGAAAGACGCTGGTTTCACAGGGATGGAGAAATAGCTCGCCTGCGGTGGCGATGGAGCCAGGAGGACGGTTTTTGCTTATCTGGCAGAATGGAGATATTCTGGGCCGAGTGTACGATGCCAACGGTGGGGCTTTAAGCGAAACCATTCAAATAAATCCGAGCGGCACAGAAGCCAGCTACGGAAAGCGCGGAGTATCTTCTCCGGTGGCCGCAGATGCCAGAGGACATTTTGCCGTAACATACGTGCAATCCATCGATGGAGAAAGAAGGATTTTTCTGCAATTTGTGGATATCAGCGGTACTAAAACAGACGAGCCAATTCTGATTAATGACCCGCAAGTTAATAAAAACAATTATTCGCCTTCTGTTTCGGCAACCCGCGATGGAACGATACTCATACTTTGGTATAAAGGCAACGGACGGATTTACCGGTACGGCAAAGGGTTTGTCACTGAGCATTTCGTGTTAGAAGAAAAATTGAATTGGGAAGGTTACTGGGCATTCCAGTCCTGTAGCAGCAACGGACGGGATCGTTTTTTTGCCGCTTTCCAGATCGATGGGGTGGTTCACTTTGTTACCATTGATACCAGCGGCACATTGGTAAACCAGAACCTTACCTTTCCCAGAGAAGAAGAGCAGAGCCTCGGGTATCGCACAGTATTTTTGTCTGCCGTGGCAAAGGGACGGTTGATTGCGGCGCTTAGCAAATATAATGATGCCGATCAGGATGTCGTTTTGCGCATGCTCGGCGAAGACCTTGCGCCTTTGGGACCGTTTTTTGCCTGCACCGAAGACCCTTCTAACGGTCCGCAGTACAATCCGAAAGTGGTGACGAACAAAGACGGACAAACCCTGGTGGTGTGGGCAGACCGGCGTACCGGAAAGTATGACCTGTACGGCCAGGTTTACGATGCGGATGGGCAGCCCATCGGAGAAAATTTTTGCATTACACCGGAAGATGATTTGCCGTATTATGGCATCCTGCCTTTTACAGTGGCTGCTTTTGAAGATGGGGTGTTTGTAATTGCTTATGTAAGACGTTCTTTGTCACAGTACAAAACAAGCTGTTTCAAAATTTTTCTTCGTCGTATTAACCCGGACGGCTCGTTGAATGGCTCCAGAAAGGAAATGGCAACCTTTTACGATTCAGGATTTGTTCTCAGGGTGTTGACCGGGGGACAAAAGGGCCTGCTTTTTTATTGGGAACAGTCGGAGCCGATTTATTATGGCGCAGTCATTACCTTTGACGAACTATTCCACTTTACCCCCACGCCCCGACAGATTTTGCCACCGGATACGTTAAAAGCATTCCGGAAAATTTGGGTGTGTGGCGACGAACAATTGAACTATTTACTTCTCTGGCAACCTTATGTTAAAGATGTGTACAACCAGCCTTTAATGGGGCAGTTTTTCGATCGAACAGGCCAGGCATACGGGGAAAAGTTTACCGTTTTGCCCCAATTTTACAGCCCTGGTGCCCGAATTGCATGCCGAATGCGCTCAACGGAGGAATATGCCATTGCTCTGTATTCCAACGCGGGCCTGAATGTTTTACGCCATTATCGCATTAACGACAACCCCGTTGTGCTGAAAAATTATTACCGCTTTGGCCATTTATTGTACAGTTTTGGCTTGCGTGTGGGAATTTACAAATTCGAGAATCGTAAATTATTGCTTCTTTACAGAAGCAGCGCTAAGGGGATCAACGCCATATATTTTAATGACAACAAAAATACCGTTAAAATGTTTGATATCTTTCATTTTACCTTTCCCACGGGTATTTTGTATTTCGACAGAGACCTGTTGGATTATTCTGCGGCCGTGAGCGGGGATCAACTCTTTTTTGCCTACGAAAGCAATCGGCACGGCGCGAGCGATTTTGATATTTGGGCCAGAATCTATGCGCTGGATGGACTTGATTTTTCTCCCGAGCCTTATTACGATGTGCGCAACATTTTCGATGAAGTAATCGTACAGAATGCTCCGAATCCTTTCTCCGGAGTAACCCGCATTTCGTATTATTTGCCCACGGTCGAACGTTTGAAGGTAACCGTGTACAATGTTTTGGGGCAGAAGGTCGCCGTTTTGCTGGATGAAGTACAGGATGCAGGGTGGCATGAAACGCTTTTTGACGCTTCGCATCTTCCGTCAGGAATTTACTTTTGCAGGTTAGAAGGATTTCACCAAAAAACGATTACTTTGATTCATGTGCGATAAATAGTCCGCAGTTGGGACGCTTGTCTTATCATTCAGAACAAAAAAACAAAGGAGTTTGCCGATGGAATTGGAAGTTACCTGGGGCAGAACCATCAAAGTTTGGTGGGCGTATTTTTGGCGTAGCCTGGTTGCCGGGTTCTTTGCTTTGCTCTTTTCCGGTTTGTTGGGCTTTGTGCTGGGCATTGTTCTTTATGGGGCGGGCATCCCGGCCGAAGACGGACGCATCTACGGCGGGATTCTGGGGGGTGTTGTCGGGGTGCTTTTCTCCATTATTCCCATGAAATACATTCTGGGCAAGGATTTCGGGGATTTTCGATTGGTACTTCTAAAAAAAGAGGAGCGAACTCTGGCCCCGCAAAGCGAACCGCAACCGGCTGAATAGAGATTTTAAATGGCAAGTAAACAAAAAAAGCCGTCTTGAAAAAGACGGCTTTTTGCGTAAGGGTTTAATTTAAGCGCTGATTAGTGCGTTGCGCGGCCTTTGCCCTTTGGGCCGGTTCCGTCACATTCGGCGGTGCCGGTGCCCAAAGCGCTGCCTGCATTGGCATTACCGTATCCGCGTTTTTGGCCGGTGCCGTCCTGGGGGCGTACGTAATCGGCATCTTGTCCGTTGGGGATGCCATCGCCATCGGAATCGAGCGCGTTGTCGTTAATGCCGTCACCGTCGGCATCCACAAAGCCTTTGCCATTCCCGTTGCGCATTTGGGAACCCACGTAATCTTCGTCCATGCCATTGGGAATACCGTCGCCGTCGATGTCCGGGGCATTGTCGTTGTACCCGTCGCCATTTTCATCCACAAAGCCGATGCCTTTAACACCCTGGCCTTGCATTTGGGCGGCTGCGCCGTTTTGTCCGTAACGGTATTGCTTTTTGCTTTGCACTTGCAAAGAATCCTGGGCGAACGCCTGACCGGCGATGAACAGGGTTGCTACGGCTAAGATTGCGAGTAAGTTCTTCATGATAAACCTCCTTGGTTTTGGTTTGGTTAATGTCAGTTCGCTTTTAAATGATTCAAAAGGCATGCCAAAAAATAAGGATGTGGCATTATTTGTTATTTTTCAACGGGTTACAGAATCCTTTGCTTGTGCCGCGTTTTTGCAAAGGCCGCCGATGCAGTCGAATCTAAAAACCGATCGGGCGAATTTTCGGTTGAATTCATGGTGGGGATGGTGTATTTTCCACGGAGTAATTTCAGGCGAAAAATGGGAAGGCAACATGCGACATTCACTGGAAGTGTACCGGGAAAGCGCATTGATTTTTACATCGGACAGGGATTGGCTTTATCCGTTATTTGATTTTGAAAAATTTTTGAGTAGCCATGCGCCGGATCGTTCGAAGCTGCTGGTTAAAGACAAAATTGTGGGACGCGCGGCAGGTTTGCTGTTAGTGCGATTGCACATTCGCCATATTTATGCCGAAACGCTAAGCGAACATGGTAAAAGTGTTCTGGAACATTTTAAGATCGATTATGACTATGGTAAGCTGGTGCCGGAAATCGGTTGCAAAACCGAACGGTTGTTGGAGAATGAATGGGATGCGGAAAACGCTTACCAAATTATTCTCGCTCGCATTCGAGACAAAGGTTAAAATTTTGCGGTAAAGGAAAATGATGCACAGCGAATGGGAAATTAAGAAGTTAATGGTGGAAATCGGGCAACGGGTGTGGACACGGGGTTTTGTGGCGGCCAATGACGGAAATTTTTCCGTACGCCTGAGCGAAAACCGTATTCTGACCACTCCTACCGGAGTGAGCAAAGGCTTTATGACCACCGAGATGATTGTAAAGGTAGATGCCCGGGGTAAAGTGCTTGAGGGGAATCGACGCTACAAACCTTCCAGCGAACTGCCCATGCATCTGGAGGTGTACCGGCAACGACCCGATGTGCAGGCCGTTGTTCATGCGCATCCTCCCTTTGCCACCGCCTTTGCCGTGGCCGGAATTCCGTTGGATCAATGTGTTTTGCCGGAAGCGGTGCTAACGCTGGGTGCCGTGCCTATTGCTCCGTTTGCCTTGCCCTCTACGGAAGAGGTGCCCCTCTCCATTCGCGATTTAATCCGGCAGAGCGATGTGATTTTGCTGGAAAATCACGGAGCCTTAACGGTTGGCCCGGATTTGCTTTCGGCCTATTACAAAATGGAAACTCTGGAACACACCGCAAAAATTCTTTTTAATGCCATGCAGCTGGGGCGGATTAATGTTCTCTCGGAAGAAAATCGTCAACGTCTGATCGCCCTGCGCGAAAAATTTAACTTGCGGGGTAAAGTGCTCGATTGTAAAGGGAAGACGCAGGGCGATTAAAAGGCCGCTCCTTTCGACCGGGGGAGCGGAACGTGAGGCAGCATGGCAGAATTACTTTTGCCGCCAAAAGAAAAGTCATTGTTTCCGTTTCTTAAAATTTCTAAATTGCATCTTTCGTTTTAAGGGAGAGGGGCACTGTGTATCTATCCGAAACTCAACGTACGGCATTCCGCATTGTTTTTAGCTATTTGTTTGCCGGTGCGCTCTGGATTTTAATTTTTCGCTATTGGTTGCCGGCTGCCTTTGGTCCCAGCCCCTTAAGCTCGGTGGAAGGCTGGATTTTTATTATTCTCACCGGGCTCTACATTTACAAAGCCATCGAGCTTCCCCTTGAAAAACATCAGCAAATCGCCCGCGCCTTGCGCCACAACGAAGAAAAATACCGCACTCTGGTAGAAGAGATCAATGAGGTGATTTTTGTAATCGATCAATTCGGCAAAATTACCTACATCAGTCCGGCGGTTTACCAACTGACCGGCTTCCGCCCGGAGGACATGATTGGGCATTTGTTCCTGGAATACATTCACCCTGCGGACGAAGATGTGGTGGTCAATGCCTTTAGGCGGCGTCTGCAAAACGAAGTAGCCCCTTTGCAGTATCGCATTGTTAAGCGGGATGGAAACTACCGCTGGGTGCGTAGTTTAAGCAAGCTGTTTAAAGATGTGCGGCATGGCACGGGCATTCGGGGCGTGTTAATGGACATTACCGATTTGGTGGAAAAGGATCGCGCATTGGTGCAGTCCGAGGCGCGTTGGCGATCGGTAGTGGAGCAGGCACCCGATTACATCATTACAACCGACCTGCAGGGCAAAATCGACTTTGTCAACCGCAACTTCTTCTCCGTTCCCGAGAATCTGGTTGTCGGCCAGTTTATTTACGATTTGGTACCCCAAAGTGAAATGAAAAAACTGTACCAGGCCATTCAAATTGTTAACGCCAGCGGAGAGCAATACCGCTTTGAAATTCAGTTGGAAATTGACGAGCAAAAGCGGTGCTACTTTATTCGCACCGGCCCGATTAAACGCGGAAAAGAGATGGTGGGCTTAACGTTTATCGCTACGGATGTAACCAAGCGGAAACGATCGGAACAGGAGTTAGAAAAATACCGGGCCCATTTGCAGCAGTTGGTCACCGAACGCACGCAAAAGCTTAAAGATGCCCACCACGAATTGGAGGCGTACAAACAGAAGTTGCGGGATGAGTTGCAGCCGCTCATCGCCCGGTTAATGCAAGCTTTGCAGGATGTTTCTCCAAAAGAAGGGGCTGCTCCGGATGAAAACTGGCAAACGGTGCGTGAAGTTGCCGGCCAACTGGAACAACGCTTTCGAGAGCTGCGAAACATGGAGCAAAACGTCTCCCAAAAATCGGCCCAAAAACAGAGTTCGTAGGATCGGAAAAAAGGAACATTTTGAAATCATTTCTGAAATACATTTTTCTTTTAGCGCTTTTTGTCCTTTTGTTAGGCATTCCGCTTTTTATTGGGCAGGGTAAGTATGGCATCGGGGTGCTTTTAAAGCCCGGCCCCTCTCTGGCCAGGGAAATCGTTTTCAATATCCGCTTGCCCCGCATCATTTTCGCCTTGCTGGTCGGTGCTTCGCTGTCGCTGGTGGGGGCGGCCTTTCAGGTTTTGTTACGCAACGAACTGGCCACTCCGTACACGCTGGGCATTTCGTCCGGGGGCGCTTTGGGCGCGGTGATCGCCATTAAAACGGGACTGGATATTACCGTGCTGGGCTTTTCCACCTCTGTCCTTTTTTCGATTGTGGGCAGCGTACTGACCATTGGGCTCATTTTTTTTATTGCCCGCGAACGCTACGAAATTTCGGCCTTTACCCTGCTTTTGGCAGGGGTAACCATTGGTTTGTTTTTCTCGGCCATGATTTTATTTATTCATTACCTGGCCGACTTTACCGAGACCTACCGCATGATTCGCTGGCTTATGGGTGCGCTGGATGTGGTGGGATGGCGCTATCCGGTGACCGTGCTTTTTGTGTTTGTGCCGGTTTTTGTTTATTTGCTTTTGAATGCGCCTGCTTTCAACCTGTTGCTTTCCGGCAGCGAATTGGCCCGGGCGCGCGGGGTAGAAGTGCGCCGTTTGCAGAAATGGACTTTCCTGCTTTCTTCTGTGCTGGTCGGGACCTGTGTGGCTATGGCCGGTCCCATCGGCTTTGTGGGATTGATTATCCCTCATGTGGTGCGTTTGCTGATCGGCCCTGACCACCGGCGCTTGTTCCCGGTGTCTGTTTTGAGCGGTGGGCTGTTTCTGGTTTGGGCCGATACCATTGCCCGCACGGTTATTGCTCCGGCGGAATTGCCGGTGGGAATTATCACGTCTTTGATTGGCGGGCCGTTTTTCATTTACCTGTTGGTACGGGATAAACGGAAATAAAAAAGGCAAAGAGAATTGCATTCCCTTTGCCTTATTGTGCAGGGTTCTTGCTTCAATTAATGTTGCTTCCTTCCCTCGAACAAGTAGTAAAAAGCGGGCACCACAAACAAAGTAAGCAGGGTGGAAACCAAAAGCCCGCCAATGCTGACCACACCCAGCGGTTGACGCATTTCCACACCGGAGGCCCCCACGCCGATAGCCAGCGGCAACATGCCCAGAATAATGGCCAGAGTGGACATGATGATCGGCTTTAGCTTGGTGGGGCAGGCTTCAATTAAGGCATCGCGTACATTCATCCCTTTTTCACGTACCAATTGATTGGTGTAATCCAGCATCAAAATGGCGTTGTTGACCACAATCCCGATGAGCATGATGATGGCCATCAGCGAGGTAATCGCAAAGGAAATGCCTGTGTAATACAACGAGGCCAGAACGCCGATAATAGCCAGCGGAACCGTAAGGAGAATAAAGAAAGGTTGAATAAAACTTTCCAGAATGGCAGCCAGCAAAAGGTAAGTGAGGATCATGGCCAGCACAAAGGCAAAGGTCATGTCCGAAACCATTTCATTCATCATTTCGGCGGTACCGGCCCACTTTATTTTGTAGCCCGGCGGGAAGTCAATGGTTTTTAGGCGCTGTTCAATTTCTTTGGTCACATTGCCCAGCGGTACACCCGGGGCCGGCGAACCCGTAAACTGGATGGCGACGTATTTATCGCGGTGCAATATTTTGGAATAGCTTTTGGTAAAGGTAATGTCGGCCAACTGCGCCAGACGGTAAACCGTTCCGTTACGCGAAGGAATGGGAATTTGCCCGATTTTTTGCGGAGAGTTTACCGAGGCATCGCTCAGGGTTACGGTAATATCGTATTCGTCGCCCTTTTCAAAGTATTTGGTGGCGGTAATGCCTTCCAGAGCGGCACGGGCCGTGAGAGCGATTTCCTGCGCGGTGATGTTGGCTCTGGCCAGTTCCTTTCGTCTGGGAATAATGGTGATTTCCGGTTTTCCCATGCGGGAGCTCTGATCAAGATTAATCAGACCCGGAACGTCGTGAATCTTGGCCATAATTTCGTCCTTCAGTCGGTTGAGCTCATCCAGGTTTTGTCCCAGAAGGAAAAATTGCATGGGGGCTCCGCCTTTGTTGGTGAACGACTTGTAATCGACCGTGATCAGGCGGGCGTTGGGAATGTCGGAAAAGTCTTTGACAAATTGGGAAATGTAATAGTCCAGCTTTTTGTCGCGTTTATTGGGCAGCACCAAATTAACATCCATACGGGCCACGTTGGAACCGGTGTTAATATCGGAAATTTTGCCCAGCTCGGTCACAATGCTGGTAATGCCCGGGTAGTGCTTGATTTTGTCTTCCATTGCCTTGAGCACCCGTCCGGTTTCTTGCAAGTTGTATTCCTGCGGCAGCTCCACGGTAATCTGAATTTGGCCGTTGTCCGATTGGGGAATCATGTCGAAACCGATTCGGGGGCCATAGGCTACCACAGAAATGACAAACAGCACGAAAGCCGCTGCAATAATTGCCACGCTTAGCTTTTTGTTCTGCAAAGATTTGGCCAGCCATTTCCGATAAAATTCGTCCCACGAACGATAGAACGCATCGACCTTTTGAGTAAGGCGTCCTGTCACGTTCCCCTCGCGCATCATCAGCGAGGCCAGCATGGGGGTGAGTGTGAATGAAAAAAGAAGCGAGAACAAAGTGGAAAAGGCGGCGGCCAGAGCCAATTCTTTCATGAACATGCCCACCATAGACGACATGTTGGCAATGGGGAGAAAAACCACCACATTGGTTAGCGTGGCGGCAATAACCGCAACGGCTACCTCGGTTGTGCCGCGAATGGAAGCCTGCCGGGGGGTGTTACCCATGCCCTTGTGCCTGAAAATGTTTTCCAGTACCACCACGGAATTGGAAACCAGCACCCCGACCGAAACGGAAATGCCCATTAGCGACATGATGTTCAAACTCATGTCGAACCACTGAAAAAGTAAAAAGGTAGAAACGATCGAAGCCGGCATGGAGAGCGCGACGATGATGGTCGAGCGAATGTTGAACAAAAAGAGAAACAGAACGATCGAGGTAAACAAAATTCCCAGAAAGATGTTCGACATGGTGTCGTTAACCGAACTGCGTGTAAAAATGGAATTGTCACTAACGATTTTCAGAGTCATTCCTTTGGGCAGAGAACTGCGAATATCGGGCAAAGCCGCGCGTACCGCATCCGAAACTTTTACTTCGTTACCGTCGGTGCTTTTGATGATGGAAAGGCGCACGGCATTGGAATCGGTTTTTCCGGTTTGCGCATCGAAGAAGATGGTGCGCCGCAATATTTTCTTCCCGCTGTCTTCCACGTGCGCGATCTGGGCCAGACGCTTTATCCCGAACGGGGTCGGAATTTCCAGATTTTTGATTTGGCCGATGCTTTGAAATTTACCTTTAACGCGAACGGAATATTCCAGATTTCCGGTGTTAAACGTGCCACTGGGCAGGTCCATGTTTTGTGCGCCCAGAATGCTCAAAAGCTGCGGAAGAGAAATGTAGTCCTGATACACAACCTTATTGTCAAAGGCAATTTTTATTTCCCGCTCCTGCCCTCCGGAGATTTTTACGTCGGCAACTCCGGCAATTTGCGAGAAGCGGTCCTTAATTTTGGTGGAAGCCAGATGGTACAGTGTCCGCGGATCCACATTCCCGCTCAGGATGATGTCCATGATGGGAAAGGCATTGATGTCGATTTTCTGAATGATGGGTTTTTTTGCCCCGGAAGGAAGCTCGTTTAGAATTTGATCGACTTTGTCTTTGACTTCCTGATTGGCAACATCGACGTTTTTACTGAGTTTGAACTCGATTAATGTAATGGCAGCGCCGTCCAGATTGTAAGATTCGATGCGTTTGATCTGACTGATGGTCGAAACGGCGTCTTCTATTTTTTTGGTGATCAAGGTTTCGGTTTCTTTGGGCCCGGCTCCGGGGTAAACGGTCGTAACCGTAACATAGGGAATTTCCACTTCCGGCATGTGGTTTAAATTCAGTTTGTTAAAAGCAAGCCCGCCGAAAATGATGAACACCAAAAGAATTACGGTGGTAAGAACCGGACGCTCTACGGATAGTTTCGCTAAAAACACGGGTGCCTCCCTTATCTGACCACGTTAATTTTAATACCGTCTGTCAACTTTGTGTTACCCTGTACAATAAGAGAATCACCGGCGTGGAGTCCGTCGATTATTTCGTATTGCAAGCCATTGTCCTGACCGATGGTAATGGGCCTTCGGAGGGCCTTTCCCTCGTGGGCCAGAAAGACGTAAAACGTGCCGTCTTTTTGCTGTACCAGATGGCGGGGAATGGCGATGGCCTGCGGGTTTTCGTAAATGATTACTTTAACATCGGCGGTGGTGCCGGCTAAAATGTTGCCCCGGGCATTGTCGAAAATTAAATCGGCGTAAAAAGCCTGGCGCACGGGATTCATTCCCAGAGAAACATCGGAAACCGTGCCGCGAAAGGTTTGCCCGGCAACCGTTGCCAGGGCCACCATGCCGGGTTTTACCTGCTGCCGTTCTTTTTCCGAAAGCCAGATGCGCAGTTTCATTTTATTTAGTTTGGCAATGGTGAACAGAGGCGTTTTGGCTTTTACGTTGTCGCCCTCGTGCACCATCACATCGGTAATGGTACCGGCGTACGGGGCTTTGAGTTTGAGCAGATCTTTCATTGCTTCGTAGTTGCTTTTGTCCACCAGAAATTTTGTGCGTGCCCCGTCGTATTGCGCCTGGGCGATTTCCCCTTTTTCGTACAGCGCTTTCAAACGTTCAAAATTCTTTTTGGAATATTCATAGGCCGATTTGGCCTGACGGAACTGTGCCGCCGGGGAATCTTCCGGAAATTCAATGACCACCGCATCCTTGGCGACTTTGTCTCCCGGCCTGTAGAAAATTTTGGCCACGCGCCCTCCGATCATCGCGCCGACGATCGTTTCGCGCTGGCCGCGGAACGTGCCGAAGAATTTTAAAGATTTTTCGAAATGGGTAGGCCGGATGGCCTGCACCACCACGGGAATCCCTTTTTCTTTCTGGATTTCTTCCAGACTTTTGGAACCTTCGCGATTGTTCCCGGAACAACCCAGTACAAGCAGGGCAATGCCAAGTAGAAATAGGCGGTAAATCTTATCTCGTCTCATGATACGTTCCTTTTATGCTTATTTTTTTAAATATTTTTCAAAAGGTGCCAGATATTCGGGTTTGATTTTTCCGAGCAAATTGTCCAGTGCCGCGCGAGCTACCAGATAGTCGTGTACGGCTTTGGCGTAATTGGTGCGTGCATTATTCAAGGCCAGATTGGCATCTTTTACTTCCAGCTCACTGCCTTCGCCCACCTTGTAACGGTGCTCGGCAATTTCGTAGGCGCGCCGGGCCAGATCCATGTTGCGCTGCATGGCCGTAATTTGTTGCTGTACGCGTTTTAAGTCGTTTACTTTGGAGATTACCTGCATTTGGATGGCATCGGTCAGAGTGTGGATTTGCTCCAGCGTTTGTCTGGCCGCAATCTGGTCCTGTTGCACTTTGTGACGGGTGCGTCCGCCCTGAAACAAATTAATGGACAAACTTACTCCCACGGTTGCCGATGTGTAGGTCTGGAAATCCCAGCCTTCGCCGGTGCCCGTGTAGGTGTAGTTGCCAAAGGCGGCCAGAGTAGGCCAATAGCCTCCGCGATCCACGGCGGTCAGCTCATCGTCCAATTGATTTTTAATGTGCAAAGTGCGAATGGAAAAGTTGTGATTCTTGGCCTGCGCGATGAGGTCGTTCAATTCCGGAAGAGGTTCGGGGGCATAGCGCAGGGTGCCTTTAATTTTCAACGGGGTGTTCTGATCAATGTTTAGCACAATTTTCAGGCCGTTCAGGGCGTCGGTGTGGGCGTTCTCCAACTGCGACAAAACAGGACGGATGTTTTCTACCTGAACCGTAGCCTGCATTTCTACGAAATCCGAAAGCAAGCCCTGTGCGCGCATGGCTTTGATGTTTTGCAGATGAGCCTGCGCGTTACGCAAACGTTCGCGGGCAATGGCCTGCAAGCGTTCGGTGAGCAGTACCCCGTAAAAAGCCTTTTTGACATCGAAAATGGTTTTGGCGATGGTGGCTTTCAGATTTTCTTTGGACATGTTCAGATAAATTTCGGAGGCCCCGATGCCACGGAAAACCGCCGAATTGAAAAGAATTTGGGTGATTTTGGCCTCGGCCTGATAGCTGTTGGCCCGGGCAAAGGTTTGCAGTTTAAACCGGATGGGAAGAAATTTGTTAGGATCGTAAGGCAAAAGTCCTTCATTGAATAAGATGCCGTACGTGGCGTTGTTGAGCATGGCCCCGAAATCAGGGAAGGGCATGCGTGGCTTTTCAATAAAATGTGTGAACCCTGCGGAAAAATCGAGGCTGGGCAGGGCGTAACCAAACGCTTCGGCAACGGCCGCCCGTGCTTTGCGTACATTCAGCACGGCAATTTTAATGTCGCGGTTGTTCTTCAGGGCAAGCGCGATGGCCTGATCCAGATTCAGATGTAAGCTGTCCGGTTGTGCCCTGAGAAAGCCGACGAGTAAAAACAAGGACAATACGATGCGTTTCAATGATATTTCCTCCTTCGATTCTCCTGAAAACGAAATACAGTTCGGGACGCTGACCGTAAGAATTCATTTACGTGTCAGCATTCAACAGGTTTCAGCCCTTTGAACAATAATCCCAAAATGTAGTTGATATCGTTCTCGATTTTTTCAAAATCCATGTCGTTCATGTACAGGTGCTTGGCCGTGTACAATTCTTTGTATTTGACCGCTTCGGAAATGGTTACGATCGATTCGGCAATTTTTTGCGCATTGCACGAGACCAATTCCTTCTTTTTAATGCCTTCTTTAATGATGTTGGCCAGAATGGCGGTTTCTTCCGCATGAATATCTTCGATGATGGAATGGATGCTGGCACTGATTTCCAGAAAGGCCTTGGTACTCAAATCGTACAAATGGATCGCTTCCTTCAAATAGCGGATTTTGGTGCGAATGTATTCCTGAATTTTGCTGTACGTGGCTTTTTTTTGTGAGAGATTGGCCTTGATGGCCTGCAAATAATTTTGAGCTTCGCTGCGTACCACTTCTTCGAGAATTTCTTCTTTGCTTTGGTAATAGTAATACAGCGAAGTTTTTTTCATGTTGAGTAAGCGGGCGATGTCGTCCAGAGTGGTTTTGGCATAGCCGAATTTGGAAACCAGATGGGTTGCCGCCCGTATGATTTGTTGCCGTTTTTGTTCCGAAACGGTTAGCTTTTTTTGTTTTTCCATAATTCAATCTTTCGAACATTTTATTAAAACGTTCGAAATATATGAATAATTGATTCCTGTGTCAAGAACTTGCCGGATACGCGGGAAAAAGAGGAAATCAGTCGTGGGGAAACTTTTTTCTTGTTTTTCGATTTAACGGTATTAATTATTTGGCCCGATCGGCCGAAATTAAAATCACTTGCAAAAAACAGGGATGGGCGCATGGCGCAATTCAGAAAATTTTTACTTAATTCGTTTCTTTTAATATCTTTAGCTAAATAACGACGAATTATTGTTGAGGTAATCTTCGATATTTGAAAAATCACGGTGCTGAATCTTTCCTTGCACCGCGGGACAAGCTTGAAAAAAAGTTTGTGGAAAATACAGTCATTAACCCATAAACAAAGGTGTGATGTTTTTATGAAAAAGCTTTTTGTGGTGTCCGGTTTGTTTTTTTTGACAACCTTATTAACGGTTACTCTGTTTGCGTTAAATACGCCTCAGGATAGTAGCGGTGGCACGCTGCCCGATCTGGAACCGTTGCCTGTCCATCCCCGGGTAGAGCAGGCCATTGCCTTCTTTTTACCACGCATGCATTACAAACATCAAAAGGTAGATGATGCGCTTTCCGAGCAAATGCTCGATTTTTACATCGATTTAATGGACAATCAGCATTTGTATTTTCTCAAGTCAGACATCGACAAGTTTCAGAGTTACAAGTTTACCCTGGACGATGCCCTGCGCAACGGCGACTTACGCGGCGCTTATTTTATGTTCAACCTGTTCATGAAGCGTTTTAAAGAACGGATGGATTTCATTTTGAACAAAGCGCTGGAGCGCCCTTTTGATTTTGAAAAGAAAGAATCGATTGAATTGGATCGGAAAGATGCGCCCTGGGCCGGCACAAAGGCAGAGTTGGACAGCATCTGGAGAAAACGCCTGAAGAACGAAGCGCTTTCCCTGAAATTGGCCGGCAAAAAGTGGGACGATATTGTAAAACGTTTGAAAAAGCGTTACCGCGGCATGGAAAAACAGATGTTCAAAACCGAAAGCGAAGATGTCTTCCAGGTTTTCATGAATTCTTTTTGCGAAACGTTTGACCCTCACACCAATTACATGTCGCCAAAACTCAGCGACGATTTTAAAATACGCATGAGCCTTTCTCTGGAGGGCATTGGAGCAACTTTGCAAACCGAAGACGATTACACCAAAGTGGTTAACATTGTGCCGGGAGGCCCGGCCGATAAGAGCGGTTTGTTGCATCCCAACGATCGCATTATTGCCGTGGGACAGGGCGAAAAGGGAGAAATGGTCGATATTATTGGCTGGCGCATCGACGATGTGGTGCAGTTGATTCGCGGTAAAAAGGGCACCAAGGTGCGCCTGCAAATTATTCCTGCCGATGCTTCGCTTTCGGATCCGCCCAAAACCATTGTGATTGTGCGCGACAAAATTAAACTGGCCGATCGCGCGGCCAAGAGCGATACACTGGAAATTACCCACAACGGCCGGAAATTTAAAATCGGAGTAATCAATGTACCGGATTTTTATCTGGATTATGATGCCATGCGCAAAGGGCAGCCCGATTACGCCAGCACCTCCCGCGATGTGGCGCGTTTGATCAAACAATTGCAGGGCGCCGGTGTGCAGGGCATTATCATCGATTTGCGGCGCAATGGCGGTGGCTTTTTAAGCGAGGCGGTTGACTTGACCGGCCTGTTTATTAAGGATGGACCAGTGGTACAGGTACGCGACAGCCGGGGCCGGGTAAAGGTGGAACGCGATGATGACCCGGCACTGGTGTACGACGGTCCTCTGGCCGTTCTGGTCGATCGGTTGAGCGCCTCGGCCTCGGAGATTTTTGCCGCTGCCATTCAGGATTACGAACGCGGAATCATTGTGGGGTCGCAAACTTTTGGCAAAGGAACCGTGCAAAACATCATGCCTTTGTCGCGCCTGTTCCCTCACAACAAATCGAAGCTGGGACAGGTGAAATACACCATTGCCAAGTTTTACCGCATCACCGGCGGCAGCACACAGCGCAAAGGCGTACTTCCCGATATTTACCTGCCCTCCCGTTACGATGTGCTGGATGTGGGCGAAAGCAGCGAAAAGAACGCCCTGCCCTGGGATGAAATTGAACCCGTGGATTTCCAGCCGTACAACCCGCATTTACACAACCTGATCAAAAAGCTGAACGCTTTGCATCAAAAAAGAATGGAGCACAGCGAAGAATACAAATTGATTGTGGATGAAATTAAGGATTTGAAAAAAGAACGGGAACTGAATCATATCTCTTTAAATCTGGAAGAACGCAAAAAATTACGCGAGAAGCGCGACGCGCGGAAAAAAGAAATGAAGAAAATTCACGAGAAATCGGGACACGACAAAAAAGAAGATTTTTACCTCATCGAAACGGCGCACATCTTGAGTGATTACGTGTTGAACCGTTAAAAAGGAGCAGTCTGTTTATGATTCAGTTACGCTGTACGCAAAAAATGCTTAAAGAGCTGGGATTAAAAACAAAGGAATTGGCCCAGGCCAAAACCGATAACTCGCCACTCGGAAATTGGTACGCCCATCTCATCACATTGGATCGGCGTAAAGCCATTGTGTTTGTGAATGAGAGAACCCTCGCCAATTTTATTATTTACGGCGTTAAACATTCGAATCTGGATAAAATTTCCAAGGCATTTGTGCTGGGTGTGGCTCAGGTGCTGCTGATGATGGGAGCAGACAAGGAACAAATCGCGCAAATTTTACAGGACTACACCGAAGTGGAATTCACCAAAACCATTGCGCGGGATATTTTGGGCTATGTGAACAGTATTGCCGGGCACTACAAAGAAAGTGTGCGTTTGCACGGCGGTTTGAAATATTGCGATCTGGATGAAATCATTTTTCTTGGCAATCAAATTCCGCTGCCCAAATTCGAACATGCCAATGCCATCGAGCTTACCCGGGCAATTTTAAATGATTTGAAGGAATAAAAGCAGAGGCGGACTCCTCCGCCTCTACAAAAATAATTGAATCTGGCAGGAAATAGCCGACGCCTTCGGACTGGTGTGCGTAAGAGGAAAATAATAATCGAGCGAGAATTTGGTTTTGTAGCTTTGCCACAAATAATTGTAATCCAGCCGGGCAAAAGACCCGTCCCGGGTTGACCCAATGGAATCTTTGTACTCTTCGCATTCAACCGCAAATTGGTGCTTGTGCAAGGTTACGCTTCCCAGCACGTAATAGCCCCATGCTTTGTGCCCTCCGAGAATCGCCTGCAGATATTCGGCCTGAACGGTCAGGCATTTTTCCCGAAATACGGCAAAAACATTGTATCTGAAATCGTCCCCCGAAAAACGAACGGAATCGGGTAGAATGTCTTTCAGCCACAGACGATCGGCTTTGCGGTATTGCAGAGAATACCCCACCCTAAAGTGAGGCATTCCGTGAAACATGCCCAGGGATGTTTTGTGGGTGAGCAAATATCCCTTGTTATCCGAGCGGAAATGTTTGATGCCGTAGCCATTAAAAATTCCAAAATGTGTTCTGATGTGTGATCGGGTGTTTTCGTAATTGAATTGCAGGCCCACATCGCGCACGCCCAGCGTGCCGTTCGGGATGAGCACGTTAATTACCCGGGCCCGTTCCAGAACGGGAAGCCGGTAATCGTGCTGGAAGCGCTGCAAACTGAACTGCGGTACAAATTGCCCCAGATCGCACGAAAAATTTCCGGAACGATAGCCTATTTTTACATCTTGCAGAAAGAATTTTTCTCCGGAAAGGCCGGAGAAGGTTGCCTGGATTTTGTAACTCCACGGAGAAAGTTCCGGATTGGAGCGCAGCCACATCTTTAACCTGCGCAGCAAAAAACCGGACGGGCCGTTAAAATTGTCTTCTGCGCGAATCTGGATGTAGCCCTTGAATTCCGCGTTTTCAAGCGGAGTTGCGGCCTGTCCCGTCCGGGGCAGAGACAGCACCGCAACACACAAAAATAACACAAGGCGTTTCATTTGATGGCCTTCCAGATTTTTCCGGGTTTTAAGAGTTGGGCCAAATCTTCATTCGATGCGGCCAGCCATTTTACGGAATAGCCTTTGGAAAATAAATAGATGTAAGCCCAGGCCGAGCGCGTTCCGGACGAGCAAAAACAGGCAATGGTTTTGTCTTTTGGAAGCTCGTTCAGTCGATCGGGCAGCTCATCGATGGGGATGTGCAGGCTTGGGATGCCAAAAATTTTGAAATCAAAGCGTAGTGTTTCCGCTTCCTCGGTGGCGCGTACGTCGAGAAACGCCACATCTTTTGCAGTAAGAAAATTTTCCGGGGAAATTTTGTGCTGCCCTGTGCCGCAAAATTCTAATGTCATCGCTTTTAAGGCTTTTTCCATTGGACAAAGCTCCTTTCTAAATAACTTTGAAAATCAGTTTAACGGCCATAACCAGAAGAATTAAGGCTAAGATTTTTTTGACCGTAGTGTGCTGCAGTTTATTGTGCATGAAAATGGTACCTAATGTTGCTCCCAGAACGCCGGCAACGGAAGCAATGAGCAGGATGTGCCAGTTTACCTGTCCCATGGCCCAGTAGGTTAAAAATCCGGAGAAAGAAGAAAAAGGCACTACGAATGCCGTAACCGCCGCAATCTTTTTGGGATGAAAGCCGAGCATGAGCATTAACGGAGAGATAATGCCACCGCCGCCAATTCCCAGCATGCCGGAAAGAAGACCGGCAAAAGCACCGATCAGGCTGAGTTGCAGGTAGGGCACATCGCTGCGGTAGGCGTGTTCTTCGTTCTTTTTGTGGAACAGAAACATGGTGCCCGAAAATACCAGGAAGGCGATGAACAAGAGCAAGATGATGTTCGTCGGTACAAACTTGCTCAGGTAGGCACCCAAAATGGCAAAAAAGAAAGAGGCCACAATAATGGGGAGGCCCATCTTAAAATCGAGTCGTTTGTTTTTTATGTTGTTCACACTGGCGCCGGTCAGGCTTACGGTGTTGTAAAACAAGCCGACCGGCTTTGCCATGTTTATGGGAATGCCCAGCGAAACGAGAATGGGAATAAGAATGATGGCGGCGCCCACACCGCCCAGTGCAAAGACAAATGCAGCCACAAAAGAAATACCACCGATAAGAAAATCCATTTTTACTCTTCCCTGAAATTGGGTGTTTTGTTGCCGTAAATTAATGTGTAAAGCTCGACAAGCCGCTTTCCGGTGGAATGCGCATCCCGGAGTGCCAGCGGATCGTTTTCCAGACCACCCATTTCCGTGAACGTGTAGCCAATGGCTCCGCTGCCGCCAAGAATCATTCGGTGGCGCAGCATAAAGGCCTGCAGGGTGTTAATCGTGCTTTCGATGTAGCGCCGACCGGTGACGACGTACCCGCCGATTTTGTTGCGTAGAAGGCCTTTCATCCACCAGGTCCGCTCCATCAGTTTTTTGATGTCCGCACTCACATCCGAAAATTGGGTGGGAGAACCGAAAAGAATAATTTCGGCCCAGCGCAGGTCGTCGAAAACGGCCTGCAGGTCATCCTTAACCGTACAAACGCCGGTTGTTTTGCAATCCCGGCAGGGCCCGCAGCCGCTAAAATTCAAATCTCCCAAAAACACCTTTCTGATTTCCGCATGCGCCGGGAATTCCGTTAAGGCCGCATCGAGCATTTGTGCCGTGTTCCCGTTTTTGCGCGGACTTCCGTAAATAACCAGAACTTTCATTGCTTCGCTCCGTTAGAGTTGTGATGTTATTCAAAAAATTCGGCGAACAACCTTTTGGCCCTGGCCCAATTTTTTTGATTAATGCAATATTTGATTTTGGGAGGATTGACCTCACCCTGAATTAACCCGGCTTCTTTTAATTCTTTTAAATGCTGGGAAACCGTGGACTGGGCGATGGGAAGCACTTCCACCAGATCGCCGGTAAAGCAAATGGAACGACTGGCCAGCAACTGTAAAATTTGCAAGCGTGTGGGATGTCCCATCGCCTTGGCAAAGCGTGCCAGTTGTTTTAAGGTTTCTTCATTTTGGATTGCCGCCATGCCTTCTTCCTTTTTTGTTGTTCATCGTAGATCGTAAATTTACGATGAGAAAATATGTATCGCAAGAATTTTTTCACAAACTTCGGTGAGAGAACGGTGAGTTTGGGTATTTATTCCGTTTTTTGCAAGCCCTTGCATTTTGTGTCCGCCTTTTTTAACGAGGGGGAGTAAAGCGCTTAAATTACTTTTAATTACAGGTTAAATTCGGTTTACATATTTGAAATAAATCATTATATTTAGACTTCTTGAACAAATGGCATGAACCGATATAACGGGAGTTGTTAAATGAAGATTCATGAGTATCAAGCAAAACAGATTTTGCGGGAATTCAATGTGCCGGTTCCCGAAGGCTATGTAGCCTTCACACCGGAGGAAGCGGTCGAAGCGGCCAAAAAGTTACCCACGGAAATTGCGGTGGTAAAAGCGCAAATTCACGCGGGTGGCCGTGGTAAAGGCGGTGGTGTAAAAATCGCCAAGTCTTTGGACGAAGTCCGCGAACTTGCCGAAAAGATGATCGGCATGACGTTGGTCACCCATCAAACCGGCCCCGAAGGCAAAGTGGTCAAAAAGGTGCTGGTGGAACAGGGTGTGGACATCGATCGGGAATTGTATTTGGGGGTTGTGTTGGATCGCGCCAAATCCCGGCTGGTAATGATGGCCAGTACCGAAGGTGGCGTGGAAATCGAGAAGGTAGCTGCCGAGCACCCGGAAAAAATCTTAAAAGAATGGATTGATCCGGCTCTTGGGTTACAGGCCTATCAGGCGCGCAAATTGGCATTTGGCCTGGGATTAAGTGGCAAACAGGTAAGCAATGCCGTTAAATTCATGATGGCTCTGTACAAAGCCTTTGTAGCCAAAGATGCTTCTCTGGCCGAAATCAATCCGTTGGTGGTAACCAAGCAAGGCGATGTTTTGGCCCTGGATGCCAAAATCAATTTCGACGACAGCGCGCTTTATCGCCATCCCGAATTGTTGGAATTGCGTGATCTGGACGAAGAAGATCCGCTGGAAGTAGAAGCTTCCAAATACAATTTAAATTACATTAAATTGGATGGCAACGTGGGGTGCATGGTAAACGGTGCCGGTTTGGCCATGGCTACGATGGACATCATCAAATTGGCCGGTGGCGAACCCGCCAACTTTTTGGATGTGGGCGGTGGCGCCAATGTGGAAACCGTGCGCAACGGCTTTAAGATTATTTTGAAAGACCCGAACGTTAAGGCCATTCTCATTAACATCTTTGGCGGTATTGTACGCTGCGACCGTGTGGCGCAGGGTGTGATTGAAGCGGTACAATCCATCGATGTGAACGTGCCGTTGGTTATTCGTCTGGCCGGCACCAACGCCGAAGAAGCCGCCGAGATGCTGGAAAATTCGGATCTGGAATTTACGGTTGCTACTTCCTTGGCCGACGCGGCGCAAAAAGCCGTGCAGGTTTTGCAGAATTAGGGAAAGGTGATCTGGGTAAGGGGAAGAGAGAACGAACTTTACCGGATTACCCGAACACGTAACTTTAAAGTGACAGAGCAAACTCTAAAAAATGGAGAAATAGAATGAGTATTTTACTCACAGAAAACACACGCATTCTGGTGCAGGGAATTACCGGTTCCGAAGGCTCGTTCCATGCCCAGCAGATGATGGAATACAATACCAAGGCCCCTGTGGTAGCCGGTGTAACCCCCGGCAAGGGTGGCCAGATGTTTGCCGATAAAGTTCCGGTGTTTAACACAGTGGCCGAAGCCGTTAAAGAAACGGGTGCCAATGCTTCGGTTATTTTTGTGCCACCGGCATTTGCTCCCGATGCCATTCTGGAAGCCGTGGATGCCGGTCTGGAATTGGTGGTGTGCATTACCGAAGGCATTCCTGCCCTGGATATGGTAAAAGTGTACAACGCCATTCAAGACAAAAACACCCATTTAATTGGCCCCAACTGTCCGGGAATTATCTCTCCGGGAATCGGCAAAATGGGCATTATGCCCGGGTTTATTCACAAACCGGGTAAAGTTGGTGTAATTAGCCGTTCCGGTACGCTGACCTACGAAGCGGTAAGCCAGTTGACCGAGCGTGGTATCGGGCAATCGACCGGTATCGGTATCGGTGGAGATCCGGTAATCGGTACGCGTTTTATCGACGCCCTGAAGCTGTTTAAAGACGATCCGGATACGGAAGCCGTGGTCATGATCGGGGAAATCGGCGGAACGGCCGAAGAAGAAGCGGCTGCGTGGATTAAAGAGAATTTCGACAAACCGGTGGTCAGCTTTATTGCCGGTCAAACGGCGCCTCCGGGACGCCGCATGGGACATGCCGGTGCCATCATCAGCGGAGGCAAAGGAACCGCAGCCGAAAAGATGAAAGTTCTGGCCGAAGCGGGCATTCATGTTTGCAAAAGTCCGGCGGATATCGGTGCAACGGTAGAAAAGGTGCTAAGCTGATAACATCGGGCTGTGAATGATTCGCCACTATCGAAAAATTTTACAGGTGGGTGCGGGTGAAATTCCCGGCCTGCCTGTATTTTTACGCTTTGAGAGAAGCGTTTTGTAATGCAAAAATATGAGAAAAAATTCTCAATAACCGTTTCGTCGGGGGAAAAAATCGGCTCCGTTTTCCGGCGAGGCGGAAGAAATTCAAAGTTTGGATGATTGTGTCGAGCATATTTAGCCGGGTAACGGTGAGAAAGAATAGAAAAGAAGTTTGTGAAGGAATTTTGTTAAAAGTATCAGGTTAAACGAACAAAACAAAAGGAGATACAATGAAGGAATTAACTTTAGCCATTTTAAAACCGGATTGCATGCAGAAGAAACTGGCCGGAAAGGTGATTAATCACTTGCTGGAGAAAGGCTTTGAAATTGTGGGGATGAAAATGGTGCACCTGACCGAAACGACGGCGGGAGAATTTTATGCCGTGCATAAAGGTCGTCCCTTTTACGATGAATTGGTGAAATTCATGACCGAAAGCGCGGTGGTTGCCCTGGCATTGCAAAAGGAGAATGCCGTGGCCAGCCTGCGCGAAGTGATCGGAGCTACAGATCCCGCCGAAGCAGCCGAAGGGACTATTAGACGCCTGTACGCCGAAAGCAAGGGAAGAAACATCATTCATGCTTCGGATTCACCGGAAAATGCAAAAATCGAACTTTCGTTTTTCTTTTCCAATAAAGAACTCATTGAAAATGGGTTTCGGCAATAAACGTAGGAGCTGTGACAATGGCCGAAAAAAATAAGAACAACGACGATGTTCTTGATCTCGAAATGCTGCGCCAGGGGGAACTTGGCGAAATGGAAGATCGGGAAATCGTTAAGCGGGTGGCCGTTATTGGCGCCGGTACCATGGGGCGTGGTATTTCGCAATTAGTGGCCTCCAAAGGCATGGAAGTTATTCTCATCGAAAAAGACGAAGAAATGGCCCAGAAAAGTATGGAGCTGTTGGAGCAAAGCATCGATGAAGAAATAGCGCGCTGGACGTTGACCAAAAGTGAGAAAAAGGCCATTTTAAGCCGCATTAAGGCTTCGGCGAACATTAACGACGCCATTTACGGTGATGTGGTGATCGAGGCAATTTCCGAAAATTTGGAAGCCAAGAAAGAACTGCTGCGCAAATTGGACGAAATTTGTGATCCCGATACGATCTTCATCACCAATACGTCTGCATTGAGTATTACCGAAATTGCTTCTGCCACCAATCGGCAGGACAAGGTAATCGGCATGCACTTTTTGAATCCGGTGCCCAAAATTCCTCTGGTGGAAATTGTGCGCGGTTTGAAAACTTCCGACGAGACCTATGAGTTTATCCGCAAGTTTGCCGAAATGTTAGACAAAACGGCTGTCGAGGTGTTTGAATATCCGGGCTACATTACCACGCGGGTTATTGTTCCCATGATTAACGAAGCCATTCACATTTTAATGGAAGGTGTGGCCACGGCCGAGCACATCGATACGGCTATGAAGCTGGGATACAACTTTCCCAAAGGGCCTCTGGCTCTGGCCGACCAGATCGGTCTGGACGAACTTATGGCCTGGATGGAAACACTGTTCCGTGAATTGGGCGAATCCAAATATCGTCCCTGTCCGTTGTTGCGCAAATTGGTGCGTGCCGGGCATCTGGGACGCAAAACCGGTAAAGGATTCTTTGAATATCCGCAAAACCAGCAAAATCCCATTTAGTTGATCGGTGGGAAAAAGAAGTAAGGAATGAAAAATGTTAGTATTGGTATTAAATGCAGGCAGTTCGTCGGTTAAATATCAGGTTCTTAATGCCAAGAACCGGGAATTGTTAGCCAAGGGCGTGGTCGAGCGCATTGGGATGTCGGGTGCGGTGCTAACCCACAAAAAAGTGGGGGATAAGGAAGTGCGCCTGACCGGCGAAATTTTGGATCACAAAATGGCTATCGAATATGTGCTCTCCATTTTGCTCAGCAAAAACCACGGCGTCATCAAAGATCGCAGCGAAATCGAGGCCGTCGGGCATCGGGTGGTGCACGGTGGCGAAGCGTTTAAAGGCTCGGTTTTAATTAACGAAGAAGTCATGTCCGAAATTCGGCGTTGTATCGATTATGCGCCGCTGCACAATCCGCCCAACTTAAAAGGCATTAATGCCGCCATGCAGCTTTTGCCGGGCGTGCCGCAGGTGGCTGTGTTCGATACCGCCTTTCACCAAACCATGCCCAAGCATGCCTACCTGTACGCTTTGCCCTACACCCTGTACAAACGGCACGGCATTCGCCGTTACGGGTTTCACGGTACTTCGCATCGCTATGTTTCCGATCGGGCGGCGGAATTGGTGGGCAAACCAAAGGAAGAGTTGCGCATCATTACCTGCCATTTGGGCAACGGCGCCTCGGCCGCAGCCATTAAATACGGCAAGTCGGTCGATACCTCCATGGGCTTTACGCCGTTGGAAGGATTGATGATGGGCACGCGTTCGGGCGATCTGGATCCGGCGATTATTTTACAGATTATGCACAAAGAAGAGCTAACACCCAACGATGCCACGACCTTGCTGAACAAACACAGCGGATTGGTCGGGGTGAGCGGTATTAGCAGCGACATGCGCGAGATTGAAGAAGAATACGAAAAGAACGAACGGGCAAAAGTAGCGCATGATATTTTTACCTATCGCTTGCGCAAATACATCGGTGCTTACGCTGCGGCCATGGGCGGAGTGGATGTCATCGTTTTTACCGGCGGTATCGGCGAAAATTCGGTGATGGTCCGCGAGCACAGCTTGCAAGGTTTGGAATTTATGGGCGTAAAGTTAGACAAGGCTAAAAACGAAGCGAGCGATAAAAAAGAGCGTGAAATTTCGGCCGATGATTCGCAGGTAAAGGTGTGGGTGATTCCCACCAATGAAGAATTGGTAATTGCCCTGGATACCATGCGCATCGTGAAGGAAGCGAAAAGTTAAAACAATACGCTTAACAACAAGAAAACGGCCTGCCTCCGGTTAAGGAAACAGGCCGTTTTTCTTTTATCAGGCAACCCGTTAAAATAAATCGCTGAGCGAGACCACCGTGCCCTCCGGCATCCCATCGGTTTTGATTTTCACAATATCGTCACAACCGCCATTGTATGGTTCGAAATCCATTGTCAAAGAGGGTTTGCCCACGCGGGCGATATTCAAGATTCCGCGGTAAGGATATTCGCAGAGCAACCTAAATTCCAGAAGTGCCCCCGGACTGGTAAACACCGAAATATTGTGCGTAATTTCCTTTTCGCCGACCACTTTGTAATTTACCAGTGCAATGTCAACTTTGTACACGTCATCAAAAGGATTTTGCAGGGTATTGTTCATGTCGATGGCCATGCGAATATAACCGTTTAGGTAACGGAGCGTATCGTTATTGCTCAGGACGCCGTCGGTGATGTCTATGTAAATAGAGTCGATACCGATGCGCATTCTGACATCGCCCGAAAGTTTGTATTCGTTACTGGTAAAGTCGTTGAAGGTAGCGTAAAAATACAATTTTCCCTCTTCTGCTTTTCCCTTTAGCAAAATAGACCCGCTGTGCGTTACGCCGCTGATGCCGGTGCAACCGCTGCCGTAGTCGATTAAGAGTTCGCGTTTAATGCGGTTGTAAATGGCGATGGGACATCCGTTAAAAAGCGTATCGGCCGTGGAAGCATTTTTGCCAAGGGCGGCTTTGGAAGGGGAAACGGAAGCAGCCAGAGCCGAGGTGGGCATGGCCATCGCTTCGGCGTATAAAGCCGCATCGTAAGCCGCTTCGGCATCTTCCTGAATTTCCGCATCTGTTAAGGTGAGTGTTTCCTCGTCGTCTTTCGGATCGCTGCTATTTTTGTCGCAGGCCGTGGTCACGAGCAAACCTGCCGTGAGTAAAATCAGCAAAAAATACAAGAATCCGAGTTTTGTTTTCATAAATTCCTCCTAAAAAGTTTAACGGTTAAAATCGTTTTTGTTTGTAATGCAGATTGCTAAACTAAATATAGGAAGATAAAATCCGACAAATGTTGCGAAAGTGTTGCAAAGATATTGCGGTTTTCTTGTTTGTTGAAGGGCGGCCTTTAGCCCGGGCAGCGGCATTGCTTGTGTGCCGGAAAAACAGGAAGAAACAGGCGTGCCATCCGAATGCTCATGGTGTTTTGGGGGACGCGCACGTGCAATTCGTTTTGGCAGGATAAAGGCATTGTTCGATTGGTGGCGATGGAATGCGTTATCTGCAATAAAATTTGCCTTCTTTTCCGTTGTGATGTACATTCCACCACCTTAATTTTTAACAGATTGGACAGGCGAAACAATGCGCTTTTTTCTCCGTTAAAGAAACCGGAGTTGAAAAAAGAGCGAATGTTTTATATATTAAAAGTTTTATTATGAAGATAAATATCCAAAATATGGATGTCCGGCCGGTAGAGCTGGACGAGCAGATCACGCTGGAGTTTATTTCGCCGTTGATCAAAGGCTATTATCCGAATAATGCCAGCGTGCATGTGCACATTGAAAAGATCAAAAAAGACTATCGGGTGCACATTTCCCTGAAAACCCGGGCGCACTACCAGTGCGATCGTTGCTTGGATGAGTTCGATCAGGAATTTGGTGCGGAAATTGAGCAGCATTACCACATGGGGCCCGGAGAACTGCTGGATGATGACATCATTCGCATTGCCGAAGATACGACGGAAATCGACATCAATCCGGTGATCGCAGAGATGATGTTGTTAAATCATCCGTTAAAAATGTTGTGTAGTGAAGAATGTAAAGGAATTTGCCCGAATTGCGGGGCGCATTTAAATCACGAAGCATGTCGTTGTACGGAAGTTCCCATTGATCCGCGGTGGGAAAAACTGAGAGGATTAATTAAATAAGGAGACGGTTATGGCTAATCCTAAACGAAAAATTTCTCGTTCGAGAAGAGATAAAAGAAGAGCACAGTGGCTTTCCAAGATGAGAGCGCAATCGTTGGTAGTTTGTGATCATTGTGGTGAGAAGAAATTGCCGCACCATGCCTGCCCGAATTGTGGCTACTATCGCGGTAGAAATGTATTTATTCCCAAAGCCGTTTAATCTACCCGATTAAGGAAGTTTGATAATGCGCATCGCCCTGGATGTCATGGGAGGTGATTTAGGGCCCCGGGCTACGGTCGAAGGGGCTTATTTGTATTTAAAAGAATCTCCCAAAGATGACCATGTCATTCTCGTTGGCGACGAGGTCTTGATTAACGAACGTCTTAAACACGTGCCCGCAAAATATCGGGAGCGCATGTCTATTGTGCACGCTCCCGACAACATCGGAATGAACGAATCGCCTACCGAAGCCTTTAAAAAGAAAACCAATTCGTCGATGGTAGTGGGGCTAAACCTGCATGCCCGAGGCGAAGCCGATGCCTTTGTCAGCGCCGGACACACAGGCGCGCAAATGGCTGGCTCGCTGTTTACGCTCAAACGGATTGCCGGGGTAAAACGTCCGGCTATCGGCTCGTTTTTGCCCAGCGAAAAAGGCATGGTGTTTTTAATTGACGTGGGCGCCAATGTGGATTGTAAACCGATCCATTTGTTGCAATTCGCCTTGATGGCCGATATTTTTGTTTCCGAGGTTTTTAATCAAAAAAATGTTAAAATCGGTCTTTTAAGCATTGGCGAAGAAGAAAAAAAAGGAAATGCGCTTACACTTGCGGCCCACCAGCTTTTTAAAGAGAAGCTGGATAATTTTTACGGAAATGTGGAGGGCCGGGATATTTTAAAAGGCAAAACCGACATCGTGGTGTGCGATGGTTTTGTCGGTAACGCCTTGTTGAAAATGGCCGAAAGCGTTATGGGAGTTATTGTTAAAGGAATCAAACGCAGTATCGGAGCGAATCTTTTTACCAACATCGGAGCCTTTCTGGTTAAGCCCGCCTTTAGCGAGTTGAAAAAAAGTTACGATTACGAAGAGTACGGTGGTGTGCCACTGTTAGGCGTGAACGGTATTTCGATTATCTGCCACGGGAATTCTTCGGCCAAGGCCATTAAGAATGCATTAAAAGTTGCCAAAAATATGGGAACAAAAAATGTGAACCGTCTAATCGCAGAAAAATTGAGGGAGAAGGAAGACCTATGAGGCAGAATGCTTACATCAGCGCCGTAGCGCACTACGTACCTGAAAAGGTGTTGACCAATGCCGATTTGGAGCGCATGGTGGATACCTCGGACGAATGGATTCGTACCCGAACGGGCATTCGTGAACGACGAATTTTGGAACCGGGCAAGGCGACCTCGGACATGGCGGCCGAAGCCGTTAAAAATTTGTGTAAAATACGTGGGATCGATCCGCTGGAAATAGATTTGATCATTGTGGCGACGGTAACGCCCGATATGTTCTTTCCGAGTACGGCCAACTTGGTGCAAGACAAAGTGGGTGCCAAAAACGCCTGGGGATTCGATGTTTCCGCAGCTT
>Ga0256914_1000644_pt1 | contig 34082 bp, 25 predicted proteins | sample HulkmetaG_FD_191571 | JGI IMG/M metagenome (GOLD analysis project Ga0256914, IMG submission 191571) | Hydrothermal chimney microbial communities from Main Endeavour vent field at the Juan de Fuca Ridge, Pacific Ocean - Hulk | ecosystem: Environmental > Aquatic > Marine > Hydrothermal vents ... | reverse complement strand
TGAACAAACACATCGGTTACGACAAAGCGGCGGAAATTGCTTTAAAAGCCTGGCAGGAGGACAAAACGCTCAAGGAAGCGGCTGTGGAATCGGGCTATGTGAGCGAGGATCAGTTTGACCAATGGGTAAAACCGGAAAAAATGATCGGGCCGGAAGAATGATATATGAAACCTGTTACAGCCGTTGGCTCTGCAGATAAATTGGGTCTAAAATTAAGGAAGGTTGTCGTTCGAGTATTTAATAAATTTCTTTTTTGTTATTATCTCCGCACTGTTCTTCCAGATCGTGAATGCGCGTTTCGAAAATTTGCAGTAATTTGTGTAAAAGGCGAATATCACGCTGTTCGGCCATGGCGCGGCCGATAAGCCGACGAAAGCGCGTCACAAAATTATCGATGCCGTCTCTGGGCACAAAGCGTACCGTTTGCAATGCCTCGGACAGGTGCTCGTAAAATTTTTCCAGTTCGTATTGTGTAGCCAGATGATATTCGTAATGAAGTTCTGTTTTTTGCAAGTGTTTAAAAAAGGTGTGTGCGTAAATCATAATCGACTGAGCCAAATTCAGTGCCGGATTTTGCGTGGCCGTTTGAATAGTGGAATGCAAATGGCATTGCAAAATTTCTTCATTGGTTAATCCGGAGCTTTCCCGACCGAATACAATTGCCACGGGATGTTCCAGAGCCGCGGAAAGTAATTTTTCCGCGATTTGTTCCGGAGAAAAAAAGGGAAATTTGAAATGACGTCGGCGCATGGTGGTAGCGACGGTAAGACGCATAGGCGCGATAGCCTGCTCAAACGATTGGTAAATTGCCGCGTGTTCAATAATATCCATCGAACGGTGGGCCAGCATGCGCACTTCGTCGTTTTCTAGGGAGCAGGGGTTCACCAAAACCATCTTCTCAAAGCCCATGGTTTTAATAGCTCGGGCGGCCGCTCCCACATTGCCCGGCGATTCGGGCTCTACCAGAACAAAGTACACGTTTTTTCGAATTGCCTTGAATTTTTCGTTTAACGCAATCCGTTCACTCATCGTTTTTCTCCTTTAATCAAGCTCAAACGGAACCCGTTCTGCAATTATGATTTTCTCTGGCGAAACCTCCGCCCGATAAGGCAATATCTCAACTCCGGAGCTGAATGCCCGACGTAATTCCTCGGCATAATCGGGATCGATATGTCCGGCCGGTTTGAAAATCGTGCCGTCGCTGCGCTGAATCAAAAACAACATAACTGCCCGTTGCCCCTGACGCACCATCTCGCTTAATTCCTGTAAATGTTTAAAACCCCGCTTTGTCACTGCATCCGGAAATCGGTAAAAGCCGTCTTCTTCTACCAAGGTGACATTTTTTACCTCTACAAAACACAGGTTTTCACCTTTGCGTAGCAAAATATCCACCCGACTGTTTTGCCCGTACGCGCGTTCGGTGCGCATTTCGTCGTACCCCTGAAGCTCCGTAATTACGCCGGTGCGAATGCCCTCCGTAACGATTTTGTTGGCCAAAATGGTGTTGATGCCAATCCAGCATCTGCCGTTGTGTACCATTTCCCAAGTGTATTTTAGCTTGCGTTTGGGATTGTCCGAATGGCTTAAGCGGACTTGCCAACCAGGCCGGTCGCATGTTTTCATGCTGCCGGAATTAGGGCAGTGGGCGGTTACCGTTTTTCCGTCCGCAAGTTCGATATCGGCCAGAAACCGTTTGTAGCGTTTGATTAAGGTACCCTTAATCAGGGGGCGATCGAATTTCACATTTACTCCTTTAAATCAAAAGGCAAATTTACGGGATTTTAGTAATGAATCAAAGAGGGTGGCAAAAGAGGTATCGTTTTGCAATAAATCGCTGGATTGCTTTTTGGGCCGAACGCTTTTTTTTTGCGCTTTAATCAGGCCCGATCCGATGTTTGCGCCCGCGGTTCCGCAAAAACATTTCCTTTTGTTCGTTTGCCTTTGTTGCTTTTTTAATGAACCTCATAATGGACACGGTCCGAATATGAAAATCTGTATTATCTAAAAATTTTTTTCGTTTTCGGGAATAAACATTTTATCACCCTCGTTACAAAGACCTGATTCGAACATAGTAAGAAAAAATAAAAATCAAAGGAGGCATCGTATGTCAGTACAAGTAGGCAAACAAGCACCGAATTTTAAAGCCACGGCCGTTATGCCGGATAATACGTTTAAAGAGGATTTTAGCTTAGAAGATTACCGCGGCAAGTATGTGGTGGTATTTTTTTGGCCGCTGGATTTTACCTTTGTCTGTCCTACGGAAATTTTGGAATTCAACAAATTTTTGCCTGAATTCGAAAAACGCAACACGCAGGTAATCGGTGTTTCGACTGATTCGCAGTTTAGCCATTTGGCTTGGAAAAATACCGATATCAAGGACGGCGGCATTGGCAATGTCCAGTTCCCCATGGTTTCCGATTTTACCAAAGAAATCAGTCGAGATTACGGAGTGCTGGTAGAAGAAGCCGGTGTGGCCTTGCGCGGTTCGTTTTTAATCGACAAAGAAGGAATTGTGCATCATGCGGTGGTTAACAACCTGTCGTTGGGTCGCAATATCAAAGAAATGATTCGTATGATCGATGCTTTGCAGCATTTCGAAAAGTACGGCGAAGTTTGTCCGGCCGACTGGGAAGAAGGCAAAGAGGCCATGAAAGCCAGTCCGGAAGGTGTGAAAGAATACCTTTCCAAGCATGCAGACGAATTCAAACTGTAACCGTTGCTAACGTGTTTAATCTGTACAAAGGGTGTAAGGGATTTCCTTGCGCCCTTTTTTGTTGGCTGTTGCGCACCTACCACCTTGTGTATTTTTACCCGCCGTATTAAAACACGGAACCAATGTTGAGATGGTTTGTATGTTCATAAAAATAATAGACATTAAAACAAACATTTCTTAATTTTACGACGGTTAAAAAACAGAAAGGAGCATTACAATGGCTTTCGATTTGGATATGATTAAAAAGGTTTACGATACGCTCCCGAAACGTGTGGATATGGCTCGTAAACTATTGAATCGACCGATGACGCTTGCCGAAAAAATATTGTACGCCCACCTTTACGAAGGCGATCCCCGAAAAATTTATCAACGTGGTAAGGATTACGTGGAATTTGCCCCGGATCGTGTGGCCATGCAAGATGCCACCGCTCAAATGGCGCTTTTACAATTTATGATGGCCGGCAAGGAAAAAGTGGCCGTGCCTTCCAGCACGCATTGTGACCATTTGATTCAGGCCAAGGTAGGGGCCGAGAAAGACTTACAGGTTGCTCTTGATACCAATAAAGAAGTTTACGATTTTCTGGAAACGGTTTCCAAAAAATACGGGATTGATTTCTGGAAACCGGGCGCCGGTATCATTCATCAGGTGGTTTTGGAAAATTACGCTTTTCCGGGCGGTATGATGATCGGTACGGATTCGCACACGCCGAACGCGGGCGGATTGGGCATGATCGCAATCGGTGTCGGCGGGGCCGATGCTGTGGACGTGATGGTCGGCATGCCTTGGGAATTGCTGTTCCCCAAATATATCGGTGTGAAACTAACCGGTAAACTTAGCGGTTGGACTGCACCCAAAGATGTGATTTTGGAAGTAGCCGGACGTTTGACTGTTAAGGGTGGAACCGGGTACATTGTCGAATATTTCGGACCTGGTGCACGGGCCATTTCCGCCACGGGCAAAGCCACCATCTGCAACATGGGTGCGGAAATCGGCGCAACCACATCCACTTTCGGGTTTGACGATCAGATGGCCGAATATTTACGGGTGACCGGACGTAAAGATGTGGCCGAGTTGGCCGAAAAGATCAAAGAATATTTGACCGGCGATCCCGAAGTTTACGAAAATCCGGAAAAATATTTTGATCAGGTCATTGAGATCGACCTTTCCACTCTGGAACCGCATCTGAACGGTCCGTTTTCTCCGGACAAAGCCTGGCCGATTTCCAAGCTGAAAGAGGCCGTGGACGAAAACGGCTGGCCGGAAAATGTGGAAGTGGGCTTGATCGGATCGTGTACCAACAGTTCTTACGAAGATATTACCCGCGCCGCCTCGGTGGCCAAACAGGCTATTGACAAAAAGATTCCTGTGAAAGCCGATTTTATGATTACCCCCGGTTCGGAACAGGTGCGCTATACCATCGAACGGGACGGTTATCTGGATATCTTTAAAAAGATCGGCGGAAAGGTTTTGGCCAATGCATGCGGACCCTGCATCGGTCAATGGGATCGCGAAGGTATTGACGAACGACCCAATTCCATTGTCGATTCATTCAACCGTAATTTTAAAAAACGTAACGATGGAAATCCTAATACGTACGCCTTTGTAACCTCGCCGGAACTGGTAACAGCATTCACCATTGCCGGAACACTAAAGTTTAACCCCATTACCGATACCCTGACCAACGAAAACGGCGAACAGGTGAAGCTGGAGGAACCCAAGGGCATGCTGTATCCGCCCAAGGGATTCGAGGTAAAAGAACGCGGCCTGGTTCCCCCGGTAGAAGACGGCGGTAAAATCGAAGTGAAGGTTAACCCGAAATCGGATCGGTTGCAATTGCTTAATCCCTTTGCGCCCTGGGACGGCAAGAATATTTCCGGCATGCGCGTGTTGATTAAGGCCCTGGGCAAATGTACCACCGATCATATTTCACCCGCAGGCCCTTGGTTGCGATACCGTGGTCATCTGGAAAATATTTCCAACAATTTGCTTACCGGTGCCGTGAATGCATTTAACGGTAAAACCAATTCCGTTAAAAACCAATTGACCGGTGAATACGGCCCGGTTCCGGAAGTGGCCAGAGCATACAAAGAAAAAGGCATTCCTACGATTATTGTTGGCGATGAAAACTACGGTGAAGGTTCCTCGCGTGAACATGCGGCCATGGAGCCGCGCTTTATGGGCGTACGCGTGGTGCTGGTGCGTTCGTTTGCGCGCATTCACGAAACCAATTTGAAAAAGCAAGGTATTTTGGCTTTGACGTTTGCCGATCCTGCTGACTACGATAAAATTCAGGAAGACGATGTGATCGATACAGTGGATTTGCCGGAATTTGCGCCTGGCAAACCGTTAACGTTGGTAGCCCGTCATGCCGACGGAACGGAAGATGTGATCAAAGCGAATCACACGTACAACGAAACGCAAATCGAGTGGTTTAAGGCGGGTTCGGCGTTGAATGTCATCCGCGCGAAAAATCAGAAAAATTAAACACACCGATTCGTGCAAAATAAAAAGGCTGCCCCGGGCAGCCTTTTTTGGTTAACGAAAAAACGGTATGCGAACGGTATTTCCGCTTTTTGTTGAGAATTTATTTGTTCCTCCCGTTTGTTTATTACATTCTTTTTTTAAAGTAGAATCTTAAACCCACACCAATTTGTGTTAGCCAATTTTCATATTTAAAAGTATGATTGTAATAAATAGTCTCGTAATCGGAATTTTCTTTTCAATATTTGACGTTCCCTGACTATGTGTGTAATAAAAAACAATGGATGCATTAAGAACCAACGAGGTATTAAAATAATATTCCGCTCCCAGTTTGCCTTTAAGTTGATAGGGTAAATTTAAGTCTTTCAAAAATCATAATTATTGGTTTTCTCTTGTCTTTCAACCCGGCATGGTCGTTATTTCTTTCGCTTTAGTTGAGTGAGCCGCTGGCAAATATTTTTCCGGCAGCTATCTGTAAAAAGGGAGATACATGGGGTGGCTTCCGTTTAAGAGAGTAGTAGCGCGTTTCCGGATTAAGCGTAAGACATTTGATTTTTCTACGGAATAGAAGGCACTTGTGAGATAGGGGACATAATTGATGCCCAAAGCAAAATGATTTTATTCCCCGTTTTGGTTGGGCTACCTTTGCTGCGTAAAAGCCCATTACGGCCAAAGAAAAGAAATAATGAAAAAAATCAAAATAATGAGAGATTTCCTGATTTGCCTTCCGGTTTAAAATGTCTGATGAGTGGCATGGGATTTAGGAATTCGTTGATAATATATAGTGAGGAAAGAAGGTTTACAGGGGCAAAAGGCGTCGCTGTTTTTAATGAAGTTGTTTAAAAATTTTGAAGGCGGATGTTTATTTTTATCCGTTTTCGCCGGTCAATCGTGCAATTTGTAAGATGAAAAACCGCAATTGATCCTGTTCGGCCGAACTTAAGGGTTGCTGTTCGATTCGAAGAATACGTTCCACATCGCGTAAAGCGCGCATTACATTTACCGGCAGTTCGGTTGTTCCCTGCGAAGCGCTGCCCAAATAATGCACGGCTGCCATTAAAAACTGTTTTAAATTTTCATCGCTTACATGCTGTAAATTGGTACTTAACTGTAAAGAGGTGCGTTGCAATTTGCCCACGTTCCGGCTCAAGTTTGCACCTCCGTCGATGCGGTTTTTTAATAAGACCGAAATTGCCAAGGCCAGTTGATTGAAACTTTCGACCTGCACGGCAACCTTTGCTGCGATAAGTTGCCAAATATTTTCCCGCCAGAGATGAATTTGTACGGGTATGGCCAACAAACGTGCGGTTTCTTTTTGCCAGTCTTGCGACCCTTTGCTAAAATGGTACAGGGCTTTGGGATCGGTATTAAAAAGATCTTTTTGCAGCAAAACGGCCAGGTCCGGACGTATTGCCGGTAACAAAGCTTGTTTGAAGGAACCGTTTTCTGTGAATTCCGCGGGGGCCAATCCGTGGCGTTTCAGTAATTCCCATTGCAAAAGCGGCAGATATTCGTACATCAGTTCTAAATCTTCATGCAGGGCGGCAACGGCATTGTTTCCCGCGGGAAACAAACCTTGCAAAGGCCGGAAAAATTCGAGTTTCACATCCTGATACAAACGCAAAGTGTGCAAAATTTCGTACACTGGCAAAAACGGTAAAATACGTTCCTGAATGAGTAAACGGGCCTCGGGTGAATCGTGTTGGCCGGCTGCAAATTCTTTAAGCGCCCGAAACAAACCGGTTGTGAGCTGATTGATGCCCAAAATCATGGTTTGGGCGCGGTTGTGGCCGATAGCGCGCAACATGGTGCCGTAACGGGCCAAAGGCAACACGCGCGAAAGCCGGGCAATAATGCGTTGACCGGCTTCCGGAGTTGTGGCACTACCCGGACGAACCGTGGGCCGATCGCGAAATGAAGGAATCATGCGCGAAATAAAATAGGAAACCACATGGATGCCCACCGCGTCTTCTTCGCGTCCGTAAATAATTTCTCGGAAGTGGGCCTGCACCCGTTGTAAAAACTGGTCGTAAACCGGGTCGGGCCAGCCCATGGTCAGGCGTTTTAATTCCTTTTCGCCGCGATCATGGAATTTTAACCGCGTTAAAATCAACGGTTCGGCGGCACGAATTAATTCCCGATCGTGATATTGCTGAATTTGGCTAATGTGGTACAATAATTCGGCGCGTTGTGCCGGCGGTAGCAAGCGCAGCCGTTCGCAAATCGTGCTCTGAAAAGTACGCAAATCGCCGCTTTGCATCACCCCGCGCAACGGTGTGATGGCGTACCGGCTGCTTTGTGCGGCCGAAGGCTTTAAGTTGTTGCGTATGATTTGTTGACTGATTTTATCCGTACGGAAAGCCTGTTTTCCGCCGAAGGTATCGTAAAAACCGCCCTGCCGTTGCATCGGTTCGCCACTGCCCAATTTAAGCCGTACCCGATCAGTCAATCCTTTTTGTGCCAACCAGCGTACCACTTTAAATTTTGTTTCCTTGTACAGCTTGGCCGCAACGGGTTGGCTAACCTGCTGGCTCAAATCGGAACCGGCGATGAAAATTTCGCAAATCATTTCGGCAAAACGGTCTTCGGCGCTTTGTGAAGCCGAACGATGTGTGCGGGCATAATGCCACAGGTCGTTCAGATAGGTGTCGATGTTGCGTACAACTTCAAAATCCTCGAAAAGAGGGATGACCCAGATGTGGGGCAGAGAAAGATGCGCTTCTTTGCGTAAAATGGTTTCTTTTTGCGCCCGCAATTTTTGATCGAGTTGAATGAGCGCTTCGGATTTGCTGGTCATGCTTACCTGCAAGCCCAAAATTAGTCCGCCGTTACCGAAACGTGTACCGATTTCGTTGATTTCCTGTAAATTGAAAACCGTGGTGTCGATGGCAAACGGATCGATGGAGGTAATCATATTTTGATGGATGCGCGGAGTAAGCACAAACCGTTTGAGCAGGTCGCGGTAAAATCCGGCAAAATACAAAAGTTGCGCGTTATCCGAATGCCGCAAGAGCAAAGGAATGGCCTGATGCAAAGCCTTGCGCAATTTTTTATTCAACCGAAAATAATATTCGAGCCCTTTACGTCGTTGCTGACGTAGTTGCAGCATTTTGCGTTCTAGCCGATCGTTGTGTTCCCAAATTACCGTCCACGGGTCGTGCATCAAATGCAGTTTGATACCCGTTTTGCGCCAGCGGGAAATTTGTGGTTCGGTCGGCAGCAAGGTGCGGTACCGTTTTTCCAGTTGATTGGTTAGCGTGGTGATTTTATTCAGCAAATGCCAAAAACGGTCTTTTTGCACTGGGATGCGTTCGATTTCGCTTAAAAGCCGAGCGTCAATCGGCAAGTCCGGTTCGAGACGATGCAATAGCGAGAGAATGCGCGCTAGCCGAACAACATTTTCGATGATTACGGCGGCAACAAGGCGATGGCCCTGGCCGGAAGGCCGCGTGCTACCGTCCCAATCGCCCCAAAAAGAGAGCATGGTAAGGGGAAGGCGAGCACCGGCTTGGGCGGCTTCGATTTCGCTTTCGATAAAGCTATCCAGGTCCAAAAGCAGCTCGTCGGCTTCCTGCACGGAGTTGACGGGAACGTTTTGTCCGCGGAATTCATTAAGCAAAGCTTCGGCCAGACGTTCTGTTTGTCGTTTGTCCGGCGTTTTACCGGTTAAAATCGTTTCCGTAATGGCGCGGGTTTGTTGTTCCGTTTGTAAGGAAAATATTTGCGTAGGGTGTACCGTGCGATCGAATAATCGATGCCGAAAGCGATTTTGCCGCAAAGACAAATCGTCTTTGTAAAATTCGGTATCCCAAATGGTGGCCAGCATGCGTGCGCGTTTGTCGGGCGCTTGTTTCAGGAGACGTTGCCACTGCTGCAGGCGACCGCTAAAAATTTCGGAGAGGGTACGCAGCCGTTCGTTTAAAAAATGACGGAACGAATCGCGAACCGCCCAACCTTCAGGCTGTTTTTGTCGGCCAAACCGTTCCGTGGCTGCGTTAAAAATTCGCTCGCTTACGGCTTGCCAATGTTCGTATTCGACTAAATGCTTAACGGCTACGGAAGGCACAGGGAATGATTTCTTTTGAAAAACGGAGGCTTCCTGTGCGATAAGCCGATTCAAATCGATCAGAACGCGTCGCATCTGATAATAGAGTTTTTCGCCCCGTGTTTGTCCGCCAAGGGTTAGCCGAAAAGCGTTTCGGGCGGTTTCGAAACCAGAAGCGGTGCGGGCGAATGTTGTTAGGGGAATCAGTCCGATTCCCTGATTGGCCAAATTGGAAGACAGGGCATCCAGAGAAATTCCGGACGGTAAATTGCGGATGAACAGTAAGGGGTACATGCTCCCCTCGGGCGGCAAAATTTCCGCCCCGAACGGATTCCGTTCTTCGGGCAAGTCGTTTACCGCGCGTAAAAGTGCCTGCATGCGTTCGGCAAACAGTCGATTGCGGTAATCCCAATAGCCTGCCACTTTGTCCGCACTGTTTCGGTAAAACATATAAGCAATAAGCAAAGGTAGGCGATGGGGAACAATAAATTTTAGAAAGTTCGCAAACAAATCGAAAATTTTAGGATCGGGAAGTTCCACTACTGTTAAACGGGCGCCGGCAAAACTGTCGGTTTTGGAAAGGGAGTGAACGGTTAAGAGGCGTTTGGCCTGTTCGCTGCCCAGCAAGCCGTTTTGTTGCATCTCCAAAACGTGTTGTTTTAGTGTTTTAACCCGTTTGCTTTGCGCCCACGGGCCAACATTTTGATACGAAAGATCGTCGATTACAAACAGCCCGCGATTTAACGCCCGGCGAACGACTTCTTTTAATTGCCCGGCAGGCAATATGCGTCCCGTGGCATTGTGCGGATTGTTCAGAATAAGGGCGCCACTGTGCAAATAACTTGGATCACGTTCGATTTGCTGTTCCATTTCCGCAATTAATTGATCGGCTGTGAATGGCTGTAGCGGGTTGAGCGGCAATACATCTACCTGCGGAAAACAATGCTCGTAGGTCCAGCTTAAATCTAAAGTCATTACTTTGCGAATGGGGCCGTGAAAACCCAGAATTCCCAGAGCGGTGCGGGCCGAACCGCTAACGGCCAAGCATCTGGAGCGGTCGTATTCCGGGTGTACTGTTACGAAGGTATTTAAAAAATTCGTTTCTAACTCCTTTGTCCAGGCCTTATCGGACAGGTTGTTAAAAAAATGTTCGATAAGGTCCGTTGGCGCCAGCGATGCAAACGAATCTGGTAAATCGCGAATTTGTCCCGGCAAACGATAGAGGTTTTGACTTATGCGCCGCACCGTCTCTTGTGCATGTTCGATCGTTTTTTTTGCATGTTGTGGGGATGAAACGGACGGTCGTCGGGCAAAATTCTCTGCGCTTCGCAGCAAGTGTTCTCCGAACGGAAAGCGGTTCAACTTGCTTGCGTACGAAAAGACTGGAGAGGGAAAGGAAGTTTGCTTGTGAACAAAACGATTGTTTTGCAGCAAAAAGAACAGCAGTTCCGCTTCCGGAGCGGATGGCGTACCTTTCAATTCGAAATGAACGGTTTCCAGACGTTGAATGTAATCGGCACGTCCGGCAACAATAACCACGGACAAATCGCGCAGATTTTCATTTATTGCCTGCGGACTTAAAAAGCGCAGTACGCGGTCGGCCAACAGGGCTTCACGCGCCAGGGAAAGGTGGTTGGGGGCATTGTTTCGTTCGACAATAAAAAGCGGTTTTTGCAAGCTCCATTCGCGAATCCGGCGACGGAACGGTTCCCCAGGTATTTGACCCAATAGTAAAAAAGAAGGAAGCGTATTTAGGTGTTGTCGCAATGTTTTCAGAGCAAGATCGTCGTCATCGGGCAAAGGAATAAAACGAAAATCTGCCATACGTTTCAGGTAATCGGGCAGGGGGGAACGGTACAAAAAAATTTGCGCGGGCAGCAAGGGCAAGGTTCTTTGCAGAGTAAAAAACAAAATGCGCATGTTCTCCGTTATTCCCCCGCTGCCAAGCATTAATTCCTTTTGTCCGGATTCCAAACCGCTATCGTAACGGATCGGTTCCAATTGTTCTTTTTCGAACCAGTTTTGCAAGCGTTCGATTAATGGACCGGGTGCTTTGCGGTTGTAACCGCCGCGCGGGGCATACGGGTTGCACAACGGAATGGTTTCGTACACGAACAAAGCGGCCTGAATGGCGGTTGGCGAATATCCCTGTTCTCTTAAATAGGCGGTAAAATCATCTTTTGTGCTTAGCGAAGCGACATCTGCGCTTGCAAAAATTAGATGGCGAAAAAAAGCGGTTAGACGTTGGTCCCCAATGGGATGTCCGATATGGAAATTAATACGTTCCGCATCGGATACGGGAGCCGCGGCTGTTGCTTCGCTAATTTCCGACACTTTGGCCGCTTTAAACGGTTTTAATTGAAAAATATCGTTTGGCATTTATGCTCTGCAAAAATTGGGTGAATCGTTTTGCCAACCCGCTATTTTCTTTGGCGAAAACACGGGCAAGTTCATTTTATTTTTTTGTTTCGTCTTTGCTTTTTTTGAAAACATTCTGCAGAATTTGTTCCAGTGCTTCGATGAGACTACCGGCCTTTTGTTGATCCGCAGCGGAAAGCGAAACCACGGTGCGCGCATTGCGCAATTGCTGACTGGCTTCGGCCAAACGCGCCAACTGCGGCGAAAGAAGCAATAGCTCCGGATGATGCTCGAAAACCTTCAGCTCCTGCTGTTCGCTTTCGAATTGCAGGCGGCGGCGTTCCAGTTCCTGTTCCACTTGCAATTTGGCCAGTTGGGCTTCTTTTTCCTGCTCTTCTTTTTTCAGATTCAATTCTTTAAGTGCCAATTGATGTTCGAGCTGTTTTATTTTTTCATCGGTTTCCAGACGCTTTTTGGTGGCGTTCAAACGGGCTTCCTGGTTAATTTGCTCCGTTTTTTCGCGAATGCGCGCCGCCTCCTGCCGTTGCATGGCCTCGGCAATTTCGGAATCGGCCGGTTCGATGTTTTGTACGTTAATTTGCAAAATATTCAACCCGAATTTCGGGCCTTCTTTTTCCAGCTCTTTTTGCAAATATCGGTACAGGGCCTCGCCGCTCAGCTCGTCGATTTCACGTGATTCGCAAAAGGCTTTGGTAAGCGATTGCAACAGGATGGCGCATTCTTCGCTTGCTTTTTGTACCATGTTTTTATTCCAGCCTCCACTGCGAACCAGCTCGGTTAAACGCTCGGTATTGGCCGCGGTGCTTAAAACGATACTCACTTTTACGGGCAGTTTGCCTTTGGCCTCGCTTTCGAATTCCAGACGAAGCGAATGAATGGTTGCTGGTACGGCCAAACTGAAATGTTTGGGATAATAACGCCCCTTTCGGATTCTAATTTTTCCCGCTTTGTCCGTTAAAATAATCTCGTCCGGACGGCGTAATCGATACTCAAGCAGGAAAATCAAAATCAACAAAATTACAAAAGCGGCTAAAAGAAAAACGATCATGACCATCTCCCGTTAAACGGATTTAATTGTTTTGAATATTAATGCGGAATATTTAAAAAATATGCGTAAAAAGCAATTTTAATTTTTAACGGCCTGGGTTTACTTTCAAAAAGAACATGCGTTAATTCGTTCGTAAAAAAAGAAGTAAAAGAGCAAACGTTAACGACGGAATAGGTAGGGCGCAAAGAAGGCAAAATAAAGGAAGGGCCTCGCCATCCTTAGCAAAGCCCCGCCTTAAAGAGAGTGCTTATCCGTAAAATGCACAAACGCTTGGCAAGCGCAATTAGAATGTTCCTTCGACACCGATGCCGGGTTTATCGTTAAAAATAAATTTACCGTGGTCTACCTTCACGCCGCTAAAAGGATCATTGGCAATGAGCAGGTTGCCATCCAAATCGGCATAATCCACAAACGGAGTTAATTGTGCGGCGGCCGAAATGCCAACCGAGCTTTCGATCATGCAGCCCAGCATAATTTTCATGCCGTAGGCTTTGGCCATGTAAATCATGCGCAGAGCTTCCTGCAAGCCGCCGGATTTCATGAGTTTAATGTTAATTCCGTCGTAGGCGCCAACCAGCTTGGGGATATCTTTGGCCGTTTTAACCGCTTCGTCGGCAATGATGGGGATGTTCACATGGTCGCGCAGCCAGGCGGTTTCTTCGATCATGCTGGCTGGCATGGGTTGTTCGATAAATTCCACGCCCTGATCGGTTAACCATTTGATGTTTTCCAGAGCTTCTTCTTTGGTTTTCCAACCCTCGTTGGCATCTACGCGAATGGGTTTGTCTTTGGTTACGCTGCGTACGGCATTGATGATTTCTTTGTCACGATGCGTGCCTACTTTTACTTTAAGGATGGGGTAAGGTTCGGCTTCGCGTACTTTTTTCTTGATCATTTCCACGGTGTCGATTCCGATGGAATAGGATGTTAACGGTGCGTCGGCCGTGTTGAGCCCCCAAAGTTTGTACAACGGTTGGTTAAAGGCTTTGCCAATCCAATCCATCAAAGCGATGTCGATGGCTGCCTTGGCACAGCTTTGATCGGTAATGCGTTTGTCGATTGCTTCTTTGATGTTGACATAATGAAAAAGGTTCGTATTTTTCAAGATGTCTTCGGCAGCGCGAATGCGGTTGGTGGTTTTTTGGTAATCTTCGCCGTAACGGACGTTCGGGGCCGCTTCGCCATAGCCCACAATACCATCGCGTTCGATGCGTACGAACACGTTATTTTTAAAATTACTCGAATTGCGGGAAATGGTCCAAGTGTGTTTTAAAATGAGTTTTTTGGTTTTTATATCGATTTTCATGGGCCCTGTTCCTGAAATTTTTGGTTGCGATTTGGAACCGGTAGCGGCCGACGCCGAGCTGAACAAAGAAAAGCCCAGAATCGACGTACCGGAAAGCTGTAAAAATTGTTTGCGAGTTAACATGTTGTATCCCTTTCTATTTTAAAATGCGTTTGATCCGTTTAAGGGTGCGCTTGCGGTAAGCGCTAAAATCGGGATCGTGTTCGTCAAGGCTGGTCAGACGTACTTCGCTATCTTGGTGAATAAAACGGAAGCCGCCCAAACTCAAACCTACATGGGTAATGCGGTTACCAACGCCAAAAAAGAGCAAGTCGCCCGGTTCTACATTGGAAAAATCGTCTGCCGGAATAATTTCTCGACCGACCAAAGCCTGTTGGCGTGCGTCTCTGGGCAATTGAATACCGTTTGCTTTGAATACGGTTTGCGTAAATCCCGAGCAATCGCATCCCTTGGCCGAATTGCCACCCCACAAATAGGGGATGCCCATTAACCGATAAGCCACATCGAGAATGTTTTCCGCTTTAACTTCCCTGGGCTTTTTAACCGTTAACGGAGCCAAATGTTTGTCTAATGCGTAACCCTTGCGACCGTCTGGGAGTTCTACAAGGGCCCATTTGCCTCGTTTTTTAATACGCTTAACCACACTGTTCAAAACCGCGTCGCACACAGGAACGGCCTCGACGGAGGGCTGACTGTAAATGCGATCTACCGCTACTGTAAAGCGGTACAGCGGTCCCTTTTGCCAGGCATCAATGCCCTGTTTATCGGTACGCACAAATGAGGTTTTGGTCATCCAGCCCAAATAGCCATAAACGGTTTGAATAAAATACCAACTGCCTTTGCGTTTAAGAAGTTTGAGTACGTTGCCGGTAATGCTTTGGTCAATCAGTTCGGCCGCATGGCGCGGTTGTCTGCGGATATTCGCCGTGCTGACGGCAACTAAAGCGTAAGTGCTGTCTCCCAAAGAGGGATTGGGTAAAACGATACTGCTATCGATTACATGTCCGGCCAGTAATGAGTCTGCTTTTTTAAGCACAAAGTTTTGGGCTTGTTTGACGGTTGTTTCGCCCTTAAGAATCCATTGCCCGTTGTGCTTGCTCAGGTGAAAATCGACCAGGGCCAGGCTTTTGTCTGGTGCAAAACGTAATTGCGCTTGCTTTTGCACGGCCTGAAAGGCCTTTAAAATTCGGGTGGAATCGTTGCAAGAGAGAAAAAGAAAAAATGAAACAAAAAATAACAGAGATTTACGCATGGAATTTCCCGGCTTTGATTGTATTTGTGTTTTATTTTGTTAATTTAACGAACAAACCAACATTTGGCAATCGAAATTTTTTGTATCTTTTATTTTGCATTTTCGTAATTTTACGCATAAGCAAAATTACGAGGTTTTTTATGAAACGTTTGTTCCTTTTTGTTCTGAGCATATTGCCGTTTTTTTTGTCGGCACAAAATCAACCTTTGCGTAATCAGGTGGCACATCTGCTCAAAACGCATCAATACGATCGGGCGGAAAAAATTTTACAACAGCATCAGGACAGGCCCGATGCTCTTTACTATTTGGGAGTGGTTGAACTGCTTAAAGGAAATTGGGACAAAGCCATCGATGCCGCCGAAAAAGGGGCAAAAGTTGTAATGCCCGATTCGAGCAAGGCCCGATTTTACGATCTTTTGGGTGATATTTACGCGGTTAAAGCGCAAAATTCGGGAATGCTTTCATTGATTTTTATTATTGGTAAAATCAAAAAGAATTGGCAAAGAGCCATTGAATACGATTCCGCTAGAATTTCCGCATATCAAAAATTGTTTTCCTTTTATCTGATGGCACCTGGGTTTGCCGGAGGCGACAAAGACAAAGCCCTGAATATTGCCCGAAAAGTATTAACCTTTAATTCGCCTTTGGGGCAAACGATGCTCGGTCAATATTACCAAAAAGAAAAGAAATACGATTTGGCGGAGCAGGCATTTAAGAAGGCCCTGCACCTTGCCCCGGACAGCATAAATGTTTTAAAAGAAGCCGCATATTTTTATTTGCGTATTAAAAACTATCCTCGCTCCCGTAAATTGTTTGCCAAAATCGTTAGCCTAAAGCCTCAAAGCCCATTGGCTTACGATGCCCTTTCGGACTGGTATTTGGAGGCCGGTAAAAAAGATTCGGCCCTGATCGTTTTAAATAAAGCCATTGCGTTGGATTCGTTAAACCAACAAATTATTTTCAAAAAAGCACGGGTGCTGGCAGATTTGGGACAATTTGAGGCTTCACGCAGTTTGTGCAATAAGTTATTAAGGCAAGAGATGTTTTTTTCTTTGCGTGACCAAATTAATTTGTTTCTGAAAAAGATTAAGGATAAGTGAACGAATTTACGGGAACCCTACCTTTTGCTCCCCCGCGTTTAGCTTCCCGCTTTTAATTGTTCGTTGCGTGCGGCCAAATGTAGCGCTTCGATCAGTTCGTCCAATTCGCCTTCCATAATACGATCCAGCTTGTACAGTGTCAGGCCGATGCGGTGATCGGTGACGCGGCCCTGAGGAAAATTGTAGGTGCGTATTTTGGCGCTCCGGTCGCCACTGCCTACCATGGACTTACGCTGGGCGTCAATGGCCGATCGTTGTTCGCTTTGCGCCAGGTCCAAAAGACGGGTGCGTAATACTTTTAACGCTTTGGCCTTGTTTTTATGTTGCGATTTTTCATCCTGGCAGGAAACCACAATGCCGGTTGGGATGTGCGTAATGCGTACTGCCGAATCGGTCGTATTTACACTTTGGCCGCCAGGACCGCTGGAACGAAACACATCGATGCGCAGATCATTAGGATCGATATCCACGTCCACTTCTTCCGCTTCGGGCAATACGGCAACCGAAGCCGCGGAGGTGTGAACCCGGCCCTGTGTTTCCGTTTCCGGAACCCGTTGCACCCGATGAACCCCGCTTTCGTATTTGAGCGTACCGTAAGCCTCGGGGCCTTCCACCAGAAAAATAATTTCCTTAAAACCGCCCCGTTCCGAAGGTGTTGAATTCATAATATCGATTTTAAACCCGTGGTTTTCGCAATAACGTGTGTACATGCGGTACAGATCTCCGGCAAAAATAGCCGCCTCGTCGCCACCGGTACCGGCGCGAATTTCCATGATGGCGTTTTTATGATCGTCCGGGTGTTTGGGGATTAATAGTAATTTAAGCTTTTCACCCAATTCTTCCACTTGTTTTTCCAATTCGGCCAATTCCTCTTTGGCCAGTTCCACCAACTCGGGATCGCTGTCTTCTTTAATGATTTCCTTGTTTTCTTCCAGAGCGTTCAGGGCTTTTAAATAGGGGTTGCCCACCTCGAGAATTTTGCTTATTTCGTTGTGCTCGCGTGAAACTTCCCGATATTCGTTTTGATTATTAAAGATTTCGGGATCGGATAACCGTTCGTTCAATTCTTTCAAACGTTCTTGCAGTTGAATGATTTTTTCTTTCATTAACAAATCTCCTTATGCGCTAACAGGAACCACCTCGGATTGAATGATCGGATCATCGGCCAATTCCGAAGCATATTCTTCGCCAAGCGCACTCTTCAAGGCCACAATGGCTACTTCCAATTGCTGGGCATCGGGTTCTTTTGTCGTAATGCGTTGCAGCCACAAACCAGGGGCAATGCCCAACCGCACGATGGGATTATTCAGATTCTTTGCCGAGGCTTTGAGAGCTTCGTAACTGAGCCCGCCGACAACGGGAATAAGCGGTAAATGTACGGCAAGACGGATGGTAAGCGAAATATGTCCGGTCGTCCAAATAATGACGGTATCGACTATGGCAAAAAAGAGGAGACTAATAACCATGACAATGGCTAAAAAGCTGGTGCCGCAGCGCGGATGAAAGGTGGTGTACGGTTTTAAATTTTCTGGCGAAAGCACAACACGATCTTCAAAGCCAAAAACGGTTTTGTGTTCCGCACCGTGATATTGGAATAATCGGCGTACATCTTTCATGAATGAAATCCCCCAAATGTACAGTAGAAAAAAGGCGATGCGAATGATGCCGGCAAACAAATTAAAGGTTAGGGCTTGCTTTTCAACATCGAACAAAGCCGTGGTCAAATACAAGGGCAAAACGTAAAAGAAGGCCACGCCAACCAGTAAGGCAATGCTCATGGAAAAAACGGCACCTGCGGTAGACATACCTTTTTTCTTCTTTTTTTTGCTCGGTTTGTCTTTTTGGGCAGCCTCTTCCGCTTCGGCATCTTCGATGGCTTTATCGGCCGACCATTGCAGGGTTTTGATGCCCTGAATCATCACCTCGATAAGCATAATGGCACCGCGCAGAATGGGGATGTTTAAAAATTTGTGTTTTTGGATTAAAGATTCGAATTCGTCAACACGTACTTCGATTTTACCGCTGGCGCGTCGCACGGCCGTAGCAATGCGTTTGGGCGAACGCATCATCACGCCTTCGATAACCGCCTGGCCGCCTACGGGCATTATTTTTTCTTCGAATTGTTCGGGCATATTTTTCCTTTTGAATTGATTTGAAATAAAAAAACGGAATGACATGGCACCCCATTTCATTCCGTTTTTGATCGAGAACGTAAAATAAAAATATTATTTTAAGTTGTATTTTCTCATGAACTTTTCAACGCGACCCGCAGAGTCAACCAACTTCTGTTTTCCGGTGAAGAAGGGGTGACAAGCAGAACAAATTTCAACTTTCAAATCGCCAACGGTCGAACGGGTTTGAAATGTGTTCCCACATGCGCAGGTCACCGTGCCGAGTTTGTATTCGGGATGAATACCCTTTTTCACAATGGACCTCCTTAATAATTAATTTTAAGCCACCTAATTTAATTCAAAATTTGCGTAATTGCAAAGAATTTTTTGTGGCTTGTTACGAATTCATATTCCGTAAAAATTCGCGGTTGTTTTTGGTTTCGGCCATTTTGTCCAGCAAAAATTCCATTGCTTCAATGGGATTCATTTCGTTGAGCAGTTTGCGTAAAATCCAAACGCGGGCCAGTTCCTCGCGCGAGAGCAATAGTTCCTCTTTACGCGTACCGGAACGATTGATATCGATCGACGGGAAGATACGGCGATCGGTTAAACGACGGTCGAGCATAAGCTCCATGTTGCCCGTTCCTTTGAATTCTTCGAAAATAACTTCGTCCATGCGCGAACCGGTATCTACCAGTGCGGTGGCAATAATGGTCAAACTGCCGCCTTCTTCCACATTACGTGCCGATCCGAAAAAGCGTTTGGGCTTTTGCAAGGCGCTGGAATCGATACCGCCGGAGAGAATTTTACCACTGTGTGGAACAACCGTGTTGTGTGCACGCGCCAAACGGGTTAAACTGTCCAATAAAATGACTACGTCACGCTTGTATTCCACCAGACGTTTGGCTTTTTCCAGCACCATGTCTGCAACCTGAACGTGGCGTTCTGCCGGTTCGTCAAAAGTGGAAGAAACCACTTCCGCATCTACCGAACGTTCCATGTCTGTGACTTCTTCCGGACGTTCGTCGATAAGCAGAACCATTAAAGTGATTTCGGGATGATTTTTGGTAATGGCATTGGCGATTTTTTGCAAAAGAATGGTTTTACCGGTACGCGGTTGGGCTACAATCAGGCCGCGCTGGCCTTTACCGATGGGCGTCAGTAAATTCATGATGCGCATGGAATAGTCTTTACTGGTGGTTTCCAGATTAATGCGCTCCATCGGATATAGGGGGGTAAGATTTTCGAACAGATCGCGTTCGCGCGCTTTTTCCGGCGATTCGTCGTTTACAGCCTCGACACGCAACAGAGCAAAAAAGCGTTCGTTTTCTTTCGGCGGGCGAATTTGTCCGGTAACCGTGTCACCGGTGCGCAGGCCAAAACGTTTTATTTGTGAGGGTGAAACGTAAATATCGTCCGGACCGGGCAAATAGCTGTAATCTTGCGAACGTAAAAAACCGTAACCGTCTGGTAGAATTTCCAGAACACCTTTGGAAAAAATAAGTCCTTCCTGAGCGGTCTGTTCTTCCAAAATGCGAAAAATAAGTTCGGATTTTTTTAAACCGGAAATACCGGTAATGTTCATTTCCTGAGCGATTTCGGTAAGCTCGGAAATTTTTTTCTTTTTGAGTTCTTCAATGTCTAACATGAATAAACCTCGTTGTTATTTTGAAATTATTGATATATGTCCTTATTATTGGCTACCGGAAATTTCTAAAGTACAAATTTGACAATCAGGGAATGATTGAAACGGAATTCTTAAAATACTTACGCTAACCGGAATATAAAAGCATTCACGCATCTTGTCAAATCAATTTTTTATTTATTCGTTGCGCTTGCTTTGCTTTTTTTGAAAGATAAATGTTTTTAAAGGCAATCGGTTCCCTGAATATTAAAAGGACAAATTTTCTTGTGCCTTTTCCGCTAATAGCTTGGAATATTCAAACGGTTCATCAAATCACCGATTAAATAGTGGCTGCCGCTAACAAGTAAAATATCCGATTGTGTCAATGCGGAACGTGCGCGGCGCAATGCTTGATTTGCATCGCTAATAATTTGTACGGGAACGGAATGCCGTTTAAATGCCTCGGCCAGGCGATTGGCCGAAAGTTTTTTATGGGTATTCGGCTCCGTTAGCAAGATGTTTAGATTTTGTTCGCTCAAATAAGTTACAATCGATTCAAAATCTTTGGTTTCTAACAAACCCAATAATAGCCAAATATTTTTTTGCGGACATACCCGACGAACAAATGAAAGGGTCTGACGAATACCGGCAAGGTTATGGCTTACGTCGAACAGAATACGCGGTTCTTTTTGCACGGTTTGCAGGCGTGCCGGCCAAATTTTGTCTTCCAGAACGGTTTGGATGGCGGAAAAATCGATTTTGCGTTTGCGTTGCAGCAAAAAACGATGGGTTGTCAAAAGCGCAAGTGCAATATTATGTGCCTGAAACGTACCTGTTTGTCTGCTATGTAAAAGCAGGGGGCCAAAGTTTTCGCGTAAAAATTCGATTCGGAATCGTAGGCCGTCTAACGATTGTTCGATTACGGCAATATGCAAATGTTCGGGCAAATAGAAAAACCGGTTGTGATTTGAGACGCGCGTTAGGAAAACGCTGAGCGCTTCGGGTTTTTGTTTGGCCGAAAGTACCGGGGCATCGGCTTTGATGATACCCGCCTTTTCCGAGGCTATTTGTTCGAGGGTGCCGCCCAATTGTTTTTGGTGATCGTAATCGATCGGGGTTATAACTACCAGTTCGGGGCGAACAATGTTCGTAGAGTCCAAACGTCCGCCCAATCCTGTTTCGATTACCGCCACATCCACTTTTTGACGGGCAAAATAGGCGAACCCCAGAGCTGTGGTGGTATCGAAAAAAGTGACTTTGCGTTTGTAAACGTAATCTTGATGTTCCTGCCAAAAACGAACGATAAATTCCGGGTCGATTAAACGGTCGTTAACCCGAATGCGCTCGCGGTAATCTCTTAAATGGGGACTCGTGTAAAGACCAACCTTAAAACCGTGGGCATGTAAAAAGGCAGCAATAAAAAAGGCAGTGGAACCTTTGCCGTTGGTCCCGGCCAGATGAATAATCGGGTAATTTTGCTCCGGATGGCCTAAACGTCGCACAAAATTTTCGATGTTTTCCAGACCCAGCTTAATGGCAAATTCCTGCAGATCGTAAATTTCACGTACGGTTTGTCGATAGGTTTTCATGGGGCTTTTGTTAAATATGATTTGTGGTTAAACGTTCGGAAAATTTTAACGATTACCATTGCCTTTGGTATTAACATGTTCCTGTTTTTGTCGGATTTGTTCGCTGATCATGCCAAAGCGACGTTCACGCTGCATGTAATCCCATACGGCTTCGATAAAAGGAGCTTTGCGGAATTCGGGCCAGGGAATTTCGCTAAAGTAAATTTCGGCATAGGCCATTTGCCACAACAAAAAATTGCTAAGGCGATGCTCGCCTCCGGTACGGATGATTAAATCGGGGTCCGGCTGGTCGGAAGTGTACAAATACCGGCTGACGACGTATTCATTAATGTCATCCGGGGTTAGTCTCCCACTTAAAATTTCTTTGCCCATAGCCCGGAAGGCATCGACCAATTCTTGTCGTCCCCCGTAACTTAAAGCCACATTCAATGTAAGGCCGGTGTTGTTTCGGGTTCGTTCCATACCCTTAAGCATGGCTTTACGGGCGTAATCTGGCAGTTTGTCCAAATGACCGATGGTTTTCACGCGAACATTACGTTCCATCAAACGCTTTATTTTACGGTTGATAGTGGTAACCAGCAATTGCATCAGCGAGGCCACTTCCCAGCTTGGCCGCCGCCAGTTTTCTTCGGAAAAGGTGTAAATAGTCAAATAGCGTATACCAATTTCCGTGCAGGCATCGATCATTTCTTCGACAGAATTAACGCCTTCGTTGTGCCCGGCCACGCGGGGTAGGCCGCGTTTTTTCGCCCAACGTCCGTTCCCGTCCATAATAATGGCAATATGTTTGGGGATATTGCTTTGTTCTTTTAAAATTCGGATTTTTTCCGTAATCGTCAATGTGCACCCGTATTGTTTGTTTAACTAATTTAACCATCACCTTTTAAATGGGTGGCATTAAAAAAGTTGCATATTGTTTTTAACGAAGTGCGAACTTACAAACATTTTGGAGAATAAGCAATAACGAAGGCCCGAAAATCAACAGGTGAAAGCTGCGGCCCGAGCAGTTTTTTTTATGTTTGCGAGCCGAATTTTCAAACGGCAAGCAACGATTCGGGCGGCGTACAAAAATTGCTTTTGGATAGTTGAATGGCTAACTTAATAATTTTAATGAATTGAACCGTTGGGGAACGATGAAGCAGGAAAACATAAGAAATTTTAGTATTATTGCCCATATCGATCATGGTAAATCCACACTGGCCGACCGTTTGTTGGAACGTACGCATACGCTTTCGCAACGCGAATTAAAAGCGCAGGTATTAGACGATATGGATTTGGAACGTGAACGGGGTATTACCATTAAATCGCATGCCGTACGTATGGTGTACAAGGCCAAAGACGGAAAAGAATACATTTTGAATTTGATTGACACGCCCGGCCATGTAGATTTTACCTATGAGGTTTCCCGCAGTTTGGCTGCCTGTGAGGGGGCATTGCTTTTGGTCGATGCCGCTCAAGGCATTGAAGCGCAAACCATTAGTAATTTGTATTTGGCCCTGGAAAACGATGTGGTCATTATTCCGGTTATTAACAAGGTCGATTTGCCCAGTGCTCAGGTGGATGTGGTAAAGCAGCAAATTATCGATTTGCTTGGTTGCAATGAAGATGAAATTTTGCTGACCAGCGCGAAAACGGGTTTGGGTGTGGATGATGTTCTGGAAGCGATCGTACGCGAAATTCCTCCGCCGGAAGGTGATGCCAATGCGCCTTTGCAGGCACTGGTTTTCGATTCGCTTTTCGATAATTATCGCGGTGCGATCAGCTATATTCGAATTTTTAACGGAACATTGCGCAAAAACGATTCCATTTTGTTTTTCAGCACCAAACGTGCCTACCAGGCGGAAGAAATAGGCGTATTGCGTTTAAAGCGGCATCCGGTAAAAGAATTACGTGCCGGTGAAGTAGGGTATTTGATTTCGGGTGCCAAAAACGTAAAAGATATTCACGTAGGCGATACGGTAACCCACGCCAAAAACGGAGCAAAAGAGCCGTTGCCCGGATACAAAGAAATAAAACCGATGGTTTTTTCGGGAATTTATCCCATCGAGTCGGATGAATTTGAAAATTTACGAGACGCTCTGGAAAAGTTATCTTTAAACGATTCGGCTTTGATGTACGAACCGGAAACATCGAAGGCATTGGGTTTTGGCTTTCGTGTCGGTTTCTTGGGATTGTTGCACATGGAAATTGTGCACGAGCGTTTGGAACGCGAATACAATTTGGCTATAATTAACACCGTTCCCAATGTGGTTTACCGCGTGTATTTGCAAAACGGAGAGATGAAAGAAATCCACACACCAACGGATTTGCCGAATCCGGGTACCATTGATCGTATTGAAGAACCGTACATTGCTGCACAAATTATTACGCCTGCCGAATACATCGGAAATATCATGAAACTTTCACAGGAAAAGCGGGCCGTATTCAAAGCAACCAATTATCTGGATCCCACACGCGTGGATATGGAATTTTTATTTCCACTTTCGGAGGTTATTTTTGATTTTTACGATCGTTTAAAATCAGTTTCGCGCGGATATGCTTCGTTCGATTACGAACTGGAAGGATATCGGCCAGGTAAATTGGTGAAGTTGGACATTCTCATAAACGGGGAGCCTGTGGATGCGCTTTCTACCATTGTGCACGAAGACAAGGCTTACGAAATGGGACAAAAACTGTGCCGCCATTTAAAGGAACTTATTCCGAGACAGCTTTTTGTCGTTGCCATTCAGGCGGCCATCGGCAGCAAAATTATTGCCCGTCAAACCGTAAAGCCCTTGCGTAAAAATGTTACAGCCAAATGTTATGGTGGCGATATTAGCCGCAAACGGAAACTTTTGGAGAAACAAAAAGAAGGCAAAAAGCGTATGAAACAAGTCGGTCGAGTAGAAATTCCGCAGGAAGCGTTTTTGGCGGTTCTCTCGATGAATAAGGAAGACTAAGGAATTAGGAGGCATTTTTTGAGCAAGCCTGTTGTCAAAAAGCAAAGTCGTTTTAAAGGATTAACAGAAGGATTATTTTCCGCTTTAATTGCCGCGTTGATTATTCGGCAATTTCTCATTCAAGCGTACACTATTCCCACCTCGTCCATGGAAGATACGTTGCTCATTGGTGATTTTTTGTTGGTAAATAAATTTAATTACGGCATGCGAACACCGGATTGGATTGGCATTCCCTACACCAAAATCGGTTTCGATTTGCCCTGGTTTCGCTTTCCGGCATTGCGCCATGTCAAACCGTATGATGTGGTTGTGTTTCGTTATCCCAAAGATCATTCGTTGGATTACATTAAGCGTTGCATTGCCAAGGGGGGGCAAACCGTGGAAATTGTCAATAAAGTGGTGTATGTGGACGGCAAGAAGTTTCCCCTACCGCCACATGCCAAGTTTGTGGATCCGCGAATTTTTAAACGCGATGAAGGGCACTTTTTCTTTCCGACATTTCGTAATTTGGGCAGCCGGGATAATTACGGCCCCATTACTATTCCCAAAGGCAAATATTGGATGATGGGTGACAATCGCGATAACAGTTCGGACAGCAGAGTTTGGGGATTTGTGGACCATAGCGAAATTGTGGGACAAGCCTTGATTATTTATTTTTCGTGGGATTCGCAAGTGCCTATAACGCAAATTTTCAGGAAAATTCGTTTCGGCCGAATTGGCCGCGTTATTCGATGAAATCCGAAGCCAAAAACATATCTTCGAATCCGGGCCTCTATCTTCATATTCCGTTTTGCGAACGCAAGTGCGGTTACTGTGATTTTTATTCGGTAACCGCATTATCCCGAAAATCCCTGTTTGTGCAAATGCTTATTGCGGAAATTAAGCTTACCGCAGAATCGATATCAAGGGAAAATATTTTTGATACGGTTTATTTTGGCGGTGGTACTCCATCGCTTTTAACCCCAGGAGAACTGGAAAGCATTTTACGTACTTTGCGGCTTGGCTTTAATTTTGCTTCCGATTGCGAAATTACCCTTGAGGTAAATCCAGGCACAGTGGTCGAATCGTATTTGCGCGAATACAGAACGTTGGGTATTAATCGTTTAAGCATCGGAATACAAAGTTTTAATGATCATGAGCTTAAATTGTTGGAACGTATTCATTCGGCCGAGGAGGCACTGCGTACTTTCGATGTGGCCAGAACGGCCGGTTTTGAAAATATTGCCATCGATTTAATTTATGCCTTACCCGGGCAAACAGCAGCCGATTGGCAAAGGTCCATGCAAAAAGCGATCGCATTGAATCCCGAGCATATTTCGGCGTACAATTTGATTTTTGAAGAGGGGACACCGTTTTACAGCCGAAAAGAAAAAGGTTTGTTAAAACCAAAGGGCGAAACGGAAGAATTGAACTTTTTTTTGTTAACCAATGAATTCCTTGGCGATCACGGTTACCAGGCTTATGAAGTTTCCAACTATGCTTGCGATCCGCGTTTTTTTTCGCGGCACAATTACAAATACTGGCGGCATGTACCATATTTGGGCTTCGGGCCTTCCGCCCACAGTTTTTGGCAGGGCGAGCGCCGCGCGAACGTACGTTCGCTGTTGCAATATCTTTCGTTTTTACAAAAGGGCAAGCTTCCCGTGGGATTCAGAGAAACCATAGATGATAAAACCGAGGAATTCGAACACATCTTTTTGCGATTGCGCACCTATGAAGGTTTGCACACGGATTATTTTAAACAACGGTTCGGTCGATCTTTTTTCGATTCGTATCGTTCAATTATTGATTTGTTGCTTTCAGCGGAATATGCCCGGTGGGAAGCACCGTTTTTTCGCCTGACTAAAAAAGGAATGGCTGTTTGCGATGAAATTTTACCGCTTTTTTCGTAAATCGATTTTTCTGATTTTGTTCACACTTTTTGGGGCTTTTCCGGTTTCGGTTTCGGGTCAGCAAATGGACCGCGAACAACGCATTGCCGACTTTTTGAAAAATTCGGGGAATTACGAACAGGCTTTGGCGCTTTATTTAAAAGCATATCATGCGGGCAAACAAAATTTTATTTTGATAAATAACATTCAACAATGCTACGAAAAACTAAAGCAATACCCAGATTTAATTGTCTTTTTGCAAGATGTAATAAAACGGAATCCCGGAAATCTGGAATATCGGGTAAAGTTAGGACGGGCATATTATTTAAACGGAAATCCTGAAAAGGCCATTGCCCTGTGGGATTCGTTATTAAAAACACACCCCGAAAATATTTATTTGTATCGGTCGCTGGGCGCCAATTTGATTCAACTTCGCCTGTACGACCGGGCCATTCGGGTTTATCGGGCTGCAATCGAAAATATTCCCCGCCAAAAAAGTTTGTATCGTGAAATTGCCATGATTTATCGGGCGCAGCTTGATTATGCGCATGCTCTTAAAAACTATCTGAATTACTACAAAGCTTTTCCATCTCAATTCGGCTATATTCGTTCGCAAATTATTGCCATGAGTTCGGATACCTCTGCTATTGTCCCTATGATTACGGTTCTTCAGGAATACCAGCAGCACAACAAATCGTTACTTGGGGTAAACGAATTGTTGGCGGATATGTTTTTGCGACAAAGAAATTATGCGGCGGGATTTAAAGTTTACCTTTCGCTGTACAAAAAAACCGGCGAAAGCAACTATTTGTATCGTTTTGCCAACAAGGCGGCAAAAGCCGAAGCTTTCGATTTTGCCAACAAAGCATTGCAAATATTAACGAAGGAAGCCGGAAATTCAAAACGGAAAGCCTTGTTTCGTCTGGAACTGGCCCGTAACTATTACAAATGGGCGAAGCAGTTGATTGCCAAAGGTCAGCAAAAAAAAGCAATAAAAAAGATCGGGAAAGCAGAAAAATTTGCCGACGAGCTGCTGCATTCCAAACCGCGTTCGGGATATTGGTGGGCTGCCTGTGATTTGAAAGGTGATATTGCATTAACATATTATCAGGATGTGGATCGAGCGATTACCTGGTATCAAAACGTATTGGCCGCACATATTGATATTGGCAGTAAAGATCGTACGCGTCTTAAGCTTGCCCGTTGTTATTTGATTAAGGGTAATTTGAACCGGAGTTTGCATATACTGAACGAAATACGATCGGCAATGTACGGAAATTTGGTACGCTTTAAAAAGGCGGAAATATTATTTTATCAGGGGAAATTACATAAAGCCAAACAGGCATTTCAAAATCTTTCGCAAACGCTTTCGGCCGAAGATTCGTTGGCCAATAATGTATTGGAACGGCTGCTGTTATTGAATTACAGTGACCGCGATTCGGCCGTTTTGGTAAAATTCGCTCGGGCTGAGTTACTTAAACGACAAGAAAAATTATCGGAGGCTGCTCGTATTTTTGAACAATTGGAAAAAAAACAGTCCGATTTAAGCGCCCGCTGCGGAGAAGAAGCGGTTAATTTGTATATTAAAATGGGTAAACTCGATCTTGCCGAAAAGTTAATCCGAAAAATTGAAAACGATTATCCCAATTATGTGAATAATGATCGTTTATACTTTTTACTGGCATTGGCCCGACAAAGAGAAAAGCGTTGGCAAGAGGCTTTTGAGACATATCAGGCATTAATCAACAAATATCCCGATAGCTTCTTATTGGAGCAAGCGCGGGAGAATGCACGGATGATTCGTAAACTTTATTTGAAAGCGCAGGTGGAGTAAATGAAACGCATGGCCAAATGGTTGTTGCTTTTGTTTTTTTTAGTAAACGGCGTTTGGGCGCAGTACATTTTAATTCCCATGGATCTGAGCCAGACCGACCATTTAAAAGCGTATGGCATTGCTTATTGGGTGCTTAAGCAGGGAATAAATGTGGAATGGTTGCTCAACTATCGCGGCGGTTCTTTTTTATTTACGGATACCAAAGGATTCCGTGACGAATGTACGTTGCGAGGTGTCCGTTATGAACTGAAAAACGGAGCTCAGGTCAATAAAATTTACGCCGAGATAGAGAACAATAACATGGATCGTGTGTTGTTGGAGAAGGCCCCGAAAATCGCCGTTTATACACCGCCCACTTCCTTGCCCTGGGATGATGCGGTTACGCTGGCATTGGATTATGCGGAGATTAAATACGATAAGGTTTATGATAAGGAAGTATTGGACGGTAAATTGGCAAATTACGATTGGCTGCATTTGCATCACGAAGACTTTACGGGGCAATATGGTAAATTTTGGGCGGCTTTTCACAATCAACCATGGTACATACGGCAGCAAATGGAAGCCGAAAAGTTGGCGCATGAATTGGGCTTTAAAAAGGTCAGCAAAGAAAAGGCGGCTGTTGCGGTGGAAATAAGGCGTTTTGTGGTGAACGGCGGATTTTTATTTGCCATGTGTTCGGCCACGGATGCCTTGGATATTGCTCTGGCTGCCCAGCACACGGATATTTGTGATGCGGTTTTCGACGGAGACGGCATCGACCCGGATTACCAAAAGAAGTTAGATTACAGTCAATGTTTTGCTTTTCAAAATTTTAAGTTGATTACCGATCCTTCGATTTACGAATTTTCAAATATCGATGTGCCACCCAGTTACATGCCGCGGGTGCGTGATCCGGAATCGGACTATTTTACTTTGTTCGAATTTTCGGCCAAATACGATCCCGTACCTACCATGCTCACGCAGGATCATGTGAATGTGATTAAAGGGTTTATGGGGCAAACGACTATGTTTCGTGAAGAATTAATTAAGCCCAATGTAACGATTATGGGTAAAATCGAAGGTACGGACGAGGTAAAATACATTCACGGAAACGTAGGCAAGGGAACGTTTACCTTTTACGGGGGTCATGATCCGGAAGATTACACACATCGGGTGGGCGATCCGCCGACGGATTTGAGTTTGCATAAGAATTCGCCTGGCTATCGTTTGATCTTAAATAATGTTTTGTTTCCGGCGGCAAAAAAGAAAAAGCTGAAAACATGAAAAGAGTTTGGTAAATGGTTTGTTTTGCTTGCGTTTTAAGGAGAAACGGAATAAGTGGTTTTTCGTGATTGCATCGGGTTTAAATTTTGCCGTATCTCAATGTCTGTTTTTGTGTTTTACCTTAAATTTTTGGTATCATGAATCGGGATAAACGCTGAGATGGAATTGTTTGTATTGCGGAGATTAACGTAATTCAAAAGGAGCGATCGTAATGAAAAAGTTGAACATTCGCACGGGAAGCAGAACCGAATTAACGGATATTACCGGAGCTGTTCAGCGAGCAGTGGATGAAAGCGGTGTGCAAAGTGGTGCGGTTACGGTTTTTGTGCCCCACACAACGGCGGCAGTAACCATTAACGAAAATGCGGATCCGTCCGTAAAGCGTGACATGCTGTTCGAAATCAATAAAGTTATTCCGTTCGATGATGATTATCATCATCTGGAAGGCAACTCAGCGGCGCATATCAAATCGTCGTTGTTCGGTTGTTCGGAAACGATTATTATCGAAAACGGTCGGTTGCAACTGGGCACGTGGCAGGGAATTTATTTTTGTGAATTCGATGGTCCGCGTCATCGTCAGGTGTGGCTGAAAATTATGGGGGAATAAGTGCGTTTTGGGCTTGCTGTTAAATGGGATAAAACGTATTTTATTTTAAAAAAAGAACAAAGGATTCGATTATGTTGGATGAAATTATTGATGTTTTTATTGATCGCATTCGTGGGAAAGTGCTCAGCGATGAAAAAATGACTGTTGTGCCTCTGGCATATTTGATGACGTTAGATATTCCGCAATCCATAAAGCATTTTTTTGATCAGGAGGTGGAGCTTTGGATTCGTGAGGAAGAGGAAAAGTTTTCCAGTAGTGATCGTTTTAATTACGATTTACCCGAGATTCGTGTTTTAATCGATCAGATTTTTGATTTGCTGAAGCAAACCGCTCAGTTTAATCTTCCCAAATTTAATCAATTATTGGAACGTGCGGTAAAATTGCAAATGAATTTTGTTATCGAACCGCATCGCACGTTAACACAGTTTTTGTTTAAAGATCGTCCGGTTATTTCGACCATTGAGGTTTATGATACGTTAAAATACTTTTTTCAATTTGAATATTACAAAGAGGCCATTTCAGAGTATTTTAATACCAAGTATTTGAAGACGATTTCACAGGAACAGTTTGTTGAGCTGCTTAACCGCATTGATGACAAGGTATTCGGTGAAAATCGCGTGGAAATGACATTGAAAGCCCTGAAAACGATTATGAATTTTTTAAGCGAGGCGCAAGGAACAAAGGTGACGTCATTACCGGTTAATGTGCTTTACGCCGCTTTGCGTGATCGTAATTTGAATGATTTGGTGGAAAAGATTGAACAGGCACAAAAGGAGATTCAGTTAAGTGAGCTTTCGTTTGAGATGATCGAGAGTATTTTGTTCGGTCGGTTAAGTCAGCCCGAAGAGGCGCCGCTTGAAAAGGTCGATTTTGACCAGCTTGAAAGCATGGAGGAAGAAAATATTGAAGTTCCTGTAGATGATATTGACGTTGGAGAGGCGCCTTCCGAGGTAGCGATTCAAGAGGAATTAGCCGAAGATGAGGAAGATGAAGCGGAAGAAGAATATGAAGAAGAAACGGAACCGGAATTAAACTTTGAAGAGGATGTTCACGAAGAGGAGCTCGGTTCGGAAGAAAAGGAATTTGAACCCAAAGCTGGTGTGTCTGCTGCGGATGAATCTGTTCCCACTTATGAGCAAGAGCTTCCTCCGGCAGACTACGAAACGGCTACCGAGCCTACTGGGGAGGCGGAGCAAGAGGAGTCTCCGGCGTTTGAAGAAGAACCGCAAGAAGAATTTGCCGATACCTATGAGGAACCTGCCATTGAGGAACAAGCACCTAAAAAATCCCGTGTGGCAGATGATCTGGCTGAGCATCTGGCACGACAAATTGCTTCCGAGGGTCCGCTTGAAGATTTGCACAATATGATTAAAGGGCGGACGCGTAAAAAAATCATTAAAAAGTTATTTAAGAAGAACGAGCAGGTATTTAACGAATTTTTGGACAAGCTGAATAAAATTCAAACATGGAAAGAAGCATCTCATTTTATTGATGATACATTTTATGAAATGAATATTAATCCCTATTCCAAAGAAGCAATTTTGTTCAGTGATATTGTTTATATGCGTTACTTCCCCAAAGATAAATACATGGATCAGCATTTGGAAGACGATCATTTTTAAATTTTCTAAGCGCTTGCGGAGCTGGTGAATGCATCGTTTTTTAATTATCGGTTTTGGTAAATTGGGCAGTAGTTTGGGGCGCTTTTTGTTAAATGCCGGAAGCCGATCTTTGTTGGTGGTGGATCCGCAACCGTATCAAACGTTGTTTGGCAATGTGGTAGAACGGGATAAGTATTTTAATATGCTTAGCGAAGCAACGGTTGCGGATGCGTCGTTTATTTTTATTTGTACGAGCGACGATCATATTCCGTCTGTGGCCAAGCAGTTGTCGTCTTACGAATTGAAAAATAAGTATATTGTACATACTTCTGGTGCTGTCGATGTACAGCCTCTTGTTTTTTTGCGCGAGCAAGGGGCTAAGGTTGGTAGTTTTCATCCTTTGCAAACCTTTAATGAAATGTTTTTATCGGCTGAACGTTGGCATTCCGTTTTTTGTACTTTTCAGGGCGATGGTTCCGTATTACGTGATTTGCGGAAAATATTCGATAAGGTAAATACGCAAATTATTGCCGTAACCGGTGCTCAAAAGCAGGCTGTTCATCTTGCGGCAACGATAACGGCTAATTTTCAGGCCGCTCTTTTTAGTTGGGCTACCGAAATTATCGGGCAATCTGGTCTGGAAGATTTTCCGGTGGGGAAAATGCTGGGGCCGTTAGTAAGGCAGGTTACGGAAAATGTTATTGAAAAACCGTTGCCTGCCATCCTTTCTGGGCCTTTACAACGCGGCGATTTACAAACAATTCGGCGACATGTGCAGTATTTACGGCAATCGAAGGATGCGATGGCCTTGGAGCTTTATCGCCTGTTGTGCCTAAAGTTGTTACAAAATCGGCAATTTCCCATTAAAAATCGAAAGCAACTGCAAGATTATTTTGATTCTTTGGAGAAATGAATTTGCTTTGGAAAGAAGATTATCATATTCATACAAAACGGTGCAAACATGCTACGGGAGAGATGGAAGAATATGTTGAGCAAGCGATTAAAAGCGGTTTTAAAGAAATAGCTTTTACCGATCATATCCCGCTTCCCGATCGTTTTGATATTGCTCATCGCATGGATTTGTCTGAGCTGGAATCCTATGTTTCCGATGTGTACAGATTGCAACGGAGTTATTCGGAGATTAAAATTATTCTGGGTATTGAAGCGGACTTTATCGATGGGATGGAGAGGTATCTGGAAAACATTTTCATGTCTTTTCCTTTTGAAGTGCGTATTCTTTCGGTACATTTTTTGGCGCACTGGCCGGAAGGTAATTGGGTTTTTAAATATAATTTTCCGAATAAGTCTTTGCGTCAAATATACAGTGAGTATTTACAGTCGGTGAACAGAGGGATTGAAACGGGCTTTTTTAATATTGTGGGGCACTTGGATTTAATTAAACAACGGCATGTCTCGTTGTTGCGGGATAATGAAAACGAAGTGCGGGAGATCTTTAAGGGCGCCGCTGATAAAAAGATGGCCATTGAAATAAATACTTCGGGTCTTCGTAAGCCCATAAAGGAAACCTATCCTAATTTGGCGTTTTTGCCGCTGATTGCCGCATACGGTCTTCCTGTTACTTTGGGCTCTGACGCTCATGCACCTGATCAGGTGGGGTTTGCGTTTGATGAGATCGGGGAAAAAGTTTTGCGTCAAAAGGGCCTGCATAAAGGGCGTGTTTTACACGGAAAAATAGAAAGTACCGTTTAATTCGTGTTTTTTCCTGCCTGAGAAAAGGTGTGGCTGCTGGCTATGTCTGCAACAAAAATAATATATGAAATAGTAGATGTTAAAACGTATGACGGTTACAAACCGTCGGAACGACCGACAGGCTTTGCATATGAAGGGGTTGAACACCATGTGGTAGAGATTTTGGATCGCTGGTACGAAGCCAGCCGAATAGCCGGACGGCCTACATATGATTACTTTAAAGTGAGGAGCGATAAAGGGGGTGTTTACATTTTGCGTCACAATCGAATGCATGATGTGTGGTCGGTGCTTATAGGATGAAAATGGCGGTAAAATGAAAGTGGCGATTGATTGCTATCAATCGCCACCGGATGCGCTGCGGCTGATTGCGATCAGCCGCAGTTCTGCGAAATAATAAAATCTAAATAATCCCCTTCTCTCTCAAATAATCAATCACCATTTGCGCGCTTTCCTCCAGTGATAATTTGCTGGTATCGACCAGCAATTCCGGTTTCAGCGGTTCTTCGTACGGGGCGTCGATTCCGGTAAATTGTTTGATTTCTCCGGCCCGGGCTTTCTTGTACAGTCCTTTGGGATCGCGTTGTTCGGCCACCTCCAGCGGCACCTTA